>Ga0078972_1009034_pt1 | contig 20087 bp, 19 predicted proteins | sample YelNatPaOPGAMG01_FD_67568 | JGI IMG/M metagenome (GOLD analysis project Ga0078972, IMG submission 67568) | Hot spring thermophilic microbial communities from Obsidian Pool, Yellowstone National Park, USA - OP-RAMG-01 (SPADES assembly) (version 2) | ecosystem: Environmental > Aquatic > Thermal...
CGATTTTTCCTGGTTTTAATACGTCGAAAGGGTTAAAAACGCTAAAATCCGAGAAAATACAAGGGCTGTCTGATAACTAACAGAGTTATCAGACAGCCTCAATACCGAAACTCACCGGGATACTTCCCAAAAGCTACAGAGTCACCAAGACCCCACGGCGGTTAACGGTAGCCGACGGGGTTCAGCCGCTGGGTATACATCAGCCGTAGACGGCTATCATGACTCCGGCGGCTATGGCGGTGCCGATAACGCCGGCCACGTTGGGGCCCATGGCGTGCATGATAAGGAAGTTACCCGGATCGGCCTCTAGGCCAACCTTGTTGGATACCCGGGCCGCCATCGGTACGGCGGAGACCCCCGCAGAACCAATAAGGGGGTTGATCTTCTCTTTCAAAAAGAGATTCATAAACTTGGCTACCAGAAGTCCTGAGGCGGTCGCGATAGCGAACGCTAAAAGACCGAGTAAAACAATGGAAAGGGAAGCGGGGTTTAGAAATTTTTCCGGGGTCATTTGGCTACCAACGCCTAAGGAGAGGAAGAGGGAAACCATGTTAAGAAGCTCGTTCTGCATGGTTTTTGAAAGCCGGTCCACTATGCCAATTTCTCTAAGAAAATTTCCAAACATCAGGCTACCAATTAACGGAGCCGCTGCGGGGATCAAAAGGATAGACAGCACAAAGGACGAAAGGGGGAACAACATTTTTTCGATCGGCGAAACGTGCCGAAGCTGTTTCATCCGAATTTTGCGTTCCTCCACCGTGGTCAAGGCCCGCATGATGGGGGGTTGAATAATTGGAACCAGGGCCATATACGAATAGGCCGCCACCGCAACGGTAGCTAACAGATGGGGAGCAAGTTTACTGGCTATATAAATGGTCGTGGGACCATCGGCCCCGCCGATAATACCGATGGCGCAGGCGTCCTTCATGGTAAACTCAAAACCCGGCACCAGATTAAAGGCGGCCACCCCAAAAATGGTACCAAACACACCAAACTGGGCGGCGGCACCCAACAGGGCGGTTTTTGGATTGGCAATCAGGGGTCCAAAGTCGGTCAAGGCGCCAATTCCCATGAAAATAATGAGGGGAAAAAATTCATTCCCCACACCGGCATTATAGATGATATTGAGGAAGCCATTAGGAGCGTCCCCCATGCCCGCGAAGGGAATATTAACAAAAATAGTGCCGAATCCTATGGGTAATAGAAGGAGGGGTTCAAAATTTTTGGCCGCCCCCAGGTATACGATGATGAATCCCACAATTATCATCAACAATTCTTGCCAGCCGAACACCGTGATCGGTAGTCCGGCGGGGGTGGTTTTGGAAATCTTATCGTTAAAAAACGCCGCTATACTGGTGGTTTCGACAATTTTTTTCACGAATTTAAAGATTGAAATTCGGGGGATATTTTCACTGCCTTGAATAATCCCCCCCGGATTACTAAACGAGGCGGCCTGCGTATTCGTGTTCCCCTGGGGGGAACTTTGGGCCATTACCCGTCCCATGAAAGAGAAAACAAAGGCGACGGTTATCATGGTCAAAACAATAAGGGTCACCATGCGGGGATCTTTTTTTAGGTTTAACATACCATACGTTCCTTTTCCCTCAACTTATTTGATTTCCGCTATCGGTTGTTGGGCCGATACTTGGGTTCCCGGGGTCACTAGGAAATGAACAGCCCCCGCGTGGGTAGATTTGACTTCCAATTCCATCTTCATGGATTCGAGAATTATGATGGTCTGCCCAAGGGCTACAGATGAGCCTTCTCCCGCGTTGAGGCGGATGATGGTTCCCGCGACCGGAGAGGGGATAACGGTTCCCGAACCGGAGGGCCCTACCGGGGCCGCGCTGACAGGGACAGCGCCCGCTGGGACAGCGGCGCTTTGAGTAGCCTGAGCGGCGGGAGCTACGGCCATGGTACCTTCGGGGCGGACGACCACGGTGTAATCGGCGCCATTAACGTTAACCACGTATTTGGCGGCCTGACCGGCGGCGGGAGCTGACGCGGCCTTGGGAGTTTCCGGTTCGGCGGTAAACGTAACCGGGCCTTGGGACCGTTTCTTGAAGAAATCGGGGGCTACCTTGGGGAACATGGCGTAGGTAAGAACATCTTCCACCGCCACATCCTGGGTTCCCAGCAATTTTTTCGTCTCTTCTTCCAGCTTGGCGAATTCATTGGGAATATCATCCGCAGGACGGTGGGTAATTTCGGCGTCCATCTTAAGCGCCTCCAGGGCCTTCTTTACCACCTCGGTGTTTTTGGGAGCCGGGCATTTGCCGTATTTTCCCGCCAACAGATCCATGGATTCGCCGGTAAGTTTGTTGTAGCGCCCAAAGAGAACGTTGAATACCGCCTGGGTCCCGACGATCTGGCTGGTGGGGGTTACCAAGGGTGGATACCCAAAGTCCTTCTGAACCACGGCAATTTCTTTAAGCACCTGATCGATCTTATCCGAGGCACCCTGGTCCTTCAGCTGGCTTTCCAGATTGGAGAGCATCCCACCGGGAACCTGGGACACGAGGATCCGGGTGTCGGCCCCGAGGAAGCTGGATTCGAATTTTTTATAATTCTTACGAACATCCCGGAAGTACGCGGCAATTTCCAACAGAAGGTTGGTGTCTAAGCCCGTATCGTAGGGAGTGCCTTTGAATATTTCTACCATGGTTTCCGTAGGACTGTGACTGGTGCCCATGGCGAGGGAAGAAATGGCCGTATCCAGAATTTCGGCCCCCGCTTCCGCGGCCTTGGCGAGGGTAGCCACCGACATCCCCGTGGTGGAGTGGGAGTGAATTTCTATGGGTAAATCCACCACTTTTTTAATCGCCTTTACCAGTTCGTAGGCGTCGTAGGGTTTTAAAAGCCCCGCCATATCCTTTATACAGAGGGAATCGGCCCCTTCGCTGGCCAATTCTTTAGCCAGGTCCACGTAGGTCTTTACGGTATGAAACGGGGTGGTTGCGTAGGAAATAGTAGCCTGCACATGCTTCCCGGTTTTTTTTGCCGCTTCGGTGGCGGCCTTAAAATTTCTCGGATCGTTGACCGCGTCGAAAATCCGGAAAACATCCACGCCGTTTTTAGCGGCCGCTTCCACAAACTTAGCTACCACATCGTCGGCGTAATGCCGGTATCCCAACAGATTCTGACCCCGAAGGAGCATCATAACCTTCGTATTCGGCAGGGCCTTTTTTACCTGCCGCAAACGATCCCAGGGATCCTCGTTTAAAAATCGGATACAGGAATCAAAGGTCGCTCCGCCCCAGGCTTCTAGCGCAAAATACCCCACCTTGTCCAGTTTGGGACAAATGGGGAGCATATCGGCGGTAACCATACGGGTTGCTAAAAGGGATTGATGGGCGTCCCGAAGGACGAGATCGGTGAGTTGAACTTTAGCCATGCTACAATCTCCTTAGGAATTATTTTTTCGGTATTCATTCACCGCGGCGGTAACCGCGGCAACGGTGGTGGCGTTATTTCCTCCGGTGGCGCTGGCCGCGGAGGAAGCCGGAGTTCCGTTGGAAGCGTTATTCTCCACATCCCAACCCAGGGCATGAATAATTTTGGCCACCAAATTCATAAAAAGCACAAGGATGATCAGGAACGAAAACACCACCGCCATTCCTAGCAGGGTAAGGACTCCGCTCTGCCCGAACATTTCTAATATGGTCATAGGGCCTCCAAAAAATCGTAATAGGACATCTAAAAACGAAAAAAGCTTTTAGAAGTATCCATATTCAACTTAAAAATCGTTGAATATTCAATTTCACCATACCAAAAATTTCCCTTCCTTTGCAACCCACCCTTTAGGTTTACGGGTCCAGGGATCGCTAAAACGGGGAAAAGGAATAAGGGGGAGGAACGTTTTATCTTGCCCCGGGGCTAAAAGGGGGATTATACTTATCCACGGAGGATCCACATGGATAAAGAAACTATACGACAGCGGGCCATGGATTATATCGCCAAAGAAGGGGACCCGCGCTTTAAAAACGAGGTGGAAAAACTGCTTTCCGAAGAAAATTGGAAGGAGCTTGAAGATAGATTCTATAGGGATTTGGAGTTCGGGACCGGAGGTTTACGGGGCATCATCGGTGGCGGTTACAATAGAATGAACAACCTTGTGGTAAAAAGAGCGACCCAGGGTCTAGCCACCTATATCCGCAAAACCTTTCCTCAAAAAGATAAAGAAGGGACCTTAAAAGCCGTTATCGCCTTTGATAGCCGCCACTATTCAGCGGAATTTTCCGAAGCCGCCGCCCTGGTTCTGGGGGCCAATGGGATTACCACCTACCTGTTTTCATCCCTCCGGCCAACACCGGAACTTTCCTACGCCATCCGAAAGCTGGGCTGTGATACGGGCATCGTGGTTACCGCCAGCCACAATCCCCCCCAATACAATGGGTACAAGGCCTACTGGAACGACGGTTCCCAGGTAATTGAACCCCATGACGTAGGCATTATCGAAGAGGTCAACCGAGTTACGGAGATTAAGGAAATTGATAGGGCAAAAGCCCTTAGTCAGGGCCTTCTAAAGATAATCGATAAGGAAATCGATGATAGCTACGCCGACATGGTGCGGAGCCGATTATTCCGCCCTGCTTTGATAAAAGAAAAGGCCAAGGACGTTAAAATCGTGTACACCCCCCTACACGGAACCGGAGCTCGGCACGTGGAGGGGGTTTTAGGAAGCCTAGGCTTGGGGGTCCATACGGTGCCGGAACAGCGGGAACCCAACGGGGACTTTCCCACGGTTTCGTACCCTAACCCGGAAGAGGCGGCGGCCCTAAAGATGGCCCTGGACCTGGGTATTAAAACCCACGCCGACGTGGTTATGGCCACGGATCCCGACGCGGACCGGTTGGGAATCGCGGTTCCCGATGGGAAAGGGGGCTTTACGCTGGTTACGGGAAACCAACTGGGGGTTCTTTTGGCCGATTATATTTTTCTATCCCTTAAGGAACTGGGCAAGCTTCCCAAAAAGCCGGCCATGGTCAATTCTATCGTCACCACGGGAATGCAAAAACGGGTGGCCGGGGGGTACGGGGCCGAATGTTTTGAATGCCTTACGGGATTCAAATGGATCGCCGACGTCTGGCGCCGATCCGAAATTGACGGAAAGGGCTATACGGTGGTTTTTGGAACCGAAGAAAGCTATGGGTACCTGGTGGAACCGGAGGTCCGGGACAAGGATGGGGTCTCCGCCGCGGCGATGACCGCAGAAATGACCCTCTACTGGAGGAGCAAGGGCAAAAGTTTAATCGACCGATTGGCCGATTTGTACCAAAAATATGGTTATTGGCAAGAGATGGGTATTTCCAAATACTTCCAAGGCCCCCAGGGCGGAGCGATAATGAAGGGTATTATGGATGAATATCGGCAAAAAGCCCCCGCCACCCTCGGGGGGATACGGGTCGAAAAGGTTCGGGATATTTTGGAATCCACGTGGAAATTCAGCGACGATCCCGCTCGCCGGGAACCCGTGGACCTGCCAAAAAGCGACGTTCTGCAGTTTTATCTCGCCGACGGGACCGTGGTCAGCGCCCGACCCAGCGGAACGGAACCAAAAATTAAATTTTACGCCACCTGTACCGCCGACGTGGGGATTGGGGGCCTCGAGGAGGCCAAAAAAGTGGTTCAACAGAAGCTAGCGGCGATCGAAAAGGATATCCGCTCGGTTATTGGAACCTGAAGTCCCCTCCATGGGAACCTATGACTGGGTAGCCGAAGCCCTCCTTTCCCCGGAGGGCTCGACTTTTACGGCCTTTGATATAGAAACCACGGGGCTGGATCCTAAAATTCACCGAATTGTGGAAATTGGAGCCGTTAAATTTGATAGGCGGGGCGTTATCGGCCGATTTTCGACCCTCATTAACCCCGGCCTACCCATGAACCCCGAAGCCTCCGCGGTAAACGGCATTACGGACGAACAATTGGCCGATAAGCCCCCGGTGGAACGGGTCCTTCCTGATTTTTTGCGGTTTGTAGGCTCCTCGATCCTGGTGGCCCACAATGCGAATTTCGACTGCTCGTTTATCAACGCCACCTTAAAGACCTGCTATTCCGATGGAGGCCTTCTGTGGCAGGCCCCCTTCCCTGCTCTGCCCAACAAAATCGTTGACACCCTAAGCTTCGCGAAGGAAGCCTTTCCCGGTCGTCCCAACTACAAACTGCAAAATTTGGCGGCCTTTTTGGATTTGGATAGCAAAAACGCCCATCGGGCGGAGGACGACGCCCGCCTTTGTATGGAGCTGTTGCTCCAGTGCGTCCGTCATACCCAGGAAAAATGATACCCCAGGGCCCCTTCAAAACCGATACGTTGTGAAGGACCTCTTTTAAAAATGTTCGTTGTATTCGTTTAACTGCTTCAGGTTTCGAAGCTTAAAAATCGCTTTTTCCTGAATTTGCCGTACCCGTTCTCGGGTTATGCCCAACAATTTTCCCGTTTCTTCCAAGGTTAAGGGACCCTCACCCGTTAGGCCAAAGCGGAGCTGGATGATTTTGACTTCCCGTTCCGAGAGGTTGGAAAGCACGCGGCCCAGGGTCTCCTGCAGGGTCATCGAAAAAACGAGCTCAAAGGGTTCCTCCATGGACTCGTCCTTAATAAGATCCGAGAGGCGGGTGACGTTGTCATCGTCCACCGTGGTATCCAGACTGGTGGTCTCCTGGGAAAGCTTCATAATTTCTTTGATCTTGGAAACCGGTAGGCCCATGTACTCGGAAAGTTCCTCGTCGCTGGGGTCCCGCCCCAGATCCTGGGTAAGCTGTTTGGCAACAAAATAACATTTTTTAATCGTGTTGAGCATATGAATGGGAATACGTATTACCCGTCCCTTATCGGCCAGGCTCTTTATGATCGCCTGTCGAATCCACCAGGTCCCATAGGTGGAAAAACGACAACCCCGTTTATAATCGAACCGTTCCACCGCCTCGATTAGACCAATGTTCCCTTCATCGATTAAATCGAGGAGGGATAAACCCCGGTGTTGGTAGTTTTTAGCGATAGAAACCACCAGACGGAGGTTTGAATTGATCATTAGATTTTTATAGTGCATCAAGGTGGCTTCTTGCGTTGCCCGCTCTTTTTTATAGTCTGGATTCTGGGAATCCTCCCGATACGCCGCGTCCAACTCCTCGATTTGCCTCGTCAGGGTGACAATTTTCTCCCCGATGGACTGTTCATCCTCCATTTTTAGTAGGGGAAACCGAGCAATTTGCTTAAGATACATGGCCAAGGGATCCGCTTCTTTTTGGGGCTTTACTTTTTTTTGATTTTTTATAAAAACCGGGGTACTTTTTTTCTTAATCCGTGGCTTTATAGCATCAACGGGGGGCTTAACGCTATTCCGACTTTTCTTGCTCTGCGTTACTTTTATATCTGAACCCATGGTAGACACAATATACCACCCTTGTGTTATAAATTCATACACTAATATAACAAATTATAATAATGATTAGCAATTTAATACCGGGGTGCCTTAGCCGGGTCGATGGGATGGTTGTCTTTGTACACCAGAAAAAACAGTTCCGCCTCCTTGGAAACCCCATCCACCCCCAGGGTCCCCAGTTCGGACCCCGGCGAGACTCGATCCCCCACTTTCACCAGCACGGTTTCACAGCCCCCGTATACGTACACCACCTTATCGGGGGCTTGGACGATAACGACCCTTCCAAATCCCCGGTAGGGCCCGGCGGAAACCACCGTGCCCGGAGAAAGACTCTGTACCCTTTGGGATTTTTCAGATCCGATGACCACTCCGTATAATTTACCGGTCATATAGGCCATGGTTTTTGGAGGAACGGGCCAGCTTATGGACGGGTCCACCGTCTTTGGAACCGTAGTCCGGGCATCCGTTGCCGAAATCGCTTCGGGACTTGTACTGGAGGCGATCCCAGCGGCAGGCCCCGCGCCTGTGTCGGCGCCAGGCCCCACGCCCGTGTCGGCCGTGTCGGCGGTAACGGTCCCGGGGACCGAAGAAGATTTCTGGTCCGTGGAAGGGGTAGACTGGGTATTTCCGACTACCTTCCCTGGAGGAGGATTGTTTTCCGGAACCTTTAAAATCGCCCCTTCCTTTAAAACATAGGAATCCGACAGTTTATTGATAGCCCTAAGGGTAACCACACTGATCCCCGCTTCCCGAGCTATCCCAAAGAGGGTTTCCCCCTTTTTCACCCTGTGTTCCCCATAGCTTTGATCCCCCGGGGAACTATCCTTTGTGGAAGAGGGGATTCGAATTTTCTGACCTATATATATTTTTTCTGGATTCTTTATATCGTTCAGTTGTAGAATGGCTTGGTACGAAACCCCGTATTTTCGAGCCACCGAGTACAGGGTATCCCCCGTTCGTATGACATAGGTGGTTTCTTGGGGGTACACGGAGAAGACCGTAAGGGTAAAAAAGATGATCCATAAAAACCAACGTGTGTTCATGCCCTTAGAATATCGGTTCGCTTATAAAAAATCTTCATCCCGGAGAGACAAATTGTGCTGTATCGGATAACCTTTCCTGCGGGTTTTGAACCCCTGGTGACCACGTTGATTCGTAGAGACTTTCCCGGCTCCACGATCGAAGGTTCCCAAGAGGATCGAAGTTCCTGTATCGTGGAGATTCCACAGACCATTCCCGTCAAAAAGCCAGCCTACGCCCAGGGTTGGGCCCCCGTTTTAGATAGTTTTGCCGCCCCCAGCTTTCTTGGGGCCTGTGAAATTCTAAGCCATCGTCTTTCGCCGGAATTTCTTCGAACTAAGGAATTGATGAACCGTGCGCAAAAAGGGTATTCAATTCGATCCTTCGTGGTCCGTTCCTTTGACCGAGGCCAGCCTACAGCCATGCCCCTCGGAGTTAGAAAAAAAGTGGAACGCTATTTTATCCAATTATGGAAGACTCTACCCGATTCACAGCGGCCGGATCTAGAAGTGAACCTGCATTTCCGTTCGGATCATCGGGCCCAGGTAATCCTGCAACAGAGGGATCGTCGGGAAACGGAGCCCCCCAAGGGCGCTTTACCCCCCAGTACCACCCGTTTGGTGCTGGAACTGTCCGAGCCCCAGGGGGACGATATTCTTTTAGACCCCTTTATGGGTTCCGGGAGTATTCCCCTCGAGCGCGCTCGGATGGGTCCCTTTTCTATGATCTTTGCGGGGGACCGGGATGGGGCTTTGGTGGAATCGTTTAAAAAAAAACTAGGGGAACCACCTTGGAATTCTAAGCGGCGTACTATTTTTCCCAAGGTGCTCGATGGACTCGATCTGCGGGGATTCGAAGAGGGATTCCTCACCAAAATCGTTACCGATCCCCCCTGGGGCCATTGGGAACCCATGGATGATGGGGCCCTCCGCCGATTCTATACCCAATTCTTTAAGGAAGCGGGGCGAACCCTCCGAACGGGGGGTTCTATGGTAGCCCTCACGGGCCGAGAAATCCCCATAGAACCAGCTATGGAGGATTCGGAAGCCCCGTGGAAGCTGGAAGAAAATTTTGAAGTGTTAATTTCGGGCCGGAAAGCCCGATTGGTAAAAATACGGAAAATCTAGCAATTGAGGCTGTCCCGTAACTTAGGAAGTTACGGGACAGCTTCTTTAATGTCGCATTTTCGTAGGATTTTAGCGATTTTTCTTGGTTTTAATACGTCGAAAGGGTAAAAAACGCTAAAATCCGAGAAAATACAAGGGCTGTCTGATAACTAACAGAGTTATCAGACAGCCTCAATTTTGAAAGGGAGGATGGGATGGCAACGGAGATTGAGTTAAAAGCCTGGGTAGACGATCCGGAAAAAACGCGGGCCCTGATCGATTCGTTGGCCCAAAGCGAGGGGACCTACGAAAAATTCGACACCTATTGGCGGTGGAGTACGGATGATCCAAAAAATCCACCCCTCGGGTCGGGGGTACGGGTTCGTAAGGAAATTCGGCGGGGGAACACCACGGGGATCATCACGTTTAAAAACAAGGAAGTCCGGGATGGTATAGAAATCAACGACGAGCGAGAATTTGAGGTCTCGGACACCTCCGTTTTTGAGGAGCTTCTGAAACGTCTAGGACTTTCCCCTTGGATTGAAAAGCACAAAACCGGGCAATCGTGGCGCGCAGGCCGAATTACCGTGGAATTATCCCTGGTGGAAAAGCTCGGCTGGTTTGTGGAACTGGAGATCCTTTTGGACCAGCGGGATTCCGAAGGCGTTGAAGCGGCCCGAACGGAACTGGTAGCCCTGCTCGATCGTCTTGGGATCCCCCGGGATCGGCTGGAGGAACGGTACTACATAGAAATGCTTAAAATGCGCCTAACCTCATCCAACGAGGCAACGAGCCGCTGACGATCCTCCGGGGTAAGCTTTTCCAAACGCCGCTCGAGCACGGCCAGGTGCTTTTGCAGGTATTCTTCCAGGCGGATCAGAGCGGAGGAAGAAATCGCGTAACGGACTACCCGCCGGTCCGCCGTGTCCCGGTTTCGCAGGACCAGCCCCTCCTGTTCCAGCTTTTTTAGCATGATGCAGAGGCTGGAAGAAGAAATCCCTAGATCTTCGCTGGCCTGGGTAAGGGTGGCCCCCTGGGTATCCTTTAGGTATTGCAGACAACGGAACCGCTCCAGAGAGAGGGAACAATCATCCTTGGACACCCCGGAGCGAAGGGTGTTCCTGAGGGTGGTAGAAAATTTAAAAAACGCTAGGGCCGTTTCTTGGGGTGTCATTCCGTATCCACGACAGCCAGATTTCTGTGGGCTACCACTTTTCGGGTCCACCGGCCCGATCGATAATAGATCAGAGAAAATCCCATCCCGAAAAGCCAGCCCGTGGGCATGGCCCACCATATTCCTACCACTCCCAGGAAGTGGGAAAATAAAATCGCGCAGGGGAGACGGATAAGCCACATGGCGAACAACGTGGAAAACATGGGGATAAGAGCTTCCCCGGACCCTCGAATAACCCCGTTGGTCACAAACATGATGGTAAAGGCAAAATAGAAGGGCGCGATAACGGAAAAATACTGGGCCCCCACGTCGATAACCCGTTGATCCTGGGTAAAAATGCTCACCAAAGGCCGGGCGAACAATAGAAGAACCACCACGAGCGTTGTGGTTATACTCAGGGCTACGACCATGGCGGCCTTGTACCCCTGTCGGGCCCGATCGCTTTTTCCGGCCCCCAAATTCTGGCCCACAAACGTGGAGACCGCCATACTGATGTTCATGGACGGCATACCCACAAAAGAGTCGATCCGGCTGGCGGCGGTAAACCCGGCCATTACGGTGGTCCCGAAGCCGTTTACCACCGCCGAGATGAACATCATCCCCATGGCCACCAGGGCTTGTTGAACCCCCGAGGGAAGTCCAATTTTTAGACTTAAAAGGAATATTTCCTTATTAAAGCGGAGCTTCCTAAAATTCGTCCGTAGTAGTTCGTGGGTTAGATTCAGATAGATGAGGGACCCTATCAACGAAACCCCCTGGGCTATCACCGTAGCCCAGGCTACACCCTCGACCCCCCAGTGAAAAACCAGAACAAAGGTTAGATCCAGCACCACATTTAACAGAGTAGCGATTATGAGCATATACAGGGGGGTCATGGAGTCCCCCAATCCACGGAGAACCGCCCCCACCCCGTTATACCCGAACATTAAAATAAGTCCAAAAAAGATGATCCGTAAATAGGAGGCCGCGGGACCCATAACGTCATCGGGAACCCGTAAAAGATTCAAAATCGGGACCGCGGCGATCAAACCCACGATCGTAAGGATCAAACTTCCCCAAAACAGGACCAAATAGGTGGTATCGATGGCGGAACGAACCCGTTCCATATCCTTGGCCCCGTAGTATTGGGCAATAAGCACGTTGGAACCCATGGTCAAACCCATAACCAGGGCTACCATTAAAAAAATGATCGGAAACGAAGCCCCCACGGCGGCCAAGGCGGTGGTTCCCACGAATTGGCCCACCACCCAGCTATCCACCATGTTATAAAATTGTTGAAATACATTACCCACCAACATGGGGAGGGCAAAAAAGATAATCAGCCTGGTCGGATGTCCTTCGGTTAAATCTTTCATAAGTAAAACATTTTTATCATAAAAACATTTTACCGGTCAATTGAGGCTGTCCAGTAACTTAGAAAGTTACGGGATAGCCTCAATTATCCACGATGGTTCCCGGCTTGAGGTACTGGGCGTTCAGTCGTCCACAGCGGGCCCCTTCGGCAACCGCGTCGTAGAGGTCCCTACCGTCGTCGAGGGCCGACGCCAAGCCGGCGGTAAAGGCGTCCCCCGAGCCGGTGGTATTGACCGGCGGGACCGACGGGAACTCCAATTCCCGAAACTCCCCCCCCGAAACCACCCACACGGCCTTGGCGCCCCGGGTCAGTACCAGGCGACAGTGGTAACGGCGTTCCAGGTCCTGGGCCACCTGGATTACCGCTTCCTTTAGTCGATTCGGCTCCTGTGGCGGGTTTGGAATGTAGGTAGAAAGAAACTCCGCCAAATTAGGTTTGATAAGATCGGGCTCAAAGGGAAGACTTTCGGTTAAATCCTTGCCCCGAATGTCCAAAATAACCCGTAGTCCCCGTTCTTTGGCCATTTTGGTCATGGTGGGGAAAATCATATCCGAAAATCCGTTGGCCTTGGTCCCCGATATGGTTAGGGTTCCCCGTTCGGGGAGGGACTGTTCAAACAGGTCCAATATCCGTCCTTCGGTCATCGGATCCACGGGGAGGGCCTCTTCCACCAATTCGGTGACGCTACGGTCCGAACCGTCGATCAGGGTATAACAAAACCGTATGGGACTATGGCTTTCGGCCCAGCGAATCGACAGGTTATCCTCTTCGCAGAGTTGTAAAAATAGGGGTTGAAGGCTTCCCCCCAGCTGGGTCAGGTGAAGGGCCCTTTTTCCCAGCTGACCCAGTACCCGGGCTACGTTAATCCCCTTTCCCGAGGCGTCGAGCCGGTGATTGGCGGTTCTATTCACGTGATCCTTTGTTATAGAAGAAAAACGGAGCGTTTTTTGCAGAGTGGGATTTAAGCATACCGCTAAAAAAGTTGAGTCCCCCATGGTTAAAGACCTCCAAAGTAATGTACGACTTCGTCGGATTCTTACTTTACAGAAAGATTAAACATGATACAATGCGGGAAACCAGAATAGGGGAGTTGTGATGGAACCAACAACGTACCGACGTCCCAGTTGGGACGAATACTTTATGGAAGTCTGCGATGCCATCGCTAAACGGGCCACCTGCGATCGGGGGCGTTCGGGGTGTGTCATCGCCAAGGATCATCAGATCCTGGTAACCGGTTACGTGGGGGCCCCCGCCGGCTTGCCCCACTGCGACGAGGTGGGACATCAGTTAAAACAGATGGTCCACGAGGATGGAAAGGTAACCACCCATTGCGTCCGTACGGTCCACGCGGAACAAAACGCCATCTGTCAAGCCGCCAAGCGGGGGATCGCCATCGAAGGGGCTACCCTGTACTGCCGGATGACCCCCTGTCGTACCTGCGCCATGCTGATAATTAACTGCGGAATCCTTAGGGTGGTGTGTCAAAAGCGGTATCACGACGGTAAGGATTCGGAAGAGATGTTCAAACAGGTGGGTATTCAATTAGAATACATCCACGACGAAACAGAACGGTACGAAAATCAATAGGAACGGCGCGTATGAAACTGTATGGAAAATTATTGCTGGGTCTTGGGGCGATTATAGGGATGATGATCGTCGTTATTGGGGTAATCGCCGTCCAGTTTATGACGATTATCGGCTACCTTCAGGTGTCCAAAAAGGCTTCGGTTTTGGTGGAACGCTGGGACGCCGTGCAGATCGATTCTTTCAACATCCTCTCCTCTCCTCACATGCTCAACGATTTGGAAAAGCAATGGAATAACGATAGTAACAACTTTGAGGCCGCGTTACGGGACCTGACGGGGGATCGACGGGTTTCAGAACTGGGAAAGGCCACGGTGGAGCAGGTGGAAAACACCAAAAGCGTTTGGGCTTTTACCCAGACCTATTTGGAGGCGGCCCAAAAAAGTTTTGGGGAATTCAACCTCTATTCGGTGTCCAAATACCCAACCCTTGGCCGAGGGGGCTCCGACGGACTGCAAGGGGAGGTGGACCGACTGGCAAAGGCAAATTTGATCGATTCAGCCTCCCTGATGTATTACAACAATCTCCGCAATGCCCTAAGGGGCATTTCTTTGGCCAACGACGCCTTTAAAACCGTCCTTACAAAGATGGATACCACCATCGCCGCGGGGGTTCAAAGGGCCAATCAGGCAACCATCCTGGTTGCCCTGGGTTCTATCCTTCTTTCCATCCTCCTGTCGGTAATTTTTACCATCTTCTTTGCCCAGCGTTTAACGGGAAGGGCAAAAAAAATCGAGGAATCCATGCGCCGGGTAGCGGAACGGGATTTTACCCATACGCCACCCCCCCTGGGGTCCGATGAAATTGGTAAGTTATCGTCCTATTTAAAGGAAGTTATGGTATCCCTGGGAGTTTTCTTTGAATCCGTAAGAACCGCCGCGAATAACGTGTCAGCCCTAAAGGATTCCCTCTCTTCGGGGACCACCGAGAGCGCCGCGGCGGTTCATCAGATCAACAAAAATATAGAAAGTATAAAAAACAAGTTCACCGTTCTCGATTCGGCGATTATCCAAGCGACCCAGGCTTTGGAAGAAATGGGAAAATTTTTGGAATCCCTTAAGAAAGAAACGGAGAGCCAACGCTTTACCATGGAACAGGCGGGAACCCAGCTTGAAGCGACCATTTCCGAAATTGGGGGCGTTTCGGGTCAGTTGAACCAGGGGGCCCAACGGGCGGAGGCTCTGAAGCAGGTAGTGGCCGACGGGGCGGATCAAGTCCAATCCACCAACGATATTATCAAAACCGTTTCCCGGGATATCGATAATATTGGGGAAATTATAGACCTGATCGATGAAATTTCGGAACAGACCAATACCCTTTCCATGAACGCGGCCATCGAGAGCGCCCACGCGGGAGCCGCCGGGGCGGGTTTCGCCGTGGTCGCCGAGGAGATTCGTAAACTAGCCGAATCGACCCAGGAAAACGCCCAGCGGATCGCCGAAGCCCTGAACGCCATAACCGAAAAAATGGGGTCCGCCCTACGGTCCAGCGATTTATCCGCCCAAGCCCTGGGTACCATTAGCGGAGACATGGGGACCTTTGCGGAGGACTTACAAAAAATATCCAGCGTTGCCGAGGAAACGAGCCAACGGAGTATTCAGGTCGGTCAAGCGATCCGGGAAACCATAGGGGGAACCAAGCGGGTAAGCGAGGGAACCGAGGAGATGTACCAGCGGCATAGGGCGGTCCAAGACGCCATGGAAAACATCAGGCTTATCTCCGACGAAACCCTTTCGGGAATTACGGAAATCGATATGGGGTCCAAAGAAATCCTGGAAAGCGTCATCCACGTGGAAGAGATAAGCCTGCAAAGCAAGGAACGGGCCGCAGAGTTGGAAGCGGCGGTGGCGGGCTTTAAGACCACCCAAAGCGTCGAGTGCGAAGATGGGAGTGAACCTTTGGACCGGGGTGTGGCGGTAAAAGTTCCCCCCAAAACCATCAAATAGGAGCGGAGCGTATGCAAAGTCATGTGATCTTAACGGCCATCGGAACGGACCGACTAGGTATCGTGGACGACCTATCCCAGGAGATTCTCCGGCGATCCTGCAACATAGAAGAAAGCCGTATGGCCCTTTTGGGGGGAGAATTCGCGGTTTTAATGCTCATTTCTGGTTCCGAAGAGATGATTTCCAATTTGATCGGCGATAGCGAAACCGTGGGAAAGAACCTTCACCTTTCTATACAAAGTCGACGAACCAGCGCCCCAAGCCGTCAAGAGGACGCCCTACCCTACACGTTGGAATCCACATCCCTGGACAGCCCCGGGATAGTCCACGCCGTATCCGCCGTTTTACGCCAGGCAGGAATCAACATATCGGATATGGAAACCGAAACCGAAAGCGCTCCCTGGACCGGCGCCCCCATGTTTACCCTGCGGGCCCGTCTCTTTATCCCGAGAAAACTCTCCATCCTCGCGTTCCGAAAGGAACTGGAAAAATTAGAGATGGAGTATAACCTGGATTTGCAGTTAGAGCCGGTCGTGTAGGTTTAGGACATTCGGTGGATCAGGTACAGCTCTTCCAGGGATCGTTTTGGGCCGGGAAGGCCAACTCGACCCCGGGTAAGGGCAAAATCTCTGCGTTGAACATAAAAATCGTACATAGAACGGGGATCGGAACCATCGATGGAGCTGTACGCGGGTCGATCGCCTAAATAGGCGCGGACCTCCTCTTGCCCCACCGCGCCGATCCCGAATTTTGCCAACCGGGACCGAACTTGATGAATTTCCTCGAAAGAAAGACCAAAGAGAAACTCCTCTAGGGCGCCCCGGGTCTCCTCGTCGTTCAGGGAATTTAAAATAAAATCCTGCCAATCGTTTTCCAAATCCAGGGAAATACGGATCAGTTCGCTGGAACCATCCATGGTTCCAAAAATAGGGGGCGTCGAATCCCGGGCGGTCCAGAGGGCCCGGAGGGGGGGAATGTGTTCCGATGAACGGGGATCCGTACCGTTTTCCCAGAGGCGGACCAAATCGTAGGCCAGGCTTTCTTTTTTATCCGAGCCTAACAGGGGATCCTCTAAAAGGGAGGAATAGACGTCCTCCACCAAAAACGCGCATACCATTGAAAATATGGCCGATCGACAGGCCGAACGAAGGGCTTCCTCCTGCCGAACCAGCAGGGAAAGCAAAGAGAAAGCGTGGATCTTGGCGACCAGAAGAGACCGGAGGGCCACAACCCTGGTGGGCGTATGGAGAAGCCGAGCGGAAGACGATAGACCTACCAAGGAGGAAACCAGGGTGGTACCATCACGGATAGTACCCAAGAGGAACTGGGCATCCTTGACCGAGGGAAATTTTCCTATGGCTTCGGCTAGTTGTTCCACCGCTTTAAAACGGTTTTCCACCATTTCCGCTTCCGGGGAATTATAAAAGCGAAGATATTCTATAGAGCGCTGTACCAGGTCCCTTTCTACAGAATTCAAGGCTTCCAACTGCACACTCCACGGGAAAAACCGCAGGTTATAGTACCAAACCCAATCATTTAATACAATGAGGACCCACGGTAAAAAACATTCTCCACGGATACCCTGTGGTATTCCCTTAGCTTCCTTTCAGATTCCCTCTGAGCCCCCTTTCGGCTTCCCGTAGATATTCCTTGACCCTGGGGATAAATGTTTGTATAGTGTAATCAACGGGAAGGTTCCGCGTTGGGGGACCCTACCATCACCAAAGAAATCGGGGGTGCACCGGTTTCGACTGGTACGATTCGGGGTACAGGTTGCAGGTGGAGCGCCGACCTCCTAACATTCGGCAAAACTTTTAACTGCCAACAACGACAGTTACGCTCTCGCCGCGTAAGCGGCAGAACGCGGAAACCAATCGCGCCGCCTTGAGCGGTTGAATTTCCGTCGCAATCGAGGCTGGTTGACCATTGGGCCCGAACGATGGAAGACGAGATTAACCGGGATACGGAACCGCCGCGTGCCCCGTAGCTAAGCGGCTCCCGACAATACCAATACGAGGCTAAACCTGTAGAGATTTGTATTTCGCGTATTAGGACGCGGGTTCGATTCCCGCCACCTCCAATGAGAAAAGCCGCCCCTGGGCGGCTTTTTTCTTCTACGACCTGTGGCGGGAATCGAACGGGTGGTTGCGACCCCCGAAGCCCCAGCAAGGGCGTAGGGCTTCGGGGGGCCGCGGCCACGGATGGCCGCGGAGCAAACACCCCGGCCTGGAGCAAGGCGCCACGACGGCGCCACAGCGAAAGGTCGATTCAAAATGCCTGCAGAGCAGTGTGAACACCAGATTATGAATCCTTTGAAACAGCTGGATCTTTCGACGTTCAATGTAGAAAATTTACGAAGAGTAATCAAACAATCCCACCTTGACAACGTATGCAATTAGCAGTATATTTGCATACGGGAGGATACGGATGCCGTTACTACAGGTGCGAGATATGCCTGAGGATTTATATGAGAAGCTTTCACAAATTGCGGAGCAAGATAATCGAAGCATTACGCAAGAGACTATAGTCCTCTTAAAAAAAGCTTTGAATTATAAAGAGAGCAGAATTTCCAGAAGAAAAAGAATTTTAAATGAAATACGAAACGATGTTATCCCTGATTCAAATAAATTCCCTGATCCTGCTGTCTTAATTAGAGAGGATAGGGAAAGATGATTGTTGTTTTAGACGCAAGCGCGGGAATTGAGATAGCGTTATCACGGGCTAACGCGGAATCGTATGAAAAAAAAATAGAAAAAGCCTCTAAAGTAATAACGTCAGAATTGTATAAAGCTGAAACGGCTAGTGTTCTGTGGAAATATAATAGAGCAGGATTGCTACATAAAGACGAAGTACAAAAACGTTTAAACTATTGTGATGATTTAATTGATGAGTACATAGACATTTCTGAAAATAACGAAGAAGCATTATATGAGGCAATACGAATTAACCATTCTGTCTATGATTTGTTGTATTTGGTAATTGCAAGAAGACACGGGGCAATTCTGTTGACTCAAGATAAGAAACTTAAAAAAATCGCAAATGAGATTGGCGTAGAATCAGAGTGAGCAATTTGATGCCTGGCGGAGAAAAGCCTGGGCCCTCTTTGGAACCGTTCACGACCGGATTGCCCAGCGCAGTTTTGCGGAAGATGAACGGGAATTGGAGTACCGTTCTTCGGGGCTTGGACGAAGCACTTCCGTGGAAATTGACGAGTAGATTCCCCCCTCAAGACCCGCTAGAAGAGCCCTTTCGACCCGTCGGTCTTCGCCGGAATGGAACGAGAGGATGGCCATGCGAGCCCCCGGTTTTACATAGGACGGGAGGTCGGCGAGGAACCGTTCAAGGGAGGCAAACTCACCGTTTACCTCGATACGTATCGCCTGGAAGGTCCGCCGCAATTTTTTGGTCATTTCGCTGTCCTTGAAGGATAGGTCAGGAAAAACCGAACAAACGGCCTCGGCAAGATCCCGGGTTGTTTCTAAGCGTCCTCGTCTGGCGTGTATGGCATGGGCTATTTCTAGGGCCATCGGCTCATCGGCGTTGGAAATCAGGATTTCCCCCAATTCCTGTTCAGAAACCGAGGCCAGGTAATCCCGGGCGGAAGGCTCGCGATCCTGATCCATTCGCATATCCAAGGGACCTTTTTGTTTAAAACTAAAACCCCGCAGGGGATCGTCGATCTGCATGGAAGAAAGCCCCAGATCGGCAAGTACCATATCCACCCCTTCAATCCCCCGGGAGGCTAATTCCACCGGCACCAGGGTAAAATTAGCGTGAATCGGAATAAAGGAACCGTTGGGGATGGGGGAAGCCAAAAAACGTTCTGTGGTCCTCCGTAGTTCCCGTTGATCCCTATCAAATCCAAACAATTGTCCCCCCGGTTGGATAGCCTCGAGGATTTTTCTTGCGTGACCGCCGTAGCCCACGGTAGCGTCGACCGCCAAATCCCCCGGTTTAGGCTCCAGAATCTGGAGTATTTCCTGGACCATGATTGAACGATGGCTACCCGCCGGGGTGGCCCCCCGGGCAAGGACCCGTTCCAAGTCAGCCTGGTATAGTTCAGGATTCTGTTCCTTATATTTTTCTGAAAAATGCCTTGGATGGGTTCCCCGATAGCGTTTGCGGCGAATATGCGGCCTATCGTCATCCCCATTGCACATAAAAAACGTCCATGGCTCCACTATCGCAGGTTTCTAAGGGGAGATCAACGACCACCGAAGGTGGGGTTTTCTTTTTAATGAGGTTGATGAACTTAAAGGGAAAGCCGGTGAACCGTAGTGTTACGAAGATTAAGTTTTTATGCCTATTTTTAAAGCAAAAATCTACGTCTCACCCGTAGTAAGGGTATTCTCTGAAGGAGGATACCCATGTTCGTTCCCCCATTTTGTCCTTACAAAGCCTGCCCCAACCACACCATCGTTCCCGACTCCCCCTGGTACCGTCCCGTAGGCTTTCACCACACCAAAGCCTTCGGTGCGGTGCGTCGTTTCCGTTGCCTCACCTGTAATCGGACCTTTTCTGTCC
>Ga0078972_1009036_pt1 | contig 20082 bp, 18 predicted proteins | sample YelNatPaOPGAMG01_FD_67568 | JGI IMG/M metagenome (GOLD analysis project Ga0078972, IMG submission 67568) | Hot spring thermophilic microbial communities from Obsidian Pool, Yellowstone National Park, USA - OP-RAMG-01 (SPADES assembly) (version 2) | ecosystem: Environmental > Aquatic > Thermal...
AAATATTTTGAGGAAAAATAAATTTTTTTATATAATATTAAAATAAAATCTAGATATTATTTAATATGGAGAGTATACTATGGAGAAGACAAATGAGAAAGAAAAAGAATTTAGAAGTGGTGATTCGGGACCAAAATATTTAGTCCGAGGTCCATATTGGGAAGGAGGTATAATTTTATTTAAACCCGGACAAAAACTTGGTGCACATTATCATCGTGAAGTAGAAGAAACATTTTATTTTTTAAGTGGGAGTGGTAAAATTATTATTAATAATGTGGAATACAATATTCAATCTGGAGATGTTTATAAAATAGCGCCTACAGAAATACACGATATAATAAATGATACTTGTGATAATCTTCGCGGTATTTTCATAAAATGTCCTTATAAGCCTGATGATAAAATAAATGTTTAATTTGATAGTAAACATATGTTGAAAACAAAAATAAATAAACTTGAACATTATTTATTAAAAAAAGTAGGTAAAGCAATATATGATTATAAATTAATAAATGATAATGACCGTATTCTTATAGGTGTATCTGGAGGAAAGGATAGTTTAACTTTATTGAGGTTGTTATTACTTAAAAGAACTTACTTACCTATTAAATACACTGTTATTGCTGCACATATTGATTTCGGTTTATTTCAACAAAATGGGATACAACTTGATGATTATTTCAAGAAAAACCAGGTAGATTATCATATTGAAAAGATAGAACTTCCTGCCAAAAACAATGATAAACTTAGTAATTGTTTCTGGTGTTCGTGGAATAGACGTAAAATTTTATTCAATTTAGCAAAAAGATATAATTGTAATAAAGTTGCTTTAGGACATCATTTTGATGACATAGTAGAGACATTTTTAATGAATCTTTTTTTTCATGGTGAAATATCTTCTATGCCCCCTAAATTATCAATGTTCAGTGGTGAATTAGAAATTATTAGACCATTAATCTATATTCCGGAAGAACTTATCAGAGAATATGCAATATGTATGAAACTACCTTTTGTAGAATATATTTGTCCAAATTATGATAATTCACAACGGAGATTTATAGAAAATCTATTATCTGAATTAGAAAAAAAGTGTGATTATTTGAAGAAAAATATATTTAGGAGTATGAAGCGGATAAAACAAGAATATTTAATTTGATATATTTGAATTTTGATTAATGAAATTATATAATTAATTAATTGAAAGTTTTTTCTGAAAATTGGTAATAAATTTGTTAATGTAAATTTATGAAATATATATTTACAGGTTTAAGTTTTATTGCAATAGTTCTTTTTATTTTTTTTTGTTATAGGTTTTATGTAGGACTTACAAAAGTTGATCTCAATATAACAGGATTAAAAAAAAAATATAAAACTGAAGAGACAATAAATTTTAATATCAGAATAAAAAATTTAAGTAAGACAGAAAAATGTTTTGTTGTATATCCTAAAATGAATATATCTAACAACAAAATTGATTTTGTTAAAACATTGTACATACTTAGTCCGAATGAAAGTAAAACTGATAGTTACAGTTATAATCTCCATAATAACATTAATAATGGAAAATCCAATATTCAGATAGAACTTAAAAATAAAACAATTTATTCAGAAAAACTATTATCAGAAGAAGTAATTCCATTTGAAATTGTTAAACCACCACAACCACAGATTAAAACATCTGAAACATTTATTGAGAATCTTGTTCCAATAACTGGTGAATTATATGTTATAAATAGAAATCCAAAAGTAAATATTGGTGAAAATTTTATCATTGAAACTGTGGTAAAAAATACATCTAATAGAAAAGGGAAATTTAATATCAAATTAAATATAAGAAATTCTGAAACAGATAATGTATTAAAGACAATGGAAAAAAGAATAGACTTATTACCCGGTATTACAGGTAAAACGACTTTTGAATATACTATTTCCAAGGATATAGTTGATGGAGAATATATAATTACATCACAGTTATTTTCAGAAGAAGAAAAGACAACAAGACTTTTATCAAGTGCTACAACTGTTATGTATGTAATTGATCAACCACCAAATATTATATTTAAAACATTTCCATTAATAATTGGTAAAAAAAACGAGATGTTTTGTGAAGTAAGTGTAAGTGACGATAGAGAAGTAAAGAATGTTGAATTTATTTATCAAGATATTGATAAGAATAAAACGACGAATTATGCAATGAATTTAATATCAGGTGATAAAAGTTCAGGAATATGGTCTGTTTCTATGAATATAAAGAAGAAGAAAGGTAAATTTAAATATTATGTGAAAGCAGTTGATAATAAAAATTTAGAAAGTAAAACAACAGAAAATGTTGTTTCGGTGATAAAAAAATGAAAAAACAAGATATTATTTGTTTGATTATTAGTGGAGTATCAGTTTTAATTGTATTAGTATTATGGTGGTCAGGAATATTACATTTATGGGAACTTAAAGTATATGATTTTAAATTTGTCAATCGTGGTATAATTGAACCTTCGAGAGATATAGTAATAGTTGGTATTGATGAAGATTCTTTAGATATAGAGAAAGGTGGGTTCGGACGATGGCCATGGCCAAAAGGAAGAAGTATTCTTGCAAAAGCGATAGATAACCTTAATAAGGCTGGAGCAAAAGTTATTGGTATAGATATAATTTTTCCTGAAAAGAGTCAGAAAATTGAGGACATGACACTTGCTACTGTTTTAAAGAAAGCAGGAAATGTTGTGGGTGCATTGTATTTTGAATATATATCTGTAAAAACAGCGAAAAACATTGATGGTAAATATGTTATTTCAGAAGAAACACAAGAAAAGTTAGTATTGCCAATAAAACCATTTTTAATGTCATTTAAAGCACTGGGATTTACAAATGCGTTTCCTGATGATGATGGTGTTCTAAGGGTAGCTAAACTTGTTAAAGAATATGAAGATAAGAAATATTATTCTTTTAATTCAGTTATACCAGCATTAGCATTAGGGAAAAATGTAGAAGAAATAATACCTAAAAGCGATAAAATACTTGTAAATTATCATGGAGGTAATAAAACATATACAAGATATTCTTTTAAAGATATTTATTATAATGTATTTCCTGAAAATTGGGTAAAGAACAAAATTATTTTGATTGGTTCAACTGCTACTGGTGCATATGATCATTATCCTATGCCATATGAAAAAATGTTTCCTGGTGTTGAACTTCATGCTAATGTTATTGACAATTTGATAAACAAAAATTACATAATACCTTGTAGTGATATTTTAATGGTTTTAATAATAATTTCATTATGTGTTATTTTAGGTAGAATTTTTCATAAAGTTAAACCATGGATTAGTACATTAATATTTTTGTTTTCTATTTTAGTCTATTTTATTTTTGTTCAATTTCTATTTGTAAGCAAGAATTTACATATTGATTTCCTTAAGCCAACATTAGGTATTATTTTTTGTTTCAGTGGTATAATGGCTTTCAGATTTACTGTTGAGTCGAAAGAAAAAAGATGGATTAAAAAAACATTCTCATATTATTTGAGTCCACAAGTTATAAATGAGTTAACTTCTAATCCTGATAAACTTAGATTGGGAGGCGAAAAAAAATTTTTGACAATATTGTTTTCTGATATAAGGGGATTTACAACACTTGCAGAAAAACTTGCACCGGAAGAAGTAAGCAGTATATTAAATGAGTATTTGAGTGCTATGACTGATATTATTTTTAAATACAATGGGACTCTTGATAAATTTATTGGTGATGCTATTATGGTTTTATGGGGAGCACCTGTTTCGCAAGAAGATCATGCTAAACGAGCAGTATTATGTGCTATTGATATGCATAAGAAACTAAAAGAATTACACAAAGAATGGGCATCCCAAAATAAACCATTATTTGAGATAGGAATAGGTATTAACAGTGGAGAAGTGATTGTAGGGAATATGGGTTCAAAAGATAGGATGGAATACACTGCTATTGGTGATAATGTAAATCTTGCATCAAGAATAGAAGGATTGAACCGTGATTATAATACAAAGATAATTATTTCAGAGTCAACTTATGAATTAGTGAAGAATGATATTAAAGCAGCACCTCTTGGAGAAGTTAAAGTAAAAGGGAAAGAAAAACCAGTTAAAATATATGAAGTTAAGATAGGTGAATAATAAATGATAATTTTTTTTCGTCTAATATTAGCGCATTTATTAACAGATTTTACTTTACAGTTTGATCAAATTGCTCTTTGGAAACGAAGAAATGTGGTTGGTGTATTAGTTCATTCTCTCATTTTTCTTGTAATTGGTTTAGTTCTAACATGGAATTATTTGACAGACATCTGGGTTAAATTTTTACCTGGCTGGTTATGTTTGATTCTAATATCTATTTCACATTTTCTTGAAGATTATTATCGGGTATTAAATATAAAGAAATCAAATTCTACTACGACAGATAGTGTTTTCTTCTTTTTCTGGGATCAATTTATACATATTGGTTTAATTTTCTTATTATCACCAATAAATGTTACAGGAAATAAAATAGAACCTGTTGTTATTATTAGTATCTTAGCAGTTTTTGTAACACATTTCATATCAATTTTAATTTATTATCTTGAACAGAGTGTATATGGATACGAACAAGTTTCATATCGTTTAAAATACAAATATTATCTTATATTAGAACGACTATTTATGTTTATTTTCCTACTGTTACCTGGGAAATGGTGGATAATTAGTATTGTAATTTGGATTGTATATAGAATTTTACAAAAAAAATTGGATTTAAATTTTACTAAATTAAATATAGTAATAAGTATTATTTCAGTAATTATTGCAGGGTTAATAGGCAGATTTATTCTTTACTATTTATGACAAAATATATTATAATTATTTTCTGCCTTGTATTTTTCTTTATATTACCTGCATCTAATAAAAAAATAATTCCTATAGATTTACTTACCGGATTACCTGCAGAAGATTTTTATATTGTTTTGACTGAAGATATTTTTGAACCTTTTATCGGTTTATCAAACTATTTCTTAAATTTTTATAATATTAAACTACAACTTAAATCGTGGTTATTGTGGCTTCTTCTGATAAATATATTTATTGGTATACTCAAAAATAAAAAAATTATAAATATTTTCAAATCAATTTTTTTTACATTTATATTTTTTTATTTATTTTTGGTTTATACAATTTATTTTAATTCGTCTTTTCCTTATAAAGTTATATCAAAAAATAGTGATTTGTTTTTATTAGATATTCACAGTCATACCTTGTATTCGCATGATGGATTATCAACTTTAAAAGATAGTTATAACTGGCATTTAAAATCAGGTTTTGATGGCTATTTTATTACTGACCATAACAATAATTTAGGGGTAGCGAATTCAAGAGAAATTTTTAGTAAAGGTTTTGGACTACGAATATTTTTTGGTGAAGAAATACAAGATAAAAATGGTGTAAATCTTCTTATTTTAGGATTAAGCAAAACTGTTTCTAAATATATGAATAATGAAACAGAAAAAATTGTTGATATTGTTCATAAGGATAATGGAATTGTAATTGCAGCTCATATATGGCATAAAAAGAGAGATAGATTAGAAGAGTTAAGTAACACGAATATTGATGGATTTGAGATATATGGACGTGCATCAACGCCTCTGGATAAAAATTTCCAATTAAAGATAATAAATTTTTGTAAAAAGAATAATTTAATAATGTTAGCTGGTTCCAACAGACATGGTTGGAGTATGGTCAATAATTTATGGACAGGAGTATATATCCCAGGATGGCAAAAACTTGATAATGAGACATTACAGAAGATGATAATAAACTATATATCTAAAAAACAGCAAGATAAATTTAGAGTATTTGTGTTAGAAAAAAAAGAAAAATTTACAGAATTAAGATACATTTTTGAGCCATTTATAGGATTATTTTATTATTTTTCTAATTTAACTGCGAAGCAATTCTTAACTTGGGTTTTATGGATAACTATAGCAATAGTATTTATAGAAAAGTATAGAATGATTTCTATTAAACAGAAAAATATTTTAAAATTGTTAGCGTATCTGTTGATAGCGTTTTTATTTTTTTTCAATGCGATATTGTTTTTTATTAGATGGTGTAATTATAGGATTTATAACAAAATACTTTTTACATCTTCAGAACTGTTTTTTATCTCAGGATTAATTTTTATATCTTTATGTATAATTAAAGCAAGAGATTTATATTTTAAAAGGTAATATAGGTCTTTATTTTTTTATTTCAGTAATACGTTTTACATTCGGATCAGTAAAAATATCTAATTCATCCCTTGATTTTGTTGAGAATTCAGAGATAACAGCTCCCTTTGGACCTGCCTGAAACCAATGTAGTGTATTTGGTAATAGCGTATATTGTTCACCAGGTTTGAGTATAATTTCATGGAACACTGTATATTTCCCTTTAGGAAGTTTACAGTGAATATTTTTTGTTTTTGGTCCTGGAATATATAGATATACTATACCCCATCTACATCGGAATGTTTCTTCTTTACCAGGGTCATCTCCAACAGGTGGGTGTCTATGTTCAGGACATGTCTGGTGAGGGAAAAGAACTAATTCTTTAGCACAGCAACGTTCTGTATTAACATAAACGAGAAGTTCTAACCCAGTATTCTTTAAATCGCTTAATCCGAAATCTGCTACTTCAATATTATTTTTCTCTTTTTCTGTTAGAATTATTCCTGCTTTTTGAAAATATTTAATTGCTTTTTTCCTTGCTTCAACTAACTCTTTTTTTGTAATCATTTTAGTCACCTCCCCATTGAATATATTTATATTTATATTAGAAATTGAGATTAAATAAACTTTTGATTTTTCAAATTGTCACCAAAGTAATGTTTTTTTATTAAATTCCATTTTAGTTATTTATAATTAGAATGAGAGATACGATTTTGGTAATTTATATCCACCTTTATAATTTTTACAGATAAATACATAAAAAGTTCTTATTAATTGGTTATCAGATGATATATATATTGTTTTTAGAAACTTTGTAGAAATGAATATTTTTTTTATTATTGGTTCCATTATAGGGTAGGCACTGACAAATACAGCATCATATCCTGTTACTGACTCAAACTCGGTCCAATATCTATAATCTCTTAGACGCTGTCCTACATCAACACATCTAACTTGTGGTTTTCCGTCAACATAGAATGATAATTCGCTAGCAATCCCGAAGTAATTTGTTAAAATGAAAGTATTATCTGGACATTTTCTTAATATTTCTGTTACTTCATTACCTAATTCTTTCCAACCTCGAACTCTATTAGTAGGATCGACTTTAGCATCTAAAGGTAATATTTTGAATATTAATTGGAGATAAATAAATAAAGTAAAAATTGATCCGGTTACAAAAGCGAAAATAGCATAATTTTTAATAAATATTTTATATCTAATTTTTTCTAAAAATTCTTGTGATACTAATACTCCGGATGCTATTGATAATGATATATATGCGACAACAGTCCAATTTTCTTCAACAGAACAAAAATAACTCATTGTTCCAAAGAATAAAAATAAAGTTATCGCACTAAAAAATAATAACAGAAAATTATCATTGTTATTCTTGAATCCATAAAATGCTAAAATAAATAGTAGATATAAGAAAAGTAATCCTATAAAAGGAGTAACTATTCCTAATTGTCCTGTTATAAATTCTAATACACCATCAACTCCGGGTTTATCAACATATATTACTTTGTTATATAAGAAAAGACTTTTTATATATCCATATGTTGCCATATTATGAGTAGTATTCCAAATCAACATTGGTAATAATCCCAATATACTTATTCCAAAGGCAACATAAATTTCTTTCCGTATCAATAAAATTCGTTGTCGTTGTGATATTAAAATTAGTAGAAAAACGGAAATTAAGAAAAACAACATAGTATATTTACTCATTATACCTAATGCCGAACTCAATCCGGTTAGATACCACCATTTACATTCATTTGTTGAAATAGCTTTTTGGACAAAGAATAAACTTATTGTCCAGAAAAATACAAGTGGTATATCTGCAGTTATTAACATACCACCTACAGCGCATATAGGGAGAATTGATAATACGAACATTGATAATAGTGCAGAATAAATATTTTTGAATATATTTTTGGAAATAAGATAAACCAATATTGTTGTAAACAGAGCCAAAATTGGTGAGAATAATCGGACAGAAAATTCATTAATTTTGCCAACAAGATGTGTGGACAAGAATATAATTAAGCCTAAAACTGGACCTTGGTCAGAATGGCTAATTGACAAATGTCGAGACCATTCCCAGAAATATGCTTCATCTGGTGTTAAATCAAATTTACCGATATATAATAATCTAAATATAAGGATAGAGACTAAAAAAATAACAGTTAATAATATCCAAGTTAAGTTATATTTCTTACTCATATTTTCGGTATAATTTAAATTAAGTATACAAAAAAAAGTGTAATATTTCAATAAATTTATTTTTTAGTTTTGTTTGAAATTAATTTCTATCATAGTGAAAAATTTGATATTAATAAAAATTCTTGCTTTTTAAATTAAATTTTAATAAAATATTAACTTAAATATACTTATGATAGAAGCAGACCTTGAAGTAAAAAATAAAGATGGATTACATATAAGAGCAGCTGCATTGTTTGTTCAAATTGCTAGCAAATATAAATCTAATGTAACTGTAATAAAAGATGGTAATACAGCGAATGGTAGAAGTATACTAGAACTTCTTACACTTTTTGCAGAACAAGGTTCGGTTTTACATATAATTGTTGATGGTGAAGATGAGAAACAGCTTCTGGATGAGATAAAAGAGCTAATAGAAGGGAATTTTGAAGAGGGGTAAGTATATGGAAGAATCACCCAAAGAAACAAAAGTAATAAAAGGGATACCTGCATCAGAAGGTATATCAATAGGTAAAGTTTTCTTAATTGAAGAAGAAGAAGTAGCTATTATATCTAAAAAAATTAGCAAAGAACAAGTAAAAAAAGAGATAGCCCGATATAATACTGCTCTTTCTGAAGTAAAAAAAGAGATGGAGTCGACAAGAGAGAAAATGTTGAATATATTAGGAAAACAACATACACCATTATGTGATGCGTATTTAGGGATGCTTGACGACCCGCTTCTTAATAAAGATGTAATAAGGAGAATAACAGAAGATAATATCAATGCTGAATATGCTATTTGGACAACACTTGAAAAAGTGATAAAATCATTTGATAATATAGATGATGAATATTTCCGTGAACGTAAGAATGATATTCAAGAATTGGGTAGACGTATTATTAATCATTTACTAGGAAAACAAAGAAGGAAAATTACTGATGCAGAAAAAGATTCAATTATTATAGCACATAACCTAAATCCCACAGATACAATTTCTTTAAAAGAACATAAAGTTGGTGGATTTGCTATTAACATTGGCGGAAGAACATCACATATCGCACTTATTGCCGAAGGTCTTGGTATACCAGCAATAGTTGGTCTAAAAAATATTACTTCGGAGGTAAACAATGGTGATTTAGTTATCCTTGATGGTAATCAAGGTATTATAATTATAAATCCTGATAAACAAACCCTTGAGAATTATACACGTGAACTTGAGATACAATTACGAGAAAAGGAAGAATTAGAAAAATTAAGAAATTTACCAGCAGAAACTCTTGATGGGTATAGAGTAGGATTACAATGTAATATTGATACAAAAGAAGAATTGAGTTCAGTTATAACTTCTGGAGCAGAGGGAATAGGACTTTTCAGAACAGAATTTCTTTATTTGAATCGTCAGCATTTACCCAGTGAAGATGAGCAATATGAAATTTATCGTGATATATTACAAAAAACTTTACCTTATTCAGTTACTATTCGGACATTAGATTTAGGTGGAGATAAACTCGCTCAATTTGGTTTAGAAGAGGATATGGTTTTTGAAGAGAGTAATCCTTTTTTAGGATTAAGAGCGATACGATTATGTTTGAAATATCCCGAGAAATTGTTCAAGCCCCAATTAAGAGCGATATTACGTGCTTCAGTTGCTGGTAAGGTAAGAATAATTTTTCCGATGATAAGTAGTGCCGAAGAATTCCGTCAGGCAAAAGAGATTTTTGAAGAAGTGAAAACAGAATTACGTAAAGAAAATCAGCCATATGATGATACAATTGAAATAGGGGCAATGATAGAAATTCCGTCTGCAGCACTCACTTCTGATATAATAGCACGTGATGCAGATTTTTTATCAATAGGAACAAATGATTTGATTCAATATACATTAGCAGTTGATAGACTGAATGAAAATATTGCGTTTATGTATGAACCGTTACATTTATCAATATTGAGATTACTCAAACATATAATTGATTCGGCACACAAAGAAGGTAAACCAGTAGCTATGTGTGGAGAAATGGCAGCCGATATGGAATTCACAAAATTACTTCTTGGAATGGGATTAAATGAATTCAGTGTTCCAGTACATATGATTCCAAAAATAAAAAAAGTAATTAGAACAACTACACTTAAAGAAGCAAAGGAGTTAGTTAGAGAAGTATTAGGAGCAGAGAGTCGTGAATCGATGATAAAAGCGTTCAGAAAATCTAAGGTTGTTTAAAAGTTATGAATATTCGTAATTTCTGTATAGTTGCACATATAGATCACGGTAAATCTACATTAGCGGATAGGATTCTTGAATACACGGGAACTGTTTCCAAAGTTCAGATGAGGAATCAATTTCTTGACAATATGGATATTGAGCGTGAAAGAGGAATCACTATTAAATCAAAAACTGTTAGAATAAATTATGTTAGTAAAAATGGTAACAATTATATTTTTAATTTAATTGATACACCAGGGCATGTAGATTTCAGTTATGAAGTTTCACGTGCTATTAGAGCATGTGAAGGTGCAATTTTAGTTGTTGATGCGACACAGGGAGTTGAAGCGCAAACATTAGCAAACACATATTTAGCAAAAAAAATGAATTTAAAAATTATTCCAACAATAAATAAAATTGATTTACCTACAGCAAATATTGAAGAAACAAGGAGACAGATATTTGAAATATTAGAATTAATTGATGAACCTATTCTGATAAGTGCGAAAACAGGTTTAGGTGTAGATAATCTTATGGAATCTATTGTAACAATGATACCAGAACCAAAGAACATTGAAACAGAAAACCTGAATGCACTTGTTTTCGATTCATATTATGATCCTTTTCGTGGTGTAATTATATATGTACGCATATTTAGTGGTAGAATTTATCCAGGTATGGATATTGTTTTATGTTCATCTAATACAGTTTACAAGGTTCTGGAATTGGGATATCTTCAATTGGAGATGGTTCCAGCAAATGAGTTGACGGCTGGTGAAGTAGGATATGTTATTGCCGGGATAAAAAATATACATGAAGTAAAGACAGGCGATATTATTGTTGAAAAAAACAAGGGTGGTTATGATAACAAATATTTTTCTAACGATGAAATTAAGCCATTTATTTTTGCTGGTATTTATAATTTGAATCCAGGAGATTATGATAATTTAAAAATTGCGTTAGAGAAATTGCATTTATCTGATGCATCATTTCAGTATACTCCTGTTAATTCAGATGCTTTAGGAATGGGTTTTCATTGTGGTTTTTTAGGTCCGTTACATTTAGAAATAGTCAAAGAACGACTTGAGCGTGAGTATAACTTAAATCTTATTATAACAATACCGAATGTGAAATATCGTATAAAACGGAAAAATAATGATGAGATTATAGAAATAGATAATCCATCAAGGTTTCCACAGTATCATGAAATTGAATATATAGAAGAACCATATGTCAAATCTATGATAGTTACTCCGACAGAATATTTATCTAATATTGTTGAATTATGTAAGAGTAGGCGCGGTACTGTTATTGAAATAAAACAACTCGATTCAAATCATACACTCACTAATTTTGAAATTCCGTTATCTGAAATTATTTTTGGATTTTATGATGCTTTAAAATCAGTATCAAGAGGGTATGCTTCTTTTGATTATGAGTTTATAGGATATAAGAAAAGCAATTTAGTAAAATTGGAAGTATTAGTGAATCAAGAATTAGTTGATACATTTGGTTATATTGTTCATGAATCCAAGATCAACAGTATAGCAAACAAAATGATGAAAATATTGAAAATGACTATACCGAGACAATTGTTTAATGTTTCTTTACAAATAAGAGTTAAGAATAGAATAATTTTACGTGACGATATTAGGGCATTAAGGAAGGATGTTTTAGCAAAATGCTATGGTGGTGATGTTACAAGAAAACGTAAATTACTTGAGAAGCAGAAAGAAGGTAAAAAGAAAATGAAACAATTTGGTAAAGTTGAAATACCACAAGAAACATTTCTTGGGTTACTTAAAATTAATACTGATTAAAGAAAAGTGAGGTAATATGGAAACAAAATTATTTATCATCTCTATAATTTTATTCATCTATACATTTTTATTGAAAAGTTTTTTTAGAAAAGAACGAATAAATAAAATATCAGTTATCGTATTTCACATGTTTTTTTGCGGTATAACAGGTGCTGTTATTGGCATGGTACTGTCAACATTTACTAATAGACCTGAATTGATGACAAGATTTATTGGAGTAGGAATATTTGCTGGTGTGATATTTGCTTTACTTCAGTTGATAGGAAAAGATAATGAAAAACAAATAAAAATATTGAAAATTGATCTCGACTGGTCTGATACTTCGTGGTCAGCAATACTATTAGCATCGATATTGATGTATTTTGTTATCCAAGCATTCAAAATACCATCAGGTAGTATGAGAATGACATTAATAGAAGGAGACCATTTATTTGTTAATAAATTTATTTATGGATTCCATGTTCCATTTTCAGGTGGTAAGCGAGTTCTGCCGATAAAGAAGGTTAAACGTCAGGATATAATTATTTTTGAATGTCCTCCAGAAGCATTATCACCGGCAGAGCGAGAAAGAAAGATAAAGAAAGATTTTATAAAACGTGCTATAGGATTACCTGGTGATACTGTGGAGATTATAAATAAGAAAGTATATGTGAACGGGGAATTATTAAATGAACCGTATACAAATTTTGAGGATAAGGACTATATACAGCCTAAAATAAAACTTTTTAATACGCAAGAGGAATATCAGAGTTCGTGGGAACAAGGAAGGTTTGTTAATTTACCAGTTAGAGATAATTTTGGTCCTATTAAAGTACCTAAAGATTGTTATTTTGTGTTAGGTGATAATAGAGATAGATCATTTGATTCAAGGTTCTGGGGACCAGTTCCGGATAGAAATCTGAAGGGGCAGTCTTTGATTATATATTGGCCAGTAACAAGAATAAGAATTATAAAATGAAAATAAAAAATAATGAATAATTTCTTTACTTGGATAATAATTTCCATTATTTTTATTATTATTGAAATAGTAACACCGAGTGTTTTTTTCTTCTTTTGTCTTGGATTAGGATCTCTAATTGCTGGTTTTAGCACATTTTTTATTAGTTCAGTTACAGTACAGGTTATAATATTTTGCATAAGTTCTGCATTTAGTATCTATTTTATTCGTCCGTTTGTAAAAAGATTTTTCAAGAGTGAATTCAGACCATCAAATGTTGATATGTTACTTAACAAAGAAGCTATTGTAATAGAAAAAATCGTACCACCTAATTTCGGAACAGTCAAAGTTAATGGTGAATTATGGAAAGCGGAATCAGAGCAGTTAATTAATATAGATGAGAAGGTTAGGATTATTGGTTTCAAAGGGACACATTTGATAGTAAAAAAAATGATTTAAAAGATTTTTAAATAAAATAGGAGGGAAAAATATGGCAGAGTTACCAGGAGGACTTATTTTTGTTTTAATTGTTTTAGGTGTAATTTATGTATCGCGTGCAGTAAGAATAATACGTCAATATGAACGAGGGTTAGTAGAAACATTAGGTAAGTTTTCAAGAACCTGTGAACCGGGTTTAGTTATAATATTTCCACCATTTCAGAATTTAAGAAAAGTTGATATGAGAGAGCAGGTAATCGATGTTCCACCTCAAGATGTAATTACGAAAGATAATGTTGTTGTAACAGTTGATGCAATAATATATTTTCAGATAATAGATCCGTTCAATGTGGTTTATAATGTTTCAAATTTTGCTATGGCAGCATTAAAACTTGCACAGACAAATTTAAGAAATGTAGTTGGTGACTTAGAACTTGATCAAACATTGACTTCAAGAGAGAAAATAAATTTACAGTTGAGACAAGTTCTCGACGAAGCAACAGATAAATGGGGAGTAAAAGTTACAAGAGTAGAGATACAGAAAATAGATCCACCTAAAGATATAACTGACGCTATGAGTAAACAGATGAAAGCTGAGCGTGAGAAAAGAGCAGTTATTCTTGAAGCAGAAGGAGTGAGACAATCAGCTATTCTTAGAGCAGAAGGTGAGAAGCAAGCAGCAATTTTAACTGCTGAAGGTAAGGCAGAAGCAATCAAACGTGTTGCTGATGCAGAAAAGTATCAAATTGAAACTGTTTATAATGCGATACATTCCGGTAATCCGACAAATGATTTAATAGCAATCAAATATCTTGAGGCATTGAGTGAAATAGCGAAAGGGCAAGCAACAAAAATATTTTTACCAATTGAGACCTCGGGTATACTTGGTGCTATTGCAGGTATCTCAGAGATACTAAAAGAGAGACAGGATAAGAATAAATGATGCTTGAAAAGATGATAAAAAAATGACTTCTGAATTAGAGAAAAAAATTATCAGACAGGTAAAAAAGGCAAAAGATGTTGCTAATCAACTCATAAATTTTGATACAAATAAGAAAAACAATGTTTTGGAAATAATTGCTGATGAGTTAGAAAATAACAAGGATATAATTATTAAATACAATAAATCTGATATTGAAAATGCAATAGAATCGAGATTAAATAAAGCATTAATAGATAGATTGACATTGAATGAAAAACGTATTATTGAGATGTGTAATGGTGTAAGGAATATTGCAAAATTAAATGATCCTGTTGGTGAAGTAATATCTGAATGGGTACCTCCGTCTGGCATACGAATAAAAAAGGTTCGTGTTCCGATAGGTGTTATATGTATGATATATGAGTCACGTCCTAATGTTACTGTTGATTCAGTTGCTCTTTGTTTGAAATCAGGCAATGCTGTAATTTTACGTGGTGGAAGTGAGACAATAAACACCAATCGTATTCTTATAACGATAATAAAAGAATCATTAAAAAAAGCAAAGTTTCCTGTTAATTCAGTTCAATTTATTGATACACCGGATAGGAAAGCGATAAATGTATTATCAATTTTAGATGAATATATTGATTTAATAATTTTACGTGGAGGGGAACAGATGATACGGAGTATCCGTAGAAAAGCGACTGTTCCGATAATAGCACATGGTAAAGGGCTATGTCATACATATATTGATAAAGATGCTGATATTAATAAAGCAATAAAGATTGCTTATAATGCTAAAGTACAGCGTCCTGGTGTATGTAATGCAATGGAAACATTACTTGTTCATAAAGAGATAGCAGAAAAGATATTACCTCCACTTGCAGCAGAATATAAGAAATCGAATGTAGAATTAAGGGGTTGTAAAAAGACATTAAAAATTTTAAAAGACATAAAACCAGCTGTTGAATCGGATTGGTCAACAGAATATCTTAGTTTAATACTTTCAATAAAAATAGTAGATTCTATTGAGGATGCTATCAAACATATAAATACTTATGGGTCAAAACATTCTGAATCAATTGTAACAGAAAATATTTCATCAGCAGAAAAATTTTTAAGAGAGGTTGATGCATCAGCAGTATTTCATAATGCATCAACGAGATTACATGATGGTGGTGTATTCGGATTAGGGGCAGAAATAGGTATATCAACACAAAAACTGCATGCTCGTGGAACAATGGGTTTAAAAGAATTAACTACCACAAAATATATTGTTTATGGGACAGGTCAAATAAGGGAATAATCTGGAAATAAAAATTTTTTATTATGAAAATAGCTTTATTTGGTGGAACATTTAATCCGATACATTATGGACATTTGCTATTAGCAGAAATCTCATATGATGAATTTAATTTAGATAAAGTTATATTTATTCCTTCCGGACAACCTCCACATAAATTAGAATCCGGATTCAAAATACACAGATATAATATGGTTAAACTTGCAATAGGAAAAAACAAACATTTTATGGTCAGTGATTATGAGATAAAAAAAAATACGATAACTTATACATATGATACTATAAAATATTTTAAACAAAAATACTATGGACATGATATCTATTTTTTAATTGGTTTAGATTTGTTATTAGAGATGCATACTTGGAAAGGTAAGGAGACAGTATTGGACTTATGTACTTTTTTAGTTGGAACAAGGCCAAATTATCCTATATCAAAGGTTCCATTACGTATAAGAAGTAAGGTAAATTTATTTAAATTGCCATTATTTGATATTTCAAGTACAGAAATAAGAGAGAGAATTAGGCAGAATAAGACAATAAAATATCTTGTTCCAGAGCCAGTAGAAAAATATATTTTTAAGAACAAACTGTATATATAAACTCCTAACAAAAACAGAACCGTTATATAATATTTATTTATGAAAAGACCTAATATCCGACAGATATTATTAATTTTTCTCAGTTTTTTGATATTATTAACAGTTTATTTTTCAATACATAGTCCATTAGCAACAGATATAATTCATCAAAAACGTATTAATATTTTATTAATTGGAACAGATTATGTTGATTATGCACAGCATTCTGATACGATAATATTTGTCAGTTATAATCCTAGATTACGATTTATTGATTTGGTTTCAATTCCACGGGATACTAAAGTTATTTTACCTGATATCAAGCAAAGAAGAATAAACGAAATTTACGCTTATTATTACAAAAGAGAGAAAAATCATTATAATGCATCCACAGCATTAATGAAAATTGTCAATAATATTTTTGATAATAAGATTGAACATAAATATTTTTTTCAAATTGATTATGATACATTCTGTAAATTTATTGATATTTTAGGTAATGTAAAGATAGATATAGATGAACCGATGCATTATGATGATAATGCTGGGAAATTGCATATACATTTTACAACAGGAACATGGTTACTTGATGGCAAGAAAGCATTAGAGTATGTTCGTTATAGAAGTTCAGCTGGCGATATTGGGAGGATATATCGTACGCAAAGGTTTATTAGGGCATTAATAAAAAAGATAAATAATCCTTTAGTTATTTTTAAATTACCAAAACTGACTAATCTTATATTAAAGAGACTAAATACAAATATGTCAGTATGGGATATATTAAATTTAATGATTGAATTGAGATATATTAATATAGAAAATGTTCGTATGGCACAATTACCAGGTAAACCATCAGGTGCAATGTGGGAAATAGATGAGCAGGGTTTGGAACATGTTATTTATACAATAATCGGTTCTGAAATAGAACCTATTACTAATGTAAGACAAGTTACAGTTGAAGTTTTGAATGCATCTTCAATAAATGGTGTAGCGTTAGAAGTAACAAGGAAATTACGTGATAATAATTTTGATGTTATTGATTGGCGGAATTATCCGACAAGACAGAAAAAAACGATTGTTATAGATAGAGTAGGTGACCTTAGGTCCGCACAGAAGATAGCGAGAATACTTAATACAGAAGAAATTTTTACTAGATATTTACAAGACAGTTCAGTTGATATAAGTGTCATAATTGGTGAAGATTACAGAGATAAAAATAATATACCTATGGAGGTAAAATTCGATGGAAAGAATATTAGATGAAGAATTGCGTATATTGAAAGATAAGATACTGTATATGGGTAATTTAGCGGAAATGATGATAGATTTGTCAATAAAGATACTCTTGGAACGTAACCGTGGATTAATTGAACAGATATATCAACACGAAGGAGAGATAAATAAATTAAATATTGAAATTGATAACCAATGTTTGAAAATATTAGCATTATGGCAACCCGAGGCAAGTGATTTGAGATTTATTCTTGCAATAATAAAAATAAACAGTGAGTTAGAGAGATTGGGAGACCAAGCAATTAATATTGCCCAGAATAGTTTAGAACTATTGAAGCATAATATGACTGAACTTATAGAGAAGTTTCAATTTAGAGAAGTGACAGAATTAGCAAGAAAAATGGTTAAAGATAGTATCGATTCTTTTATCAATAGAGATATTAAATTAGCACGAGAGGTTCTTATTAAGGACAGTGAACTTGATAATTTTAAGAAACAAATATTCCAGAGAGTGATTAGTATTACTACTGAAACTCCGAGTAGTATTAATCAGGGATTGGATTTAATACTTATTGCAAGAAATTTAGAGAAAATTGGTGACCATGCAACTAACATCTGTGAAGATATTATTTTTATGGTTGAAGGCAAAGATGTTAGACACCATGCTGATGAAAAAAAATAAAATAGGAATAAAAAAAGGTTAAATGTATGAATCAAAGACAGAAATTGATGAATAATGTTGAACAAATAGATATTCTACATGCGGACGATGACCAGTTAGTAAAAATAAGTAAGGACAATCTACTTGCTTTAAATCTTAAAGAAATGAAACAGATTAAAAAGTATTTTTATAAAATTGGTAGGAATCCGACAGATATTGAACTTGAAACTATTGCTCAAACATGGTCAGAACATTGTAAACATAAAACATTAACAGGAATTATTGAGTATAAAGAAATAAGAAATAAGAAAGATAGTTACTCGCAAAACCTACGAAAGATAAAAAATAAAGTTTATAATAATCTGCTAAAAGAAACTATTTTCCGGGTAACCAAAGAATTGGGTAAGAAATGGTGTGTCTCTGTATTCAAGGATAACGCTGGAATAATTGAATTTGATAACAATATTGCTATTGCATTTAAAGTAGAGACGCATAATCATCCGTCGGCACTTGAACCTTATGGTGGTGCAGGAACAGGTATAGGTGGTGTTATAAGAGACATATTGGGTGTAGGATTAGGTGCTAAACCTATCCTAAATACAGATGTGTTTTGTTTTGGTCCGATTAATTATAGATATGATGATTTACCGGAGGGTGTGCTTCATCCCAAAAGAATTTTTAAAGGTGTTGTTGCTGGAGTTAGAGATTATGGTAACAGAATGGGGATACCAACTGCTAATGGTGCTGTATTATTTGATGAAAATTATATCTGTAACCCGCTTGTTTACTGTGGAACAGTTGGTATTATACCAAAAACAAAATGTTTTAAGAAAGTTAGTCCCGGGGATGTTATTATTGCTGTTGGTGGTAGAACAGGTCGTGATGGTATCCATGGAGCAACTTTTTCGTCATTAGAATTAAATAAAGATACGCCATTAAGTCCTGTTCAGATTGGGAACCCAATTATTGAGAAGAAAGTCACTGATACTGTATTGCAAGCACGTGATAAGAATCTATATTCAGCTATAACTGACTGTGGTGCGGGCGGATTTTCATCGGCAATTGGAGAATTAGGTTCTGAATGTGGTGCACGTGTTTTTCTTGAGAGAGCGCCATTGAAATATGCTGGTTTAAAACCGTGGGAAATCTGGGTTTCTGAAGCACAAGAGCGTATGATACTTGCTGTTCCGCGTAATAATGTTAAAAAGATTTTAGATATATTTAAAAAGGAGGATGTTGAAGCAACAATATTAGGTGAATTTACTGATACTGATAAATTAGAAGTTTATTATGAAAAAGAAAAGATACTTGAATTAGATAACGAATTTTTGCATCATGGTTTACCACGAAATAAAAGGAAAGCAATATGGAAACCTCAAAAACACAAGGAGCCAGATTTATCAATTTATTATGATAATAATTTATCATCTTTGTTAAAAAAAGTTCTTTCATGTCCGAATGTAGCTAGTAAAGAATGGATTATACGGCAATATGATTATGAAGTTCAAGGTCAAACAATTATTAAACCATTTATTGGTAAAAAGAATGACGGACCTTCTGATGCATGTGTAATTTA
>Ga0078972_1009039_pt1 | contig 20078 bp, 6 predicted proteins | sample YelNatPaOPGAMG01_FD_67568 | JGI IMG/M metagenome (GOLD analysis project Ga0078972, IMG submission 67568) | Hot spring thermophilic microbial communities from Obsidian Pool, Yellowstone National Park, USA - OP-RAMG-01 (SPADES assembly) (version 2) | ecosystem: Environmental > Aquatic > Thermal...
TACCTATTCCTTATCCGCGAACAAAAATGTATGAAGAAATTAAGAAAAATGGGAAAATTTTTATAACTGATTGGTCCCAATACGGACAATATGAGGGCTCTGCCTGTTTTTCCTATAAAAAAATGAAGCTTTCCCATATTTGAGGCAAAAAATACACGAAAAGCATTATAAATAAAGCAAAAAATAGAAAAAAATGTGTTTAAAACAAATTTCCACCTAAATATTTACTAACTTGATATAATTTTAAGTGGTCCTGCCTGCCTTTTAATGATTTGAATCCATATCTCACTTTTTCCATTTGTCTCCATAACCTTATTACTATTTCAGAATTTCCACTGCGCGAAATTTCTGGATGATCAAGATATGTAACCATATAATCAAAATATGGTGTGTTTAAAAACTTTATTATATTTGCAAAATGTTCGTTTTTTATTTCCCAGTGATCATCCAATAATGCTTTTCGCCTTTCATATGCTTCCTTTTTATTTTTACTATCATTAAATATATTTTGTATCTGTTCTTTTAATATTAATATATCTTCTACTACTGTCCCCTTATATCTTTCTAACAATGGTTCCATAAATACAAAATCTATTTTATCCCATTTATCTAAATTTTTTAATATCCTCCATTTTTGATACCATAATTCCATCGCATCTTCTTTTAATCCTTGTTTCTTTAATTGTAAACGATACTCTGATAATGCATTTCTTAAATGCCAATGTATCTTTTTCATTACATGAAAGTAATCATGTTGTATTAATACCCCAGGAAATACTTTGCGTGCTATTCCAGGAAATGCCACTCCCATATCAAATATTATAGCCCATGGTTTTATACCAAAATCCCTTATTTTTATTAGATATTCTTCTATCCAGCCCCGTCCTAATCCTCCTGCCTCATCTATATACAATATCCTTGTTGTTTTACTATCCGATGCTATTAAATCATAATTTTTTGTCCTCTTGGGTTTATATCCATCTATAATATTCCTTTAAATCCTAATTTAGGTATTATATCTTCAAATTTATATTTATCTGCTTCTTGATGTTTCCAACGATCTACTGTTGATTTACTTCCTGTTGTATTAAAACATCTATTTATCCTTTTTGATATTCTTGGACAGGTTGAATTATCTTGTATTATTCCTGCTACCACCTCACCTTTTAATCGTTCTGTTGCTCGTGCGTATCTCTCTATACCAGGCGTTTCTAATCTAAAACTTTTGGTCTGACATTTTGGGTTTAAACATTTTGCATATACAATTCTAACTTTTAATAATATCGATGAATTGAAATCTATATCTTTTACTGTTTTCCAATGCTCTCTTTTTTTTCTAAATTTTTGCCTTATTCCACAGGTTGGACAAACACAATATTTTGGTATCTTGAATTTTATAATCTTAATTTTTGTTTTTTGGTCTTTTTTCATGATAGAATCTCTCCTTTTTGAGAAATTCTATCATCTTTATTTATTATTTAATTTTTCAAATTTTGCCTCAAATATGGGAAAGCTTCAAATTTTTTTCTTTACTTTTTTACATTAATAAAATCTCCCCCTGCCCCTCTTTAAAAAAGAGGGGAATTAAAAAAAATTTTCATTTTTATCTCTCCCTTTTCTAACTGACCATTACCCACATCTTTATATAATAAGAAGCAGGTATATCCTGATTTATGAGGAAAATTACGGGCGATTTGTGGCGTTGTCTAGTTTAATTACTCCCAATTTTAACGCCCTTCTTAATCCTATCCAAGGGTTGTTGCGTAAGCCTCGCCTACTTTTGACTGTAAATTCTTTGCATGACTTTTTCTCAACCGTTTTTTACGAAAAAATCAGCGGTATACCTGCTTCTTGATACTTATGGGTAATGGACAGTTTCTAAAGGGAGATTAAGATGGATTTTCTATTTTTATTATCACCTTATATAACTGAGGAATTACAAAATTATATTTATTTTGCTTGCAATAACAATTATGATTTATAATTTGTGTAATTTATACATATTTTAAAAGAATGTAAATCTTGTTATTAAATATCTATTAAAAACATTCTTAGCGAATATTTTTACTAAACATATTTTCAGCACATCCTTATCGCACATCCTTACCGAACCTGTACATTGCCCAGTAAATTGCAAAAGGAAAAGTTGAGATAAGAACCAAAATCATTTTAATTGCATTGATATTGAAATATTTTAAAAATATAATAAAAATTATAAGTGCTGTGATTCGTCCAATTGCTATTGGGACATCACGGGCAACTATGTATTCCATTTTTCTTTCATTTATATTTGCATCAAGGGATATTAAATCCATTGCATAAGCAGAAAAAGGAATTCTTATCAAAATTTCTGCAATAGAAGCCAGTATGCTATAAATTATAAGTGTGTGAAAATTTATTTTATAGACCAATATGAAAACAGATAAGAAATAAATTATAACGCCTGTTAAAACATAATTGCTTCTCATTTCAAGCTTTGAAAATTTACCGAGCAAATAAGAAGTTAAAACAGATATAAAAGAAATTAAGAATGCTAATTTACCAAATGTAAATTCGCTGCCTGTTGTTTTTACAACAAGTATTGATATTAAAAAACCAGATACAGCATCTTTGCCAGAGAGAAAAAAATAGCCAATCATTGTTTTAAACCATTTTTTATTTTTTGTAAAAATTAAATCTTCTATTTTATATGGCTTTTTTATTGGGGTTGATTTCAATGGTGACACAATGCCAACAGACACAAGCATTAAAAATGAAGATATTGCAAATATTACATAATAACCTTTTAAATCAGGAAGTATGTGAATAATAAAACCGGATATAAGTGGACCTAACATAGATGATACTGCGCCAATAATACTTGTTGTTGCATAAAACTTTTCTCTTTTTCCTATTTCAGTATAGTCAATGGTTAAAATATGATAGCCAAACCAGTAAAAACCCATTGCAATGCCATATAAAATACCGGTGATTATCAAATTGTCAGTTATATTTTCTCTTAATAAAAGTACAAAAAGATAAAATAGCGCATGAAAAATTATTCCAATTTTGTAAATTGAAATTCTATCAATTCTCATTCCAATATAACCGCATATATAAAAAATAAAAGGCACAGTAGCATAGGTTGAAATAAGATACTGGACAATTAAACTGAAATTTGATTTTAATTTCCATATATAAATATTTACAAAGGCACCTGATAAAACCATACCAAATGTAAATAAAATTATTGTAAGAATAAATCTTTGTAAATAATATTTGTTTTTCATAATGAAAACAATTATATAATTAAATATTATAAAGTCAAATAACTTTTCAAATTTTTAACTTTTTAACTGCTGCAATTTAACAAAATAATTAAAAAATATATTTTTGCTTGAAATTTAAACAAATTATTGATATATTTAAAGAGGTGAGTAAAAGAACGAGGTATTATGTGATAAAAAAAATAGGATTTTTTTTAAAAAAGATTTATATATGTTTTTTAATTCTTTTTCTTATTTCATCCATATATCCTGCCACATTTACAGAATCATTTAACAGCGATACATATAAAGACATAACAAATACAACAGCAAACTGGGATAGTTCTGTAAATTACAGATTGGTTCTTGCGCGTGAAGATAAATTTGCAGAAACAACAGGAGTGATAAACTGGGGCGGTGGTATAGTTGCAATTGACTACAATTCATCGTCACAGAAATGGTTAATTGGTGGTTATGCAGGAAAATTAAATGAGTGGGATGGCACTCATTTTATAAATGATACAACAAAAATAAGTGCATGGGGCACAAACATAATAAGGGCAATAAAAAATAATGGGAGTTACTGGCTGATAGGCGGAGATGGACCTAATTTATATAAATGGGATGGAAGTTCAACCTGGACAAATTTAGCATCAAATTTAATACAGTTTGGAAATTTAACAGCAATAGGATACAGGGGAGGAGCAACGCCATACTGGTTACTAGGAGGCACAAGCGCGTCATTAAATAAATATGATGGAACAAGCTGGAGTAATTTAAAGAGTGATTTAACAGGGTCAGGTGGATTTGGCAGCAGTGATACAGTAAACACAATAGGATGGAATGGGAGTTACTGGATAATAGCAGGCACAAATGGCAAGATAGCGAAGTATGATGGAGTAAGTACATGGAATGATTTAAGCAGCGCATTAAATACGTGCTGGGGCGGGACATATACAGTAAACAGCGTGAAATGGAATGGAAGTTACTGGTTAATAGGCGGAGGAAGTGGCCGGCTTGCAAGTTATAATGGAAGCACATTTACAAATTTGACAGGAAGTTTAAGTGCAGTAGCGAGTTTTACAACAATATGGAGCATAGAGTGGAATGGGAGTTACTGGTTAATAGGAGGGAATGACGGTTCAACAACGCGGCTTGCGACATACAATGGAAGCACATTTTATTTACAGAGCAACCCGAGTTATTTTAACAGTGATCCGATATGGGCAATAGGGACAGATGGTGGAGGAGACAGCGGGATAAATTTAATAGGAGGCAGGAACTCGCGTATAATGAAGAGGACAGGAGGAGTAAACAGCGGGACAAATACAGATTTAAAAAACGAGATAAGGGATTTTGGGGAATACAATATAAAATGTGCAGGATGGAATGGGAGTTACTGGTTGATAGGAGGAGTGGATGGATCATTAAACAAATATGATGGAAGCACATATACAGATTTAAGGAGTGGATTAAACTGGGGGACAGAAGATGTGCTGTGTTTGGACTGGAATGGGAGTTACTGGTTAATAGGAGGGACGAACGGGAAACTTGTTCGATATGATGGAAGCACATTCACAGACAGGAGTAGTGCATTAAACTTCGGGAGTGACTCAGTAACAGTGATAAAGTGGTCAGGAAGTGCAGGGGCAAGTGGACAGTGGCTGATAGGAGGAGACAACAAGCGGCTGGCAATATCAACAGATGGGACAAATTTTACGGCAAAGACAATACCGGCGGATATGTGGGATAGCAGTTATGCAGTATTAAGTGCAGAATGGGCAGGAGGGACGTGGTATGATGATTGGATAATAGGAGGGGAAGCAGGGTCAATAGTAAAGTATGATGAAGACACAGACGTTTTTACAAATTTATCAACAGGTGTAAATGGGTTAAAGAGTGTGCTTGGGAGTTATGATGTAAATACAATAAGATGGAGAGGGGATAACATAGTGAGGGTAGGATGCAACAATGGGAAATTAGGAGATTTAGATGGAGATAATTTTAGTAATATAAGCAGTAATTTAGTAAACTGGGGAAGTGCAAACATATATGGAATGGATTATAACAGCAGCAAAAAGATATGGATATACGGTGGGAGTCAGGGGAAAATAAATTTATCAGATGCAAGCGGTGGGACAGAATATTTTTATGACAAGAGCAGTGAGTTAGAGAACTGGGGAGGCCGACTAATAAGCACAGTAGAATACAATGGCGACTACTGGATGATATGTGGCGATGCAGCAAAGATAAACAGATATGGGTTAGCATACAAGCAGACAGGGATAGGCCAGTCAATAGCAGTGGACAGCTGGGCATCTGGATATGTATGTGCAACACTAACAGCAAATCACGTATTAAACAATCAGGTAATAATGTATTATTTGAGTGCGAATGGTGGTGCAACATGGCTGCCAGCGACATTGGGAAGTGCGGTATGTTTTACAGGTGGTGACAATGGCAGTCAATTAAAATGGCGAGCATATTTAATGACGTATGATAGTTTTATATCCCCATACATAGATGATTTAACAATAACATTTGAGAGAAATCCTGGCTGGACACCAACAATAACACCAACATGGACAAATTCAAGTACTTATACAATAACACCAACAATAACGCAGACATGGACAGACACACCAACTTATACTATAACACCAACAGTGACACAGACAGTGACACCAACGGTGACACCAACAGTGACACCGACAGTAACGCCAACAGTGACACCAACAGTGACACCAACAGTAACACCGACAGTAACTGCAACATCCACACCAACAGCCACACCGACATATACAGCAACGCCCACAGCAACACCGACGGACACAGCAACCCCCACAGCAACACCGACGGACACAGCAACGCCAACAGCAACACCGACATATACAGCCACACCCACAGCAACACCGACGGACACAGCAACACCCACAGCAACACCGACATATACATCCACACCAACAGCAACACCGACGGACACAGCAACGCCAACAGCAACACCGACATATACAGCCACACCCACAGCAACACCGACATATACATCCACACCAACAGCCACACCGACGGACACAGCAACCCCCACAGCCACACCGACATATACATCCACACCGACAGCAACACCGACGGACACAGCAACACCCACAGCAACACCGACATATACATCCACACCAACAGCCACACCGACGGACACAGCCACACCCACAGCAACACCGACATATACAGCAACGCCCACAGCAACACCGACGGACACAGCAACGCCAACAGCCACACCGACAGATACACCAACGGACACAGCAACGCCGACAGCCACGCCAACCTATACATCAACACCAACAGCAACACCAACCTATACAGCAACACCAACAGATACACCGACCTATACATCAACACCAACAGCAACACCAACAGATACGCCAACAAGCACAATAACGCTTACAGTGACACCAACAGTAACACCGACTTTCACAATAACTTTAACTGTAACTCAAACAAATACACCGACATATACAGCAACACCAACTTATACAGCCACACCAACAATAACATTTACACGGACAACCACTCCAACATTTACAAGGACTTTAACTTTTACTCCAACTTATACTGATACAGCAACTAATACATCAACAAGAACAATTACACAAACATGGACATTCACCTACACAGCCACTCCAACAATAACAGTGACTTTTACATATACGCCTACATTTACAAATACAGCAACACCCACAGCAACACCTACAAAAGATATTGATCATTTTGAAATACAGGCACCGTCAAGTGTTGTTGCCGGAGTTCCTTTTTATATAACTGTTTCTGCAATAACCAGTAGTATTTACGGAAATGTGATTGCAGATAATTATCGCGGCACTGTGCATTTTACAACAACTGCGCTTATGTATACATTACCTGGTAATTATACATATATTGCAGAAGATAATGGTGTTCATATATTCCAGGTCATTTTAAATACAACAGGAGACCAGACAATAACAGCAACTGATACAGTCATTCCATCTGTTACAGGGAGTGCAATTATAAATGTTATAACCGGTAATGCGACTTCTTATACAATTTCTGCACCATCAACAGTAAGAGCTGGTGAAAACTTTTATATAACAATAACTGTAAAAGATGCGTATAATAACATAGTTACTAATTATGATGAATTTGTCAGTTTAACATCAACTGACCCGCAGGCAGTTCTGCCACCTACGGATATTGATTTTAATCCTTCTGATAACGGAATTAAAATTGTACAGGTTCAATTAAGGACCGTTGGCGTGCATACAATATCAGGGTTTGAAGTTGGCAATCCATCTGTTAATGGAACATCAAATGCTATTCAGGTAATACCTGGTATTTTATACAGTTTTGAAGTTGTTGCTCCAAATACTGCAAATTCAAATGTGCCATTTAATTTTGCAGTCCGCGCCAGAGACCAGTTTAATAACACAATTGAAAATTATACAGGAACAGTGCATTTTACATCTTCTGACCCTGCTGCAACTTTGCCGGCAAATTACACATATCAATTATCTGATAACGGCTCAAGAATTTTTTCAGCAACACTTGTAAATAGCGGGAACCAGACAATAACAGTAAATGATACTGTTGCAACAACAATAACTGGTTCTGCAACAATAAATGTCATAGTCCCGGCAACATCTTATAACAGGCCTTTGCTTTTAACTTCTTACCTTACCCAAAAGAATCACTATGAATTCTGTTACATTAGAATGGATGACAGGGATTTTACATTTACAAATAATTATTATCTTGAATATGATGTTTTTGTGCCACCCATCAGTGCTAATTTTTATTGTTCAACTGAGTTCCAGAATGGTAGTTATCCCAATACAGTTGACCCGGATACAATGCGTGATTGGGGACAGACAGCTCAGAATTATATAAGGGACCAGAATGGTATTCGTATACATCCATCAATGGATATTTCTGCTTATGCAAAAGACAAATGGTATCACAGGAAATTTGATTTAAGCGGGTTGACTGCTGCGAACAGTTATTATTCCGATGGCTTTTTATCCCAGGATACAGGCAACATAGGATATAACGGAGCGCCATCAAATAATCCAGGAACATTTAATGCTTTTTTTGACAATATTGTTTTTACAAATGCATCGGGCCAGATTGTGTGGGATGTTTTTTCAAATACATATACGATGAAAGTTGGCGCAGCACCATACATAGTGATGAATAATATTCCTAATAATCAAAATACATATAATACAAGCTGGAAATCTACAACCACTTATCCACTTGATAATTATATATGGGTTATAGACGGATGGAAAGCATGGGTCAACCCTTCTACAAATATCGTAGCAGATGGTGTTCAATGTGCCACAATTACAGCATATGTCTGGACCCCACCAGTTGGCTCAAATACAAAAGTTGCCTATGCATTGGTTGATTTTAAATCAGACAGGCAAGAAGACATAATAGAGCCAGTAACAGTCAGTTTAAACACTTATGCAATTACTGACTGGAATGGAAATGCGTATGCGAGAATAAGGTCTACAAAAGCAGGACCTGCAAATGTCACTTTGTATTTTGGTCATTTTACTCAAATAGTAACAGTTAATTTTATAGCAGGGCCTGCGGCAAAAGTAAATATAATTCCACCGGAATTAACAACGCAAACAAATGTTAATGGCTCTTTAATTATAAGAATAGAAGACCGGTATGGTAATTATGTATCTGATGCGCGTGGAATAACTGTTTCATCAAGTTCAGGAACAATGCAATTTTCAACTGACAATGGAAATACTTGGTATAACCAGGTGATGTTTGCCGGAACATCGGCAAGGTCCATATTGGTAAGAGATTCAGTGGCAAATACAGCAACAGTTACTGCTGCTGCACCGTCTTTAACATCAGGTCAATCAATTATATATGTGAATAATTTACCTGCGTCATATCTTCAGATCCAGCCACTTACATCTACAGCAGTTGCCGGGCAGCCAGTTGCAATCACAGTTCAGGCAAAGGATATAAATGGAAATAATGCTCCTTCAAATGCACAGGTGTTGATAACCTCTGCTTCAACAACAATGCAATTTTCTCTTGATAAAAATATATGGTATTCATCATTAACTGCAAATTTAAACAATGGTAAATTATCATTATTTTATAAAGATACAATTATGGCAAGTAATATTACAATTACAGCGCATGATACTTCTTCTGTATTAACAGATGGTAAAGGTTATGCAACAATTACCCCGGCAGCGCCGGCAATACTTGATGCATGGGCAAACAAATATGCTGTTTCAGCAGGACAGTGGGTTACAATTACAGCGCAGGTTACTGATATCTATGGAAATCCAATAACACCTGCATGGATTACAGCAACAGCGCTTGTTCAATCAGGGAAAACACAAAATGCAGTTGTAACATCTTCAACAAATACTACTAATGCAAGTGGACAGTTGACATTCTGGTTTAGGGTGTCAACTGATGCAACTGGTTCAATGAATTATTGTGTTATAAACACACCTGGATTGCTTGGTAAGACAATCACAATTTCTGCATCAGGAGTGGCAGACCATCTTGCGTTTTTGCCAAATCCATATTCATTGGGAGCAGATAAAATAGGAACTTTATGGGTAAATGCAAAAGATGCAAATGGCTATAATGCACCTGCTCCATCTGGACACGAAAATATTCATGTTTATGCAAATAATACAAATGTTCGTTTTTCACTGGATGGGACTAACTGGTACGTATCTGTTACACCAACTTTAAATTCAAGTGGGGAAGCAGTTGTTTATGTAAAATGCCATTACGAAGGAACATATACTCTTACTGCTTATGATTTAAACAGAACAGGTCCATTAACAAATGGCACAGGAACATTAAATATAACAACAGGATATTTTGTCCGTGTTTTACCATCTACAAATATGACAGCACCTGCCGGTTCTTATATAACAATTACAGCGCAGATAATTGACCAGAATGGAAATTCAATTAATATGTCAGGAGTAAAGGTTGAATTTTCAACAAATAACGGCTCAATTTATCCATCTGTTTCTTATACTAATGCATCTGGAACTGCAACTTCTTTATTAACTCTTTCAATTGTTTCAAATATAAATCATATTGTAACAGTAAAAATAACAAGTCCGGATGATACAGGATATTCCGGAGTTATTACTACAACCCCTGTTATTTCTTTTGCAATTTCAGCCCCTTCCATAGTATCTGCAGGAGATAATTTCCAGATAGTTGTTCGCGCAAAAGATGCGTATGGAAATACAGTGGAAGATTATAATGGAACAGTTCATTTTACTTCGTCCGATACAGCAGCAGAAGTTGTTTTGCCTTCTGACTATACTTTTATTCCGGCAACAGACAAAGGCGTTCATACATTTACAGGCGTTATATTGATAACAACAGGGATGCAGACAATCACAGGAACAGATACTTCTGATTCCTCTATTACAGGAACAAGTAATAATATTCTTGTTGTTACGCCAACTTATACACCTACTATGACCTTTACTCCAACATTTACAAGAACAGTAACGCCAACAATTACTCAAACAGCAACTGAAACAGCAACACCAACAATAACTGAAACAGTAACGCCAACAGTTACGCAAACAAACACACCAACAGTAACACCAACAGACACACCAACAGGCACACCAACAGTAACGCCAACAATAACTCAAACAGTAACACCTACAGTTACGCCAACAATAACTGAAACAGTAACGCCAACAGTAACTGAAACAGCAACACCAACAGCAACCTCAACGATAACGCCAACAGTAACTGAAACAGTAACACCAACAATTACAGTAACAGTGACACCTACAATAACCCCAACGATAACTCAAACAGCAACACCTACAGTAACTCAAACAGTAACTAAAACAGTAACAGAAACAGTGACTCAAACAGTAACCCCCACAGTGACTCAAACAGTAACTCCAACAATAACTCAGACAGCAACTGCAACATATACTCTAACAGATACACCAACAGCAACAGATACAATAACTGAAACAGTAACACCAACAATTACACAAACAGTAACATTTACTATGACTTTGACATCAACATTTACTTCAACTAATACTGATACAGTGACGCCAACTATAACACCAACATGGACAATGACACAGACACACTCTGCTAGTCCGACAATAACAGATACAGTAACAATAACTCCATCCTGGACTGCCTCCCCACCGCATACACATACCAATACTCCGACAATAACTAAGACAGGCACAATCACACAAACATGGACAATCACACAAACACATACTGATTCACCAACATCAACTCAAACATATACATTGACAGTAACTTTAACATATACAACAACATCAACCCCGAGCATTACTGATTCTGCAACAGCAACACAAACAGAAACTGAGACAGCAACAATAACAGAGACATTGACAAATACACAAACGCCAAGTATTACAGAAACAGAAACCGAAACAACTACATCAACAATTACACAAACCATAACAGATACACCGTCATGGACATATACACCTACAATTACAGAAACAGAAACAGCAACACCTACTGCAACAGTTACACAAACAGACACTGACACAGAGACAGCAACAGATACTCCAACATGGACAGAGACAGCAACAATAACAGAGACAGAAACCGCAACAGAAACACCAACAGAGACACCTACATATACAAATACGCAAACACAAACTTTCACATCAACTTTAACAAATACACCGACTATAACTCAAACAAGAACAATTACCCTGACAAGAACTGTAACCCCAACTTACACAATAACTTTAACACCAACAATAACACTTACAATAACAATAACTCCAACACCACTGACACAATTTTTAATTTATCCAAATCCTATAAACAGGGAAAAAGCAGTACGTGGCACATTAAAAATTGAAATACCTGATATTGCAGATATCAGGATATATAATGTAGCAACATTTAAGGTTTTTGAAGCAATAGGTGTTACAGGTAAAATTGAATGGGATTGTAAAAATAAAGATGGACAAAATGTCGCTCCTGGTATATACTTTTATATAATAGAGATGGGTGGCAATAGATATTCTGGTAAAATCTATATTACAAAATAAATAAAATTTATGTTATATGATGTGAAATGTGTAATGTGATTTTTAAAGTTGGAAAGTTTGAAAGTTAACAAGTTAAAAAAATATCTAATTGCCTTATTGGCAGGATTGTCAGATTTGCTAAACTTAAAAGATATTTTCAAATTTGAAGATTCCAGATTTAGAGATTTGAAGATTTTAAATTCGGTAAATTTGGAAGATTCGGAAGATTTGGAAGATACTATAACTACATTGCTGATTGGTAGTTGCTGGTTGCTGATTGATAACTACATTGTCGATTGCTGGTTGTCAATTGTGTATTGGAAAAAACAACAAACAGCAATCAGCAAAAAGCAAGAAACAATTGAAATGAATTTGGTAGATATAATTAACAATTATAAGGAGGTTTGTATATGAAAAGAATAGTTCAGATTATGATATTTATATTATTTATAAGTATTATATATGCTGGTGTTGGCACAACTGCCGTTGACATACTAAAAATACCCGGTGGTATAAAAAGTCAGGGCGTTGGTGGTGCATATATCGCAATTTCAGATGGTGTTGAAGGTATAGAAATAAATCCGGCAGGATTGAGTTTTGTTGAGAAACAGGAAATAATACTAATTCATGATATGTACCTGGAAGGTGTGATGAATGAAAGTGTTTTTTATGGTTATACATTTGAAAAGGCAGGCACAGTAGGTGCCGGATTCAAAATACTTACAACAGGAAGTATAAAGGAAACAATTGAAACAGACACAGGAGAATATGCCGGTGAAGGCGATGAAGTAAGTGGGTTAAATTATTCAGGTATTCTTGCGTATTCAACAAAAATTAGTAATTTTGTTTATAATGATTTTACAAAAAATTTAAATATTGGTATTGGATTAAAAATAAGTGGAGAAAACCTGAAAGATTACAGTAATTTAAGTATAAGTGCAGATTTAGGTGGTATTTATACTTTTGTTATAGAAGAGGAAGATTTTTTATCAAATCGCGGCCAGTTTTTATGGAATAAAGCAGGGGTTGGAGTTGTATTTAAAAATCTTGGAACAAGTTTTAATGCCGGTATTACACCTATTACTATTGGCATGGGATTATATACCCAATTTTTAAATGTTGGTATTCCAAGAAGCAAAGTAAGGATAAGTGCAGATAGTGATTATAATATGGATAATGGAATAAATTTAAGATATGGGCTTGAGTATGAGCAGTCAATAGAAGCATTTACCTTTGCAATAAGAACTGGTGGTAATTTTAATCCTGCAGAAAGATTAGCATCCGGATTTACAATTGGCGGTGGCATAGAAATAAAAATAGACAGGGCAAAGTATTTGATTGATTATGTTTTTTTGCCGTATAATGAACTTGGTTCTGTTCATAAAATGGGTTTAAATATTAAATTTTAATATAATTGGTGGCGTGTAATTAAGGAGGTTGTATGAAATATTTACGTTTTAATTTTATATTTATTTTTATAATCTGGGGATTTTCACTTTTTGCTGCTACATTTACAGAATCATTTAACAGCGATACATATAAAGACATAACAAATACAACAGCAAATTGGGATAGTTCTGTAAATTATAGATTGGTTCTTGCGCGTGAAGATAAATTTGCAGAGACAACAGGAGTGATAAACTGGGGCGGTGGTATAGTTGCAATTGACTACAATTCATCGTCACAGAAATGGTTAATTGGTGGTTATGCAGGAAAATTAAATGAGTGGGATGGCACTCATTTTATAAATGATACAACAAAAATAAGTGCATGGGGCACAAACATAATAAGGGCAATAAAAAATAATGGGAGTTACTGGCTGATAGGCGGAGATGGACCTAATTTATATAAATGGGATGGAAGTTCAACCTGGACAAATTTAGCATCAAATTTAATACAGTTTGGAAATTTAACAGCAATAGGATACAGGGGAGGAGCAACGCCATACTGGTTACTAGGAGGCACAAGCGCGTCATTAAATAAATATGATGGAACAAGCTGGAGTAATTTAAAGAGTGATTTAACAGGGTCAGGTGGATTTGGCAGCAGTGATACAGTAAACACAATAGGATGGAATGGGAGTTACTGGATAATAGCAGGCACAAATGGCAAGATAGCGAAGTATGATGGAGTAAGTACATGGAATGATTTAAGCAGCGCATTAAATACGTGCTGGGGCGGGACATATACAGTAAACAGCGTGAAATGGAATGGAAGTTACTGGTTAATAGGCGGAGGAAGTGGCCGGCTTGCAAGTTATAATGGAAGCACATTTACAAATTTGACAGGAAGTTTAAGTGCAGTAGCGAGTTTTACAACAATATGGAGCATAGAGTGGAATGGGAGTTACTGGTTAATAGGAGGGAATGACGGTTCAACAACGCGGCTTGCGACATACAATGGAAGCACATTTTATTTACAGAGCAACCCGAGTTATTTTAACAGTGATCCGATATGGGCAATAGGGACAGATGGTGGAGGAGACAGCGGGATAAATTTAATAGGAGGCAGGAACTCGCGTATAATGAAGAGGACAGGAGGAGTAAACAGCGGGACAAATACAGATTTAAAAAACGAGATAAGGGATTTTGGGGAATACAATATAAAATGTGCAGGATGGAATGGGAGTTACTGGTTGATAGGAGGAGTGGATGGATCATTAAACAAATATGATGGAAGCACATATACAGATTTAAGGAGTGGATTAAACTGGGGGACAGAAGATGTGCTGTGTTTGGACTGGAATGGGAGTTACTGGTTAATAGGAGGGACGAACGGGAAACTTGTTCGATATGATGGAAGCACATTCACAGACAGGAGTAGTGCATTAAACTTCGGGAGTGACTCAGTAACAGTGATAAAGTGGTCAGGAAGTGCAGGGGCAAGTGGACAGTGGCTGATAGGAGGAGACAACAAGCGGCTGGCAATATCAACAGATGGGACAAATTTTACGGCAAAGACAATACCGGCGGATATGTGGGATAGCAGTTATGCAGTATTAAGTGCAGAATGGGCAGGAGGGACGTGGTATGATGATTGGATAATAGGAGGGGAAGCAGGGTCAATAGTAAAGTATGATGAAGACACAGACGTTTTTACAAATTTATCAACAGGTGTAAATGGGTTAAAGAGTGTGCTTGGGAGTTATGATGTAAATACAATAAGATGGAGAGGGGATAACATAGTGAGGGTAGGATGCAACAATGGGAAATTAGGAGATTTAGATGGAGATAATTTTAGTAATATAAGCAGTAATTTAGTAAACTGGGGAAGTGCAAACATATATGGAATGGATTATAACAGCAGCAAAAAGATATGGATATACGGTGGGAGTCAGGGGAAAATAAATTTATCAGATGCAAGCGGTGGGACAGAATATTTTTATGACAAGAGCAGTGAGTTAGAGAACTGGGGAGGCCGACTAATAAGCACAGTAGAATACAATGGCGACTACTGGATGATATGTGGCGATGCAGCAAAGATAAACAGATATGGGTTAGCATACAAGCAGACAGGGATAGGCCAGTCAATAGCAGTGGACAGCTGGGCATCTGGATATGTATGTGCAACACTAACAGCAAATCACGTATTAAACAATCAGGTAATAATGTATTATTTGAGTGCGAATGGTGGTGCAACATGGCTGCCAGCGACATTGGGAAGTGCGGTATGTTTTACAGGTGGTGACAATGGCAGTCAATTAAAATGGCGAGCATATTTAATGACGTATGATAGTTTTATATCCCCATACATAGATGATTTAACAATAACATTTGAGAGAAATCCTGGCTGGACACCAACAATAACACCAACATGGACAAATTCAAGTACTTATACAAATACACCAACAATAACACCAACTTTTACAATTACACCTACATGGACTGATAGTCCAACTGGAACGTCTACATTCACAGCAACATCTACAAATACAGGAACACCAACATTTACAATAACACCAACACCAACATTCACAATAACTGTTTCACCCACATATACTTACACAAGGACTGCAACTTCTTCCTGGACTAATTCTCCTACTCCTACATTTACTCCAACCTATACAGCAACAAGAACAGCAACACCGACGGACACAGCCACGCCAACAGCAACAAATACAAATTCATTTACACCCACTTATACAGGCACATTTACACACACACCTACAATTACACAAACAAGCACAATTACGCAGACATGGACAGATTCTCCAATTTTTAGTCCAACATCAACACCAACCCAGACAATTACACAGACATGGACAAGCAGTCCCACACATACACCAAATCCACAGAATGTTTTTTATCCTGGCTCTTTGATAATACCAATGGACACAACATCAGGACGCACAAATCAAAATAACGGAATGTGGCGTGCCTATGGACTTGTATATAGATTACTACAAAATGGAATTCCGGTTTACTGGGCAATAAAATCATATAAAGCATACGAAGAAGTTGATTTTACCTGCAGCCAGACAAGAGATATAAGAACCGGTGCCACATATAATAATCCATCGTATAATGGAGGTCCTTTTATAATTGCAGCAGCGAATTCAACAACAGCACGTGCAATAATTGATGCTTGGAATCAGGGACAGACGACGTATATAGTAAATGTGCACCAATATACAGGGGGCGGGACATTTCAGGCGCCGATTTACAGGGTGTTAAAAGCAGCACCTTCAATATCTATACTACGGCATACAGACCCACGGCAAGCGACTTTTGATACAGCGTTTAATTATTTGAATACAGCAGGAATACCGGATTCAACTAATGCAACATGGTCAACTTCTTCACCTGATTTTATAACGCTTACAAACACAGCAGGCACATTAGGCAACCAACATGATGGTGCGTTATTTTTAGGGCCAGGTGGTCTTCCAAAATACAGCACATTGATAATAATGCATTGGGCAGCATATCCTGTAGGAGAATATGGAGATGGAGGAACGACTCCACCTTTAAATGATACTTATGCAGGTCGTGTAAATGCAGTGACATGGGATATAACTTATGAAGCAATAAAAGAGATGAATACTTATTTACTATTTCCCGGAGCACATATTTATGCACAATGTATAGCAGTAGATGCACTTGAAAATAATATAATATCAACAACACCAACAGCAATGTCTGACTGGATATATGGTGGTTATGGACACTGGCTGACAACAGAAGGTTTTATAGATACCAATGATAGTATAACAGTTACTGCAAATGTTTTACCTGATTCTCCGTTTGGGCAGGCAACAGGGAGCTGGAGAAGTGCAGATGGCTCACAAACAGCATTTGGTTTAAAGACAAACAGTGTATTTTATGGTGGCTCATCATCAATTATTCAGAGAAATTTAGACCCTGTTTCTGGTTCACAATATCCATTTATGTTTATGTCTGGATATTACAAAGGAGTTACAACGCAAGGTCGCGTTTCATATATGTCACAGCATGATATGCCACTTACTTTACCATATACAAATAATGCAGAAGGGCCAGCAGTCAGGTATTTTTATAATTCATTATTTAATTCACCTGACTCATCAGAAACAGTGCCAAAGATGTATATAACAAAGTCAGGTCCATCTGGTGCAGAAGTAAATTCAAATGTAACCTATACTATTTATTATTCAAATGTATCAGGTGTTGCCTATGATGTTGTTTTATATGACACAATACCGGCAAATGCATCATTTGTTTCCTGCACAGGCGGTTGCAGCACAACTATAACTGCTGGTGTTGTTGTCTGGACACTTGGAAATTTATTAAAAGATACATCTGGCTCTGTTTCAGTTACTTTTCATTTGAATTCTGCATCTTACTGGGATAATAACAGTTATATTAAATACAGATGTGGAACAACAATTTTTTACGAATACTCAAATACTGTTCATACACTTGCAGTTGTATTTACACCAACTTCAACTATTACAAGAACATGGACAAATACACCCACATATACACATACTCCAACAAATACACCAAGTTGGACGAATTCACCAACAGCAACACCAACTTGGACAATAACAAATACAGCAACACCTACAAGCACAGCAACACCAACATGGACAATAACAAATACAGCCACAAATACAATAACATTTACTTATTCAATCACACCTACGCATTCAATTACACCAACGCATTCTCATACACCAACAATTACTCAAACATTTACAATATCACCAACCTGGACAAATTCTCCACCATATACAGCAACAGGGACACCATCAATTACACCAACATCAACAATAACAAGGACAGGCACAATAACACCAACAGCCACACCAACTGCTACACCTACACTCACTGATACACCAACTGCATCACCAACAAGAACATCAACAAATACACCAACTTGGACAAATTCACCAACAATAACAAGAACGCCAACAATAACGTTAACAGGCACAATAACACCAACTTCAACAATTACAGGCACAGCAAGTATTTCTCCAACAATTACAATTACACCAACTATTACTGAAACACCATATCCGAATTTGCGAATATATCCAAATCCTATAAACAGAGAAAAAGCAATAAGAGGAACAATAAAAATAGAATTACCCGGCACAGCAGATATAAGAATATATAATGTTGCAACTTATAAAGTATTTGAAGCAACAGGTGTGCGTGGCAAAATTGAATGGGATTGCAAAAATAAAGAAGGTCAGAAAGTCGCAACGGGTATTTATTATTATATTATTGAAGTGGGTAAGGATAAATATAAAGGGAAGATATATATAACGAAGTAAAATATACAATTTGCGATTTCCGATTAGCGGTTTATGATTTGGAAAAATGAAAGGCAAAAAATAAAAAATGTAGAGACAAGGCTCCGTCCCTGTCTCAAGGAAACACGAAAAGGGCGGAAAAAATAATTTGTTTGATATGCATTATGTGTATTGATAAAAATGTAGAGACAGGGCTCCGTCCCTGTCTCAAGGAAACACGAAAAGGGCAGATAAAACATAAATTGCATCATATACGTTATGTGAAATAATAAAAATGTAGAGACGGGGTTCCACCCCCGTCTGGGTTTCACCCCCGTCTCAAGAAAACACGAAATGTATGTAATTATGATAAAAACGAAAAACGAGACAAGGGTGGAAGACATAAAAAAATTGATAATTAATAACAGATGGTAATTAAAAATTCCTTTACCCAGCGGGATGAAGATAAAGGTGAGGGGAAATTGAATTTACAATTTACGATTTCCGATTTACGGTTTCCAATTTAAAAAAAACCAAAAATAAAAATCAAAAAGTATAAATGTCGTATATTTTTAAAGCGTAAATCGAAAATTGAAAATCGAAAATGGTATTAACAACCAACAACCAGCAACAAGCAATCAGCAAATGAAAAGAGCGAGAGCGAGAATTGAGCAAGAGAGCGAGAAATGAGATTATTGGTAGGGGCGACCCTGTGTGGTCGCCCGTAAAAAGAAAATCGAAAATTAAGAATTGAAAATGAGTCAAGGAAGCCAGACTTCTTCTGGCAAATATTTTTTAAATCGTAAAATGAAAATCGTAAATCGAAAATTGAATTAAATTTCTACTTAGTGCCCCTTTGCTAACTAATTATTCCCCATAAATTTGTAGAAGCAGGTATACCGCTTTATTTTTCGTAAAAAACGGTTGAGAAAAAGTCATGCAAAGAATTTACAGTCAAAAGTAGGCGAGGCTTACGCAACAACCCTTGGATAGGATTAAGAAGGGCGTTAAAATTGGGAG
>Ga0078972_1004158_pt2 | contig 20076 bp, 15 predicted proteins | sample YelNatPaOPGAMG01_FD_67568 | JGI IMG/M metagenome (GOLD analysis project Ga0078972, IMG submission 67568) | Hot spring thermophilic microbial communities from Obsidian Pool, Yellowstone National Park, USA - OP-RAMG-01 (SPADES assembly) (version 2) | ecosystem: Environmental > Aquatic > Thermal...
CATTTTTGCGGATTCTTTTAATTCAGGTTTGCTTTGAAAGCGGTTATAAATATTTACCATTGCAATTTTAATTATATCGGCGGCAGTTCCCTGAATCGGAGCATTAATCGCCGCCCTTTCCGAAAACGACGATAAATTTTTTATTCCCGAATTTATGTTTTCTATATAACATCTTCTTCCGAAAGCCGTTCTTACGAATCCGTCAGACTTTGCCTCTTTAACCGTTTTTTCCATATATTCTTTAATTGCAGGATGATTTTTAAAATATAAATTTATATACAGCCTTGCCTCCTCGTCTGAAATACCCAGTTCCTTGGACAAGCCGAAGGGGCTCATGCCGTAAATTATTCCGAAATTAATTACTTTTGCTTTTCTTCTCATATCTTTATCGACGGCGTCAGCGCCGACCCCGAAAATTTCCCCTGCAGTTTTTGCATGAATATCTTCGTTATTTTTAAAACTTTCGGTCAATGCTTTGTCTCCCGAAATCGATGCCATTACTCTTAAATCTATCTGGGAATAGTCCGCCGAGAGCAGAATACAGCCTTCTTTCGCGATAAAAGAACGTCTGATTTTAAAGCCTTCATCGCCCGCAACCGGAATATTCTGAAGATTGGGACTCTGGCTCGCTAGCCTTCCCGTAGAGGTTGTTGTCTGAGAAAAAGACGTGTGAACCCTGCCGTCTTTATCAGTCTCCCTTAACAGCACGTCAACAAAGGAAGTTTTAAGCTTAACCTTATTTCTGTAAGATATTAAACTGTCCAAAAATAAAAGATAATCCCTTAAGGTTTTATCTTCATTGCCGTTTCCGAGAAGCATTTCAAATTCTGCTTTCAACGCCTGAAGAACTTCAATATCGGTGCTGTTTTTTTTAACGCGCTTAAATTTCATCTCGTCGAACATAACTGCGCTGAGCTGTTTAGGCGAATTAATATTAAATTCTCTTCCTGCAATTTTATGTATTATGCCTGTAAGTTTTTTAGAATCCGAATCTAAAGATGCCGATAAAGACATAAGCATATCTTTATCCACTTTAAAGCCCGCCTTTTCCATTTCGAAAAGGACCGCCGAGAGAGGCATATCGACTTCATAGAACAAGCGTTTTAAAGCTCCGTCCGTTTCTATTTCCGCTTTTAAGAACTTATACAGGGAATAAACAGTGAGGGCATAATTGTTTGAATCGCCGGATTTTATGCCTGACGTCCCGCCAAGAAATTCCGTTTCTATATCCGCAAAATTATGGCGGTGCTTTATGGGATTCAAAAGATATGAAGCTATTTTTATGTCGAAATAAAGTCCGTTAATTTCAATTCCGTTATTTTCTAAAAAAAGTTTCACGGCGTTAAGCCCGTATCCTATTTTTAAAATAGAAGCGTCTTTTAATAAATCCGTTAACTTTTTGTCGTCCAGAATATCTTTCAGTCCGTATGATACCGGACCGGTTTCCGCCGAATAAATATAAACAGGATTCGATCCGCTGTCGAATAATTCTTTATTTTTTTCTGCAAAGTCCACGTAAATAGAAAGGAATTTGCCGAGAGCGGAGAAATGTTCGGAAACGGGGGGATCGGTTTCGGCGTCTTTGGTTTTTATCAAGTCTTTTATAAGGGAATTAAATTCAAGTTCTTTAAAAACGGCATAAAGCCCCTCGGTGTTTTTTTCTTTCAGCGCAAAATCGCCGAGAGAATTAAATAATTTATTGTTTTCCGCAGTTTTTTCGGAATCGGTCGTAAAATATGCTTCCCTTAAATTTATATCTTTATAAAATGAGGCGAGCTCCAAACTTTTATAGGCGTCTTCCCTATAATTTACTAAAAGTTCTCTGAGTTTCGGTTTATTAATTTTATCTATATTCTCATAAATGCCGTCTAAATTATGAAAATCTTTAATTAAGGCAAATGCCGTTTTTTCCCCTATGCCTTTAATTCCGGGTATATTGTCGGACGCATCGCCCATAAGCGCCAAAACATACCTGTATTCTTCGGGCTTTATACCATTTTCTTCCTCGAAAACAGTTTTAGTTATCAGCTTGTCTTTAAGGGCATCGTACATAAAAACCGTGTCCGACAATAACTGCTTCAAGTCTTTATCGCTGCTCACTATGCAGATGGATACGCCGCTTCCTTCAAAGTTCTCCGTTATGCGGGCGATTAAATCGTCGGCTTCGTATCCGTTAAGCCTGAATGTTTCAAATCCCAGCAGGTAAGAAATGTCCGTCAAGTGAGCGACCTGCGAAACCAAATCTTCGGGCATCCCTTTTCTATTGGCTTTATATGCCTCATAAGACTGTTTTCTGAAGCTTTCTTTAGAATCGAAAAGGCATGCGCCGTATCTTATATCCGCTTCTTTGATCAGCTTCATGAGCATTCTGGTATATCCTAAAGCTGCGCCTGTCGGCTTGCCCTTAGAATTTGTAAGCGGAGGGAGAGCATAATAAGCCCTATAAAAATAGGAACTCGAATCTATTAAGAACAGATCGGCTTTAATGCTGTCTTTTTCCATTTTTTATTTATTTTTTTGGACATCAATAACGCGGGTAAAAGCAAATCTGTCGCCGAGCCTTTCGCCTTCGGGGCTTTTTATAATAAAATAAATCTCTGCGGCATATACGACAACGCCGATAGTTACAAGCAGAATTAAGCCAACAATCGACGGGATAAAGTCAAACAGAAGCGGAACGGCAAGAAAAGAATTTCTTATTATGGATTCTTTAAACTCCGGTTTTTTATCATCTATAGTCATTACAACCTTTAAACCGATAATTCTTTTTCCGAGACTTTCCCCATCGAAAAATCCGTCGGAAATTAAAATATACAAAACGCCCGCGAGAAAACCGTAGGGCTTAAACATCTCGCTTAAAAAGCCGAATATCAGCAAATCTATAGCCTTTGCTATAAATCTGTGAAGAATGTTTGCTTTCTTATCCATAAGTAAATTTATTTATTTGCGGTTCTTCCTCTGAGCGGTTCATATATGCAGTAAGGTTCTTCTTCCATATAATCGCCCTTTTCGTAATAAGCCCTTGCCCTGCATCCTTCGCAAACCTTTTTATATTCGCAGATTCCGCACTTGCCCTTTAAAAGTCCGGTATCCCTTAAATTAAGGAAGACTTCCGAACTGTTCCATATTTCGCCGGCGGACTGCTTTGTAACATCCCCGGCTTGAACCGGCAGATATCCGCAAGGCTGGACTATACCTTTTCTCGATATAAACATAACGCCGCTTCCGGCAAGGCAACCCTTGGTAACGGCGTTCATTCCGTGCGTTTCGGGAGTTATCGTTATGCCTTCGTCCTTTGCCCTTTTATGCATAATTCTGAAAAAATGGGGCGCGCAGGTTGCTTTCAGTTCTATTTTGCCTCTAAGCTCCATAGTTTTATCATAAAACCAGGAAAGTATATCTTCGTATTTTTGTTTATCCAGCATCTGCGAATCGGCTATCTGGACTCCGCATCCTACCGGCACGAGCATAAATATATGCAGAGCCTTTAAGTTGTTTTGCAGGGCTAATTCTAGAATATCCCCGACCTCATTTTCGTTGTGCCTTGCTATAGTGGTGTTTACTTGAACTTCTACTCCTTCGTTTTGCAGATTTTTAATGCCGTTAAAAGCGCTTTCAAAAGAACCCGGGAGCATCCTGAAAGAATCGTGGGTTTTAGCGTTCGCACCGTCAAGACTTATAGAAACTCTTTTAATTCCGCTTTCTTTTATACGCCGGGCGACATTAACATCGACGAGCGTTCCGTTTGTCGCAAGCGCGACTCTTAATCCTTTTCCTGCAGCGTAATCGGCTATTTCAAAAATATCGTCTCTGTAAAGCGGCTCGCCTCCGGTTAAGATAAGGATAGGGCTGCTGAATTTACAAAGCTCATCTATTACGTTAAAACATTTTTCCGTCGAAAGTTCGTCTTCCTGCCTTTCCGTCTGGGCTTCAGCCCTGCAATGGATACATTTAAGATTGCATCTTGCGGTAAGTTCCCAAAAAACCAATCTTAGTTCGTTTTTTTTCGGCATTGCTCCGCCGCGCATCATGCCTGCAGGATGCCCGTGCGCGTGAGGATTAGACATATGATTATTTTGCATCGTATATCTCCTCGTCCGTAAGATAGCATGCAGGGTCAGGCGCCCATAAATCGTCTTCCTTTGCCTCCGACCTGACCCTGAAGTTGCCGTTGCAGATATCCAGCCATTTGCAGTCTTTGCATTTTCCTTTTACGTATTCTTTTTTGTTTTTAAGCTTTTTCATTAAAGGTTCTGATGTGTCCGTCCATATTTCGCTGAATTTTCTCTCTTTAACATTTCCGAAAGAGTAGTGTCTCCAGAACTGGTCGGCATAAACTTCGCCGTCCCAGCTGACGCATCCTATACCTACTCCGGAACTGTTTCCTCCGTTCATTTTCAGAAGACTCATGACATTTTCGGCTTCTTCCTTTTTCCCTTCTTTTAAAAGCTTTAAATAAATGTAAGGACCGTCGGCATGGTTGTCAACGGTGAGAACTTCTTTCTGGTTGTCTTTAGAATAAATCTCTTTAGTAAGTTCAAGAATGGTATCTACCGTCTGCCTCGTCTCTTCATGCGTTAAGTCTTCTTCCATGAGCTTTGTTCCTCTTCCCGCATAAACAAGATGATAGAAACAGACTCTCGGAATATTTTCTTCTTCCATAAGCTTAAAAATTCCGGGTATTTCCGCGGCATTTCTTTTATTTATGGTAAACCTCAAACCTACCTTAATTCCGGCTTCCTTGGCATAATTTATGCCGTCTATCGCTTCCCTGAAAGCGCCCTTTTTGCCCCTGAACCTGTCGTGGACGGATTCTAATCCGTCAAGACTGATACCTACGTATGACAATCCCACTTTTTTTAATTCTTTGGCAAGCTCTCTCGTAATAAGCGTTCCGTTGGTCGATATTACAGCCCTCATTCCTTTAGATTTTGCGTAAAAGCACAAGTCTAAAAAATTGGGATGCATTAAAGGTTCTCCGCCGGAGAAAAGCATAACCGGCGAACCGAAAGCAGATATATCGTCTATAAAAGCTTTTCCCTGTTCCAGCGTAAGCTCGTTGTTGTATTGCAGGTTTTTAGACTGCGAATAGCAGTGGACGCAGTTTAAATTGCAAGTTCTCGTCATATTCCATACTATTACGGGTTTTTTATCTTCCGAAAACTGCAGAAGATGCGAAGGAAGCTTGCTCGACATACGCCCGTACCTAAGGGCGTCCGATGCATGAACCCCTCCGCAATAAAGTTTAGATATTCCTATCATTTTATACTATCTCCTTAATTTTAATTTTTACTTTTTATAAAAACTGACTATTTCTTCCACTAACGAATCTATATTTACGTCCTTAGATATTATATCAGATTTTATGCCAAATCCCAACGCATATTCTGCAGTCTTCTTCCCTATGCTTGCAAACTTGACGCCGGAGCGTATTGCTTGTTTCAAAAGCCCTTTCTTGACGCTTTCCAATGCGTTTACGAAATTTTCTACCGTAGAATAGCTTGTAAATGTAACCCAAAAAGAGCCGAAATCTAAATTATCCGGCAAACCTATATTTTTCCCTGTTTTTTTCAGCGAACCGAAAATTTCCTGCAATGCTTCTTTAGATCCTTCAGGCGTAACCGTTTCGTAAACCGGAAGATTTTCGGTATCCGCTCCTTTAGACGATAAAAATTCCGGAAGTTCCCTATTAATTTTTAAAGCCTGGGGAAAAAGAATTTTTTTGCCCTTAATATCGGCGTCTTTTAAAACATCTATTATTCCCGCCTGCGAAGGCTCGGATGGAATTATATCAGGGATTATCCCGTATTTTAATAGTTCCGAAGACGAAACCTTGCCTACGGAAATTATTTTTTTGCCCGAAAGAGCTCTGGCATCCATTCCTTTTGAAAAATAACGCTCAAAGAATGCAGATACTGCGTTTGCGCTTGTAAAGACAAGGTAATCGTATTTTTTAATATTTTTAACGGCTTTATCTATTTTAGTTCTATCTATACCGCCTCCGTCTTTCAGTATTTTTATAAGCGGCATATTTATAACGAATGCACCGAGTTTTTTAAGTTTTTCCGATAAAGTTCCAGCCTGCCCCTCTCCTCTCGTAACGAGAACGCTTATGCCGCTTAACGGTCTTTTTTCGAACCAGTTTAAAGCGTTTCTTAATTTAACCACGTTTCCCACTATTAATATAAGTGGGCTTTTTAATCCTTTTTTTTCGACTTCTTCGGCTATCGTGCTAAGAGTTCCTACGGCAGTTTTCTGGTTCAAAGTAGTTCCTTCCTGAATTACGGCGCAGGGCGTGTCCTTGTCTTTTCCGGCTTTAATCAAATTTTTCGTATTGGAGTCTAAATTTTTATAACCCATCAATATGACTATAGTGTCTGCGCCCACCAGTCCTTTCCAGTTTATGGTGCTTTTTTCCTTATGCTCCCCTTCATGACCGGTAACAATCGCCACGGTAGAAGCGTAATCCCTGTGGGTCAGAGGTATTCCGGCATACGCGGGAACGGCAAAAGAAGAAGAAATGCCCGGTATTACCTCGAAAGGAATTTTGTCCTTAAATAACCTTTCGGCTTCTTCGCCTCCTCTTCCAAAAAGATAAGGGTCTCCGCCTTTAAGCCTTAAAACTGTATTATTGGTTTTTGCTTTTTCGGAAAGAAGCTCGTTTATGGAGTATTGCGGAAGGGTGTGGTTGGAAGACCTTTTGCCTGCATAAATTATCTCGCATCCGTCTTTTGCGTAAGATAAAATTTCCTCGGAAATAAGGCTGTCGTAAACTATCACATCCGCTTCCCCGAGAATTCTTTTAGTTTTAAGAGTAAGCAGTTCGGGGTCGCCGGGTCCGGCTCCGGCAAGATAAACTTTGCCGGTTTTCTTCCTGTTGACTGTTTTAATATCTTTTTTAGACTCTTTTGTTTTCATTGAATTTTAAGTTCCTTTTAAGAAATTTATTATATATATTATATATTTCGGTATTTCGGTATTTTATAAATTATTTTTGCCGAGTATTTCAAAAGCGCCTTTATCTATAAGCTTTAGGGCTAAACTTCTGCCTATGTTCTCGTAATCGTCCCCTGCGCCTTCGAATTCGTCCTCGAGATATTCCCCCGAAACATTTGAAACGAAACCTTTAATATGCAGAATATCGCCCTTAAAATAAGCATACGCTCCTACCGGAGACGCACATCCGCAGTTTAATTCTCTGATGCAGGCTCTTTCGGCGAAAACGGCGGCATAAGTGTCGCGGTCGTTCAAAGGAGCTATGATTTCTTTAATGTCAGACCTGCCGGTTTTATGTTCAATCGCTATTACTCCTTGTCCGCACTGAGGAATGAATTTGAGGGGGTCTAAATATATATCGATGTAATTTTCGAGATTAAGTCTTATAAGCCCCGACGAAGATAAAACAATAGCGTCGAAGAATCCGTTTTTGAGTTTTTCGAGTCTCGTGTCGATGTTGCCCCTTAACGGCTCAAATATAAGGTCGTCCCTTAACCGTGCCATAAGAGACCTTCTTCTCAGGCTCGAAGTTCCGACTATTGCCCGGCTTTTCAGGAGCGCCGCAAAATTTTCGGGATAGCCTTCTCCGAATGCTTCGGGCTTGTCTTTTAAAATTACGCAATCTCTCGGGTCGTCTCTTTTTAGAGCCGCACCTAATATTAAGCCGTCGGGTATTATTTGCGGAATGTCTTTCAGGCTGTGAACGGCAATATCGACTGCTCCGCTGAAAAGTGCTTCTTCTATTTCTTTTACGAACAAGCCTTTCCCGCCGAAACTGCTTAAAGACGCGTTTAAAATTTTGTCTCCGGAAGTTTTTATTATTATTATTTCTATGTCTATATCTTTTGAAAGTCCGCCGTAATATTCCGACAGCCTTTTTTTAACTAAGTTAGCCTGATATAAAGCAAGTTTGCTTCCTCTCGTTCCTATTTTTATTTTCAAAATTTACCTTTTATTTTATAAGTTTTATATATTTGCAAGCGTTTTCATCTTCCCCGCGTTTATCGCCGCCGGTCGGGTCTTCCGAATCAAGGTTAAATAGCGCCTTGAGCGTTTCGATAGAATTTGACCCTTCAGGATTTGCGGACGCTTTTTTTATAAGCATAGTCGGCTCATGCAGAATTTTATTCGTCAAAGAATTTATTACTAAATCTTTTTCCTTTTTGTCGTTGATATATCCAGATAATTCAATTTCTAATATATCTTTTACCTTTTTTCTGAGAGAAATTATAACCGGCACGACGTTCAGAGATTCTTTCCAGCTCATAAAGTCTTTAACCGCGGTCTCTACAAATTCCTTAGCGGCATCCGCTTCTTGTTTCCTTATTTCTATGTTGCCTTCTATCATCTTTCCTATATCGTCTATATCGAACAGATAAACATTGGGTATTTTGTTAATTTCCGGGTCTATATTTCTGGGCATCGAAATATCGATTAGAAATAAAGGCTTCTGCTTGCGGATTTTTATAACCGGTAAAATATCCGCATATTTTAAAACATAACCTTCCGAGCCGGTAGAGCATAAAACTATATCGGACTGCGGCAAAAGTTTATAATATTCTGAAAAATCTATAACGTTTAAATATTCTCTTTCGGATGCGGCAAAAGATTCTTCTACAAATTTATCGGCATTTTCTTTTGTCCTGTTTGCAATATAAATATTACGCACACCGTTCTTTATAAAATGCTTAACGGTTAGCTTTCCCATCTCGCCTGCACCGAGAAGGAGGACTTTTTTCTCGTCTAAACTATTAAATATCTTTTTTGAAAGCTCGACGGCGGCATAACTTACAGATACGGGAGAAGCCGCTATTCTTGTTTCCGTTCTTACCGTTTTAGCGCAGTTAAAAGCCTTGTGAAATAATTTATTTAGAAATCTGCCGCTTTTTTTAAATTTACAGGCTTCGTTATAAGCCTCCTTCAGCTGTCCTAATATCTGCGGTTCGCCTATTATCATGGAATCCAAGCTCGAAGCCACGCTGAATAAGTGCCTTGCCGCATCTTCATTTAGATACATATAGAAAATATTTTCTTCTGCGGCATCCCCGAAAAAATATTTTGCTATGTAGTTTTTAATTATATGTCCGCCTTTGCCGTGAGCCCATGAAGACAGATTCATTATAAATTCTGACCTGTTGCATGTAGTGAGGACTACGGCTTCTTTAACGAAAGACCTGCCGTTTTCGTCTTTAAGACCAAGCAATCTGTCGGTAAACTCCTGTCTTAATTCAACAGTCAGGAGTTTTTTGGAAACTGCTTCCCTTTCTCCGATTTCTGCCGACTTATGATTTAAGCCTATTATTAAAATATCCATATAATTATTTTAAATTCATTCAAATCCATGAAATGACGGAAATAAATAAAAAGAAAAACTTAAACTAAAAAGTATAAGTAAAAAGCCTGCAACGCTGAAAATAGCAGCCCTCTTTCCCCTTAAGCCCTTTGCCACTCTCTCGTGCAGAAGAACCGCATATATAAGCCATGTTATCAGCGACATAATTTCGATAGGCTTTACCACTATAAAAGTCCTGAACAAGGAACCGGACAGATATAAGCCCATAACTATGCCTAACGTTATAAACGGAAATCCTATTTTTAAACATTGATAATTAATATTATCCAGCAGTTCTAAATTATACCCCCTGCCTGAATTTGTATCTAAAATTTTCAGATTCTTCTTATTCTTGATTTTTCTTTCCTGAAAAATATATATTAAAGAAACTATAAAAGCAAGGGCAAAAAGCGAATCGCCGATTAATATAAGAATTATATGCGTCAAAAGAATGGTTCTGTCCGTATTCAGCATATCCGGTTTTATATGTACGTGCGGAACAAAAAAGCCTACCAGCAAATTCAGCGCCACTAAGGGCGTAATATATAAAAGGATATAATCGGCTTTATAAAAAATACCGAACAGCACGACTATAAACATAAGTATCCATGCGTTGAAAAATACGAATCTGTCGATATGAACCGGCATGGTGAGTCCCTTAACGCTCAAAAAAATAAAAAATATTGACGTTTGAACGGCAAAACCGGTATAAATTAAAGAAAGGAAGACCTTATACACTTTCTTTTCTTTAAATAAAAAGGGTATGTAAGAAAATATATATATTGCAACCGGAATTAAATATAATTCTTTAAGCATTATTTACGCCCTCTTAAGAAAATCGCTTATAAAAAGACTGACGTCGGAAAATCTTTTATCTCTGACAAGTTCGTAAAGGTCGGAATTGATTAATTCGTCGAACAGTTTTTGATTCCTGCTTTGGGGATATTTTTTCATTTTAATCTCTTTCCTTATAAATCCTAAAATTTTAACATACGTATCGTATTCTTCTCCGTAAATTTTTTCTAAATCTTCCCTTATTTTTCTGGCAAGCCTCGGGCTGTGTCCGCCCGTAAAAACGGCTATATCGAATTCTCCCCTGGAAACAAGCGCTGGCAGCGTAAATGTGCAAAATTCTGGCTTGTCCGCAACATTTATTAAAATATTTTTTTTAACGCACCGCTTAAAAAGGCTTTCTTCCATTTTTTCGTTCTTTTTTCCCGGGGAAACAGCGCAAAAAACGGCAAAAGCGCCGTTTTCGTCGCCAGTTTTATATGTTCTTTCGACCCATTCTATTTTAGACTTTTTAACGTATTCTTTTATTTCGCCGGATATTTCGGGAGCGACTAAAACTATATCGGCCTCTCTTTCAAGCAGTCTGTCCACTTTTCTTGCGGCGACCGTTCCGCCCCCTACTACAAGAACTCTCTTTCCCGATATATTGAGATTAACCGGATAATATTTCATTAATTTTCTCCAAAAACTATAGCGGAGAATGTGCAAATATCTGCCCCGCTTTTATAGGCATCCGGCGGAAGACCCGCCTTCATTGAAACCGCCTCCAAAAAACCCTCTTTATCCATATTGCATTCCGTAGCTACCTGCGGAAGCAAAACTCCGTGGCACGGTCCTTTTATAATATACAAGCCGTGCTTTCCGATTTCGATATTATCGAGGCTGTCTATTTTTTCGAGCGGCGTTAAAACCGATATCTCTATTTTAATTTTTTGAAGTTCGGCATTATTTAACGGCATAAATCTCGGGTCGCTGAAAGCGGCTTCTTTTGCCATATTATAAACATTTTTGTAAATCGGGATACCAAAATTAAAATTGCCTATGCATCCTCTTAAATGTTCTCCTCCGGTTTTAAGAGTTACAAATACTCCCGCTTTAGTTTTAAGATTATCCGTCAGCGAAGACGTCAGCTCATCAGAGTTTATAAACGGCTCTTTGCTTTTATTAAGGCTGTCTTCTATGGATTTTCTTGCTATTTTCAGGATAATAGATTTTTCATCTTCCGTTAAATCGAAATATTTCATATTAACCGCCTCCGCCTTTGCAATATTGATTTAAATTATTATTATAAATTATTATTAAATAGTTTATTAAATAGTTTTAAGTTTTAACAGTTTTCGATTTTATAAGACCATTCGATATCTACGGCATTTTTTAACATTGCCCAGACGCTGCAATATTTATCTTTTGATAACTCTACGGCTCTTTTTACTGCCTGTTCGTCAATATTCTCGCCTTTAATTTCATAGATTATGGAAATCTTGGTAAATACGCGGGGATGGTTTTCGGCTCTTTCCCCCGTAACGTTGACCCTGTAATCTTTTATATTCTGTTTTTTCTTCTTTAAAATAGAAACTATATCCATGGAACTGCATCCGGCAAGTCCTACGAGGATTAAATCAGTCGGCTTTATACCCTCGTCGTTTCCGCCGACCTCTTTTGAAGTATCGAGCAAAACCGAATATCCGTTATCTTTGTCCGAAAACGCCCTAAACTGTAAATCCTTAAGATATTCTAATTTAATTCCCACGATAATGCCTCCCGCCTTTTTACTTTTTAATATAATTAATCAGACGAATTCGTCTTTTATGTCTCTTTCCAAGAGTTTAATTATGGCGTCTGCCGGTTTAAGATCTTCATAAAGAACCGAATATACCACTTCCGTTATCGGCATATATATATTTTTTTCCTGCGCTATATTATGCACCGATTTCGTCGTGACAACACCTTCCGCTACCATCTTCATACCGTTTAAAATCGAATTAATATCCTCGCCCCTGCCTATTCTAAATCCTACCGTTCTATTTCTGCTTAAATCGGATGTTGACGTAAGCATTAAATCGCCAAGACCGGATAATCCGGTAAAAGTTTGCCTATCGGCTCCAAGCGCTTCGCCGAATCTTGTAATTTCTACTATTCCGCGGGTTAGAAGGGCAGCTCTTGCGTTATTTCCAAGTCCAAGACCGTCGGATATACCTGCGGCGATAGCTATGATGTTTTTCAGCGCCCCGCCTAATTCTACCCCCTTAACATCGTTTAATGTGTATATTCTAAAGTTTATTATATTTTTAAAAAAAGTTTTTAATTCATTTAAAATTTTATCGTTGAAAGATGCTATGCAGACTGCCGTCGGAAGATTCCGGGAGACCTCCGCCGCAAAACTTGGACCGCTTAAGACGGCATATCTTTCCAGCATGGAACTTCCCAGAACGCTTTCAAAAACTTTGTGGGGCAATTCCATCGATTTATCACCCAATCCTTTTGCGGTATTTATGAATATAAAATCCTCGAGATTAAATTTTTCTCCTATCTTTTTTATGTCCGCAAGCGTATATTTTAACGCAACGGACGGAACCACAAGAAATATAATGCCGCAATTTTTAAAAACGGTTTCGTAGTCGCCGGTTATTATAATATTCTCGTTTAAAAAAACGTCTTTTAAATAATATTCGTTGTATCTTTTAGTTTTTAATTCATCGGCAAATTCAGGATTTCTGCATTTTAAATAAACCTCGGGCGCAAATTTTGAAAAACTGGCGGCGAGCGCCGTTCCGAAACTTCCCGAACCTATAATGCCGACAGACTGATTCATATTTTATTCTTAAATTTATTCTAAGTCTTCCGCTATTTCGTTAGCAGAAACGATAGCGCTGACGACCCTTTCGTTTTCATCCAGATTGACTAATTTTACGCCCATAGTATTTCTTCCGATGCTCCTTAGATTAGATTCGTTAATGCGTATAATTTTGCCGTTAGAGGTTATTAATATTATATCATTATCTCCTGAAGCTTTAAGAACGGAAACTACATAGCCGTTTCTCTGTCCCGTTTTAATAGCTATTATTCCTTTGCCGCCCCTGCTTTGTTTCCTGAATTCCGTCATTATAGTCTTTTTTCCGTAACCTTTTTCGGTGATAGCTATCAGATAATCGTTTTCGGAAGAAAGCAAGTCCATTGAGACGACCTCATCATTTTTGGAAAGCCTTATGCCTCTGACCCCCATTGCTCCTCTGCCGAGCGTTCTAAAACCTTCTATATCGGCGCATATCGATTTGCCCATTTTTGTGGCTATCGTAACGAGCTGATTTTTTACTCTGTTATCGGCAATCCGGGTGCTTATAACTTCATCTCCGTCTCTTAGCTTTATGGCTATTAAACCGTTTTTACGGATGTTTGCAAATTTATCCAAAGAGGTTTTTATAATCTGTCCGTTTTTCGTCGCAATAAAAATAGAGCAGTTTTCATCAAAATTTTCAATGGGAAGAACCGAAGAAATAGACTCTTTTTCTTTTAGATTAAGAAGGTTCACTATCGGTTTCCCCTTTGAAGTTTTAAGGGTTTCCGGAATATCGTAAACGTTTAATTTATAAGCGTTTCCAAAGTTTGAAATAAATAAAATATTATCATGGGTATTCGCGCAAAAAGAGTTTGATACAAAATCTTCTTCTTTCGGTTTAATGCCGGTTTGTCCCTTTCCGCCCCTGTTTTGCGCCTTAAATGTGGAAAGCTTGGTTCTTTTAATATATCCGTTCTCGGTCATCATAACTATCATAGCTTCATTCGGTATAAGGTCGATAAGCGCAGTTTCGTTTTCTTCCTGCACTATCTCAGTCCTTCGCGCATCGCCGAATTTATCCCTGATAAGTTTAAGCTCTTCTTTAATTACCTCTTTTATAAGTTTCTCGCTGGCAAGAAGTTCTCTTAATTTTTTTACTTTATCGAGTATTTCTTCATATTCTTTAATTATATGCTCGCGCTCCAGATTGGTAATTTTTTCCAATTTTAAATCGAGAACTGCTTTGGCTTGGATATCCGAAAAACCGTATTTTTGCATAAGGCGCTCTTTGGCGGTAACGGGGGATTCGGAAGTCTTTATCAGCTCTATGACCTCATCTATGTTTTGAGCGACAACCCTGAATGCCTCCAATATATGAAGCCGCGCTTCCGCTTTTTTTAATTCGAATATTGTCCTTTTTATAACTATTTCCTTCCGGAAATCCACAAAAAGGGAAAGCATGTCTTTTATGTTTAGTATTTTCGGCTGATTGTTCACGATTGCAAGGAAAATTACGCCAAATGTTTCTTCAAGCTGGGTATGTTTAAATAGATTGTTTATTACAACCGTTTCGTTTGCATCCCTCTTTAATTCTATAACCACTCTCATTCCTTCCCTGTCGGATTCGTCGCGAAGGTCGGATATGCCTTCAAGCTTTTTCTCCTTTACAAGTTCGGCTATCCGTTCGAGTATTTTCGACTTGTTCACCTGATAAGGTATTTCCGTTATTATTATTTTCGATTTTTCAAAGTGATATCTTGCTCTTACCTTGACGAGCCCTCTTCCGGTATTGAAATAATTATTTATTCCGGTGTAACCGTAAATTATACCGCCTGTAGGAAAATCGGGACCCTTTATTATCGATTTTAATTCGTCTATACTGCAATCGGAATGGTCTATGAAGTAAAGAGTAGCGTCTATTGATTCAGTAAGGTTATGGGGAGGAATATTAGAGGACATTCCCACGGCTATGCCGGACGAACCGTTTACGAGAAGATTCGGAAACTTGGCGGGCAAAACCGACGGTTCCTGTAATGAACCGTCATAGTTAGGAATAAAATCAACCGTTTCAAAATCGATGTCATCCAATAAAAACGATGAAAGCTTGGTCATCCTGATTTCCGTGTACCTCATTGCCGCAGGCGGGTCGCCGTCAATAGAACCGAAATTTCCCTGTCCGTCCACGAGAGGATATCTTAAAGAAAAATCTTGAGCCATTCTGACGGTTGCGTCATAAACCGCCGCATCGCCGTGCGGATGATACTTACCTATAACGTCGCCGACGATTCTTGCCGATTTTTTATAAGGCTTATTAAAATCGTTGCCTAAATCGTTCATCGCAAAAAGAATTCTCCTGTGAACGGGCTTTAACCCGTCCTTAACTTCCGGAAGCGCCCTGCCGATGATAACGCTCATCGCGTAATCTAAATACGACTGCCTCATCTCGTCTTCGATATTGATGTTGATAATGCTCTTTTGATCCAAAATTTTCTCCTTGTCTTGTGTTATCTTGTCTTGTTATGTTTTTATTATGTTTTTACACTAATCCCGCATTAGATTGCTTCGTCGCTAACGCTCCTCGCAATGACGGGACGTTGTCATTGCGAGCTATGTTGTCATTGCGAGCGAAGCATATCGGACCACGTGTCCGATGAATCTCCGCATTATGTCATTGCGAGCGAAGCATATCGGACCACGTGTCCGATGAATCTCCGCATTAGATTGCTTCGTCGCTAACGCTCCTCGCAATGACGGGAATATTGATTACCCGCCTATTCCGTTCATAAAATCGTTAGCCCATAATACAGATTCCCTATTCTTAGCCTTCTCGTTAAAGTTATGCTTAAAACGTTTTGATTTAATAATGTCCGCAATCTTTTCAAAAACGGCTTCATCGCCGTTTTGCCTTAGAATATTTTTAATATTATACTCGTTATCGTAAAAAAGACAGAGCCTTAAATTTCCCGATGCGGTAAGCCTTAATCTATTGCAGTCCCCGCAAAAATGCTCGGATAAAGGGCTGATGAACCCGATTAACGCTTTGCCGCTCTTGAATCCGAATGAACGGCTGACGCCGCCATGAACATTGTCTTTCGGATTGCCTTGAATCGGACTGAAATCGTCAAATTCGGACATAATTTTTTCTTCCGTTTCTTTAGACAATACCGCTTCGGCAATGTTGCCGCCTATAGGCATATATTCGATAAATCTTAAGTTAATCTCAAATTCTTTTGCAAAATTAACGAAATCTATTATCTCATCGTCGTTTATGCCCCTAATTAAAACCGTATTTATTTTTACCGGATTAAAACCTTTTTCTTTTGCAAGTTTTATACCCGCCAAAACGTCTTTTAAACTGCCCGTTCTTGTAATCCTGCGAAATCTTTCTTCTTTTAAAGAGTCTAAGCTTATATTAATTCTTTTAAGTCCGGCATTATAAAGCTCGGAAGCATATTTTTTCAAAAGAGTTCCGTTGGTAGTCATAGAAATATCTTCTATGCCTTTTATTCTGCCTATATTTTCTATAAGACCGGGCAGTCCTTTTCTTACCAAGGGTTCTCCGCCGGTAATCCTTATTTTTTTAACTCCGTGGTTCGACAGAATATTTACCAATCTTAAAATATCTTCGTAAGAAATTACCTCATCGTGATTTAACAGTGAAATTCCGCTTTCCGGCATACAGTAAACGCATCTTAAGTTGCACCTGTCCGTTACGCTTATTCTTAAATATGTTATCTGCCTGCCGAAATTGTCTATTAAAGGTTTTAATTCATCCATAACCTTCTCCTAAAATAATCCGAAGAACGATTGCGGATTTTTAATCTTTTTTTTCTTTTGAACGGCGGTTGGTTCGGTTCCCTCGACATAAGGCATAAGCACCGGGTCTTTATAGCTTGAATCGGCAATCAGACCGGTGTGAGGGTTAATTTCCGCAAAAACAACCCCTTTCGGTATTTTAAAAGCCTCCGGCGGATAAATATTAAGCGCTTTAGACATATAAGCATCCCATATAGGAGCTGCGGTTATAGCGCCGACCATAAACCTGCCCATTGAATGAAAATCATCCCGTCCGGTCCATACACCGGTTACCAAAGAAGAAGTATAACCCATAAACAAGCCGTCCCTGTATTGGCTCGACGAACCCGTTTTCCCGGCTATGTAAGGGGTAATTTTTCTTATATTGGAAATAGTAACTCCGGTGCCGTTGGTAATAACCCTCTCCAGCATATTAGTAAGCACGAAAGCAACCTGGGGGGATAAAACCTGCTTGCATTCCGGTTTATAATCATAGAGGCTTTTGCCGCCGGGCGTTAATATTTTAACAATAAAAACCGGCTTGCATTCTTTTCCGCCGTTTGCAAAAGCCGTATAGGCGTCCGTCAAATCTATGAGCCGGACGCTTGATGATCCCAAAGCCATAGTCAAATTTTTTACTACATGATGAATCCCCATTTCATTTGCTAAATGCGCCACCTTATCTACCCCGACTTTCTGCAAAAGTTTCACTGCAACGACGTCAATGGAATGGGCAAGCCCTATAAGCAGGGTCGTGGGTCCCGTGAATCTTCTTGAAAAATTATGAGGTTTGTAATATTTTCCCGGCACTCCGGTAGGATAAATTACAGGGGTATTGTTTATAATCGAAGAAGGAGTATAGCCTACGGTAAGAGCTTCCGCATAAACTATGGGTTTAAAAGCCGAACCGGTCTGCCTTTTTGCATAAAGCGCCCTGTTAAATTGGGTCTGGCGGAAGCTGTACCCGCCGACCATAGCTCTTACAAATCCGTTTTGCGGTTCGATAGAAATCAAAGCCCCTTCTATAACGTCTTTTTCCTCTAAAGAAAAAACCGGCGTCCTGTTATTAGCATAACCGTCGAATTTAACAAGTATTTCATAACCGGGTTTTAAAACTTCGCCGGCGTTACTGACTGTCCTGTATGCAAAATAAACATAACGCTGAAAATGCGAAGCCCATTTCATATTTGATACGGGCAGAACGCCTCTGAATCTTCCTACGGAAACAAAAGCTGTTTGACCATTTTTAGAAATTCCTGTAACAAAACCTTTATAGATGCCGCCTTTGTATAAATAATTTATAAGACTTTTTTCTTCGTTAATTTTATTCTGCATTTCCCCGTAGCTAAGCTTTTTTAAAGGTCCTGTGTAACCGTATTCATGGGAAAGCTTGGTTAATCCGGTTTTTACGGCTTCATCGGCATAACGCTGCGCCCTTGCGCTTAAAGCCGCATATATCCTGAGTCCGCCTTCTTTATAGACGCGCCTGCCGTACTTATTAATAATATCCTGTTTAATATAGGCGAGATAATACGGAGCAACGCCGTAATATCTAAAGAAATTATGCAAAACAAGCTTCGTGTTATATGCAGTTTCAGCCTGAGCTTTTGTTATGAATCCGTCGTTTGCCATCTGGTTTAAAACATATTTTTGTCTTCTTTTGGCATCCTTAAAATGAATGTAAGGGTCTAAAAACGAAGGGGCCTGCGGAAGCCCTCCGAGCATGGCGGCTTGCGCAAGATTGAGTTTCCATACCGGGACTCCGAAATACGTGAGAGAAGCCGCTTGTATTCCGTAGGCATTGTTGCCGAGATAAATCTGGTTTAAATAAATATCTAAAATATCGTTTTTTGATAAATTATCGGCAATCCTGTATGCCAAAATAGCCTCGCGCAGTTTCCAGATATACGACCTTTCATAAGGAACAAGGAGAGTTTTTGCAACCTGCTGAGTTATCGTCGAACCGCCTTCGACTATGTGTCCCGCTAAAAGATTTACGATAAAAGCTCTTGCTATGGCTTTGTAATCGAGCGGACCCTGATTGTAAAAATTTTTATCTTCCGCTGCTAAAAAAGCTTCCCTAACCTGCAAAGGAATATCGGAAAAAGGAACGACCTCCCTGTTTACCGAACCTAAATAGCCCACAAGTTTCCCGCTGGACGAATAAACGTAATTGACTTCCTTCGGGTGATAGTCTTTGAGGGAAACGATATTGGGGACGGAAGAGGCAAGCAAGTAATATAATACGGCAAAAATAATAATCGGAGCAAAAATTAAGATAAAAAGAACGGAAATAATTATTTTAGCTAATTTATTCTTTCCTTTTTTCGGTTTATTCGAATTATTTCTGTTTGCGCTTTTATTGCTTTTATTATTTATAGGCATATATTTTATAAATTAATTACCGGCATATTTAATTTTTTACACATTTTTATATTATACAATATTAATTTCAAGTTTAAAAGTTTAAGTGAGGGAGCAATTGTTTAACGGGTTTTTGTCTATTAAAAATATTTTAATTATATATTGGGACGGGATAAACCCGTTGCAAAAGCAGGATATAAAGGCATGCCGTTTATGTCGTTTGCATTTTCGGGGAAAAACGGTTTGCAAAATACAGCTTATATCGTTTGCAATTTCGGAAAAAAACGGAAGCATTCATAATTACGTGTCAATTTTAATTCTCCTTTTGTTGAAAAGAGGTTCAGTCCGCCTGCCAAATTAGCAACGGCGAGGTTTTTGTCTTTAATTCCCCTTTTGCAAAAAAGGGTGCAGAATTGCCCCCTGAAAGTGTTGCAATCAATGTTGCCTTCAATTCCCCTTTTGTCAAAAAGGGATTCAGTCCGCCTGCCAAATTAGCAACGGCGAGGTTTTTGTCTTTAATTCCCCTTTTGCAAAAAAGGGTGCAGAATTGCCCCCTGAAAGTGTTGCAATCAAGGTTGCCTTCAATTCCCCTTTTGTCAAAAAGGGGTGGCATTTTGCCTGAAAGGCAAAATGACGGGGTATTTCTAATAAAATAATTCAACTATAATTCAGACTGACACGAAATTTTAAACGGACTCAAACCCAAAAAAATGGTTTCAATTCCAAATTCCATATTGGTGCGAGTGAACTACCTCGCCCTTACGGGCGGGGCTTCTTGCTTCAACGACGGCACTTAGGCTGGCGCAAAAGCAGTGCTACATCGTCTTTGTATCAGCCTGAGTGGGGGACTTCTAGGCAATGTTAGTTAAAAAATGATAGTTTGAATGTAATCCCTTGAAGATGAAAAAATATTTTTTATTTAAAGAATAAAATAGGCAAATATTTTATTATATGCAGTTCAAACCAATCAAATTCTGAAAATTAATGCCGGGTATTATTTAAAGCGGGAAAACCTATTCGA
>Ga0078972_1009040_pt1 | contig 20075 bp, 20 predicted proteins | sample YelNatPaOPGAMG01_FD_67568 | JGI IMG/M metagenome (GOLD analysis project Ga0078972, IMG submission 67568) | Hot spring thermophilic microbial communities from Obsidian Pool, Yellowstone National Park, USA - OP-RAMG-01 (SPADES assembly) (version 2) | ecosystem: Environmental > Aquatic > Thermal...
CCTGATAAAACCATTGGGCCGATTAGTGGTCCTCTGCCTGCATCATCTATACCTAGGACTAAAGTCATTTTATTATAAAAAATAAAGGATATATAAGCGTTAGCAGTGAAATAATTGAAGAGTTATTATTAGAAGTATAACAACAATCAAGAAGAAACATAATCCTAAAATAAAGGGTGTTAAAAGAAATTCGGAGAAAATAGCAGCGGTTGGATTTGAACCAACGATCTCCGGGTTATGGGCCCGGTGAGGACTCCAGACTCCTCTACGCTGCTGTACAATAAAGGCAGGGTAGTACTTTTAAAGGTTACTTTCCTAATTAATTTATGACAGGAGCAGGTGAAGGAAAGAAGATGATTGGAAAAGCTAATGTTTATATTCACGAGAAAGGAAAGAGCAATGCAAGGATTACGCATATTGACATTGAGCTTGATGAGCTAAACAAAATAATAAAGCCCGGAGAGGCTTCTTATGTTCAGGGAAAAGAAGGCGGTGTTTTTATTGGATTAAAAAAAGAGATGATAAAGAGGGCTGAAAAAGAGATTAAAGAATGATAGACATCAAAAGAATAAGGTTTCATATTTTTTTGATATTGGCTGTTATCTCTCTTGTCATTGCAATATTTCCTTTTTTTGGCAATTATAATGTTGCTTATTATAGACAGTTGCTTGACTTTTTTAGCATTCCTGAATTAGTTTATGTCGGATGGATTATACTCGCGACTGCTACAACAATGCCTATATCTGCCGCGATGGTTGCAGGAATAATTTTCTTTTCATTTGCAAAAGCAATGGTGCTGACAGTTTTTGGGGTGATTATCGGAGCTGTTGGAACATATTATCTCTCAATCATTCTTGGAAAAGGATTTGTTGAAGAAGATTATAACATAAAGGGCAAGACAAAAATGCACATATTCAATGAACTGATGCATGAGCATTCTGTTGCATATTGCATACTGCTCGCTGCAGTTTATATTTTTCCTTCTAATCTTGCGTATATGATTGCAGGATTAACAGGATTAAGCTTGATGCAATTGCTGTTAATTGTTTTTTTGGGCAATATAACAACTGTGTTCGCAACAGGGCTTATTTTATTTGGTTTAATAAACAGCAACATGACGCATTCCATTATTGGGTTTGTATTGCTAATAATTATCAACATAATTCCTGTTATTTTTTATTACAAGGAAATGAAGAAGTTGATTTTGCTGTTTTATAACAGAAAGGCTTATGAAAGGCTTGTAAAAATTGAAAAGATTGAAAAGGAAATTGCTAAAGATATAAGAAAGAGTGAAGGAAAAGACGAGGATTGATAATGAACCTCATAGATGAATCTAACAGCGTTCATAGATAGTTATTTAAAATATTCTTTCTTGCCTACCTCAAGCCCGGATGGCCCAGTGGTTACGGCGTCAGGTTGCTAACCTGATTTCCAGAAATGGATTCCCAAGTTCGAATCTTGGTCCGGGCGTTAACCTTTTTTGCATTTTCCAAAGACTCAAGGTAGCGGTTTGAGTAGCGGTTGTTTTAAAAACGACTTACTTTGAGAAACCATGAAAATAGACCCTATAAACATAAAGAAAAATACTTAGCTTGGAGAGAAAGCGTTAGAAACGGTATCCCCGGCGTTACAAAAGAGAATTTTGATATTATCTGGAAATACCTTAGTGATATGGAAATAGGGGCGAATATCGCCAAAGGAAGCGTTAAGGTGGCTAGAAGGTTCATAAGACTCAATACCCCGCGAGACAAACTCTGCTTTTTTGCTAAGAAATTCGAAGAAATGTTCAATTTGAAGACAATAACCGAGGTTAAGAATGATCAATTAGTAACCTTCTTTGCCAGTATGAAAAATGGCACAATTCGTAAATTAGATGGAGGCAGATACTCCTCAGTAGACACTTATGCAGGAGTATTCAAATCGTTTTGGCACCGGCATCAAAAGATAAGTAAAAAGAAAGGCATCAAAATAGAGGACATTACTTCGGATTTAGATACTAGACAAGAGAAACCGGGCTGGGCATATTTAACTGAGGAGCAGGTTAAGAAACTGGCAGAAAATTCTAAATTGAAATACGAGGTGCTTATCTATTTCTTATTTGACACAGACATACGGGCGCCAACCGAGCTTGTAAACATAAGAGTCTCTGACTTATTTAACAATTATAAGGAAGTAAACATTAGCCAAGAAGCTAGTAAGACCTTTGGTAGGAGAATAAAATTAATGCTCTCGGCTGGTCTAATTAAGGAGTATGTTTCCCTCAGAAAACTCCAACCCCGAGATCAATTATTTGACCTATCTCCAGCTCCCGCTAATAGATATCTAAAAAGTTTAGCATTGAAATTATTTGGATATGGAAAAAGCCCGGCGGGGCTAAATATTCGGAATTAACAATGTACGACTTTAGACATTGTTCGTGCTGCTATTTGTTGCCAAGATATAAATCGGAATCTGCTCTAAAATACAGATTTGGATGGGAAAATCTGATAAAATCCATTATTATTCTGAACTTCTCGGTATGAGAGATACAATCTCAGAAGATGACATGCTTATTGATATTACTAAAATTGAAATTGAACAAAGACTTATGAAAGCAGAGTGGAAAATGGTCTTTTGAAAGAAAAGATATTCGTATTGGAAAATCAAATGTCAAAGATTCAAAGACTCACAGAGGAAATTTATTCAAAAGTTGTCAATAGATAACTATTTAATCCAGAGCACAATTTTATTTAAAGTATATATTCTATCTAAAAAGATGGTTATGCCCAATTTTACGGACCCAGAAGAAGCAAGCAAATATCTCATAAATCGATTTGAAGATATAATAAAATCAATTGAGACTGCTCCAAATCACGAGGAAAAGGCAAAAATAATGAAAGAGTTTGATATGAGCCAATTCAAGGCAGAAGATTCTCTTTTGAATGGAAAACCAGTAAAAGACTATGAAGAATATCAAAGAGCAAAGCAACTCGTATACGACTTTTTTAATTGGATTGAGAAACAAAAAGGAGTTAACGTGTTCAAGGCAAGCCATAATGATCCATTTTTTAATGAAATGCAAGGAAACAAGACTCTATCTGTTGCAATGCTAATTCAGACGCTTCCAATTTTACCCGTTGAACTTCAAGCATATATTATGCTCAATATTTTCAGAACAACATATGAATTAAATTTTAAGAATCTGACTTTGATACTTCACGAGAGTTTAAAAAAACAACAAAAGAAAACCTTTGATTTTTACAAGCTTAAAACGTTTAAAGAAGAATTCAAAGACTACCCAAGGATTGAGAGGGTTATGTATTATTTCAAGAATGATATAAGAAATCCTATTGCACACGAAGATTGGTTTGTCAAAAATGGATGGGTTTTGACAAAAAACAAAGGTCAAGAACAAAAGCAAGATATGATGGAATTATCAAGACAAATTTATGAATTGTTTTTCTTTCGGGTGGCATTATCAACTTATCTCCTTGAAAAGTATCGGGATTTTGCAAAGAGCATACAAGTAACACCTCAAATGGTTAATAAATTTATTTCAGAATTAAAAATAAAGATTGAAGAGTTAAAGGCAAAAGAAAATAATATCTAAAATGGAAAGAAAAATATACGAAGACATTGACAAGGCAATAAACGAATATTTGGAATCAATGAAAAAGACTCTTTATGAGAACTTACCAAAATTACCAAATGAAGAACTGCCATTTATGGAGCCACATTTAAGAGCCATATATTTTCAAGCATATTATCTTATGGCAATGGGATTTTATAATACCTCTTTGGTTTTGTGTGGTATTCTTTTGGAAAATCTTGTCAAGGAAAAATTATTTATGAATGAAATATCTGATGAGGAATTGGAAAAGATGAATTTTGGTCAAGCAATTAACAAAACAAAAAATATGGGCCTATTATCCGAAGAAGAAATTAAATTCTTGGAATCAAAAAAAGATTCTCTGAGAAATCCCTATGTTCATTATAATAAGATGAAGTTATCAGAAGGGATATACTATCCAGTTTGGAAAATACCCTCCGGGGAGATTGTTCCAAAGCTTATTGCTCCTGATAAAAGAGTAAAAGATGGAGAGATTACCGAAGCGGAAGCAAGACCAGAACTAATCAATTGCATAAATCCAGAACTTATGAGTTCAAAGGAATTAAGACCTATTTCACAAACTGCAAAAAGCGAGATGGAAAAACAATTTGGTCCACAGATATTTTGTGAAGTTGATAAATTTACAAGGGAGTTTGCTGTTAATCATTTCGAACCAAAGGAACAAGATTAAAAAATTGTTTTAATCTCATAATAAAGGGCAATTATAACAAGAATAATTATAATTGACCACATCAAGACCCTCATAAATTTTTTGTTCTTTATGTTCTTGTTTTTCTTTATTGATTCGTCAAAGAAAACTCCAAGTAATATCGGAATCAAAAACCAAAATCCAGTAAGAAAGAATCAGGGCTTCAAAGATGAATTAATCTATTTCTAATCTGGAAATAAAGGCAGATTTAAATTCTATTACTTATTGTCTATTTTATGAAGATCTCGATCATTAAAGGCGACATTACTAAGATAAAGGCAGATGCTATTGTTAATGCCGCGCACCCCACTTTGCTTGGCGGAGGAGGAGTGGATGGGGCGATTCATAGGGCTGCTGGACAAGAATTGCTAAGAGAATGCATGAAAATAAGAAAAGAAGAAAAATACAAGGAGGGCTTACCTGTTGGAGAAGCAGTTTCTACTAATCCCTATCACTTGAAAAATAACGGGGTAAAGATAATCATTCATACAACTGGACCGAGGTATTTTAGGGGAAATCCCGAGCTTCTAAGAAATTGTTATATTAATTCTCTAAAATTAGCAGAGGAACATAAATGCAAGAGCATTGCCTTCCCAGCTATTTCTACTGGTGCGTTTGGAATGCCCATTGAATACTCAGCGAAGGTTGTTAAAGAAGTTTTGAAAGAATACAAGCCTGGGATAATAGAAGAAGTAATCTTGGTTTTGTTTGATGAAGATGACTTGGGAGTTTATCGGAGGGTTTTTGGAGTTTGAGGGTTGCGATGGGGTTGGAATATCTACAAATACTTTTAAGATAAATCTAAAGTAAGCGTAACTGCAAAGTTTGGATTTACTCATTCTGGTGCGGATACAAGCGAACATCTGCTTATCGTTACTGCAATCAATAGTGAAAAAAGATCGGTTTACCTATCCCCTATGGGTTTGAGAAGTGGAAACGAAGACTTATTGAATTTGCATCCTGAGGGATTGCCTTGCGAACTTAAAGCAGGAAGTTCTCATAGTGAATGGTTTGAAGTAAAGAAACTGAAGAATAGGCAGTTTGATTTCGCTTGGTTTAGAGATGCAACTGGAAGATTATGCAAAAGTAATGACGTAGGAAAGAAATTAAACAATTATTTTAAGGGAGAGAATACAAAATGAATAAGGGAGATTTCTTCAGAAGATTAAACCTTATCCCATATCAAAGAGCATCTTGATAAATTTAGAAAGATTATAACTACTGATTTTAAGCCCTATGGTATACATAGAACGAGAGAAGAAATTTTCTTTAATGGTGAAAAAATTGTTTCAATCAGAAAATGCGCTATTTCCAGCTTTTCTTTTGTTGATTTTGATAGTTATGTAAGCCAGGTTTATTATCTTATAAAAACATCAAGGATTAATATGAAATTCTTAGTGAGTGTGTTTAATTCAAAATTAATCTATTTTTGGTCATACTATAATGGAAAAAAACAGGGAGAACAATTACAAATAGATAGAGACCATCTAATAGAGATACCTATAATTAAATCAGAAAATAAAGAAATTATTGAGGCAGTAGACTCGTTAATAGATTTAAACAAAAGATTGGAATCAATTAATTTAGACAGAGAAAAGGAGTTAATAAAAAAACAGATAGAAGTATCAGGAAATAAAGTTGATGAGATAGTTTATGACTTATGCGGATTGTCCAAAGATGAGAAAGAAGTTATAAGAAGTTTTGGTAGCAAATAGAGATAACAATAAAAGGATAGTAAAAGAGCATTTATTAAGTAAAAAATATCAAATTTTCTATATGGGTATTATCAAAGATTTCATAAGGAAAAAGGAAGAAGAAATTATCGGAAATTCCAATGTTGTAGTTATTAAATTAAATGACGAATGGGGCTCGTTTCTTAAAAGAGACACTTATTTGACGTATGATTCTAAGGCTCATTTGTTAAATTTGGTTGAGAAAGGTTTTTAATGAAATTAGGCCTTGTTATATGATAAAAGTATGACGGGGAGAGATAAAAATAGATAACAAAAGAGGCTGATAAAATGATTAAAAATGTTGTAAACAAGATAAGGAAAAGGACAGGCGAGGTTGAGGAGTTTAATGATTCAAAGATAATTGCAGCCATAGAAAAGGCAATGCACGTAGTTGATGAGCATGATAGCAAGGAAGCAAAAAAACTTACATCAATGATTGTAGATGAAATAAATAAGAGGGCAGGGGGTTTTAATCAAGGTATTCCAAATGTTGAACAAGTGCAAGATATTGTAGAAGAAGTTTTGTCAAAAAGCAAATTCCAAAGGACAGCAAAGGCTTACATGCTTTATAGAAGAGGAAGAACCCATGCAAGAGAATTAAAAGCTTTTTTTGGGATTAAGGATGATTTGAAATTTGATGTCAATGCCATTAGAGTGTTGCAAGAGAGGTATTTGCTTAAAGATGAGAAGGGAAGGATAATAGAAACTCCTACTGAGATGTTTCAGAGGGTTGCTAAGGCAATCGCATCTGTTGAAAAGAAAGATAGGGAAAAATGGGAGAAGAGATTTTTTGAGATGATGCGAAATCTTGAGTTTCTGCCAAATTCGCCAACATTAATGAATGCCGGCACTTCTCTTGGGCAGTTATCTGCTTGTTTCGTGTTGCCTATTGAGGATTCTTTGGAGAGTATTTTTGATACATTGAAAAAAACCGCATTGATACAACAATCTGGAGGGGGAACAGGATTTTCATTCTCTCATTTAAGGCCAAAGGGAGATATTGTGAGAAGCACAAAAGGGAGCGCTTCAGGGCCTGTATCGTTTATAGAGATTTATGATGCTGCGACAGAAGTGATAAAACAGGGTGGCAAGAGAAGAGGCGCAAATATGGGAATATTAGATGTTTATCATCCAGATATAGTTGATTTTATTATATCAAAACAAAAGGAAAAGCATCTTTCTAATTTCAATATCAGTGTGAGCGTGGATGATAAATTCATGCAAGCTGTTGAAAAAAATGAAGATTACGAGCTGATAAATCCTCATAATGGGAAAGTTGCAAGAAAAGTTAATGCAAGAGCATTATTTGATTTAATATGCGAGAGTGCTTGGAAAACAGGCGATCCTGGAATGATTTTTATTGATGAGATAAACAGGAAAAATCAAGTTCCTGGTGTTGGGAGAATAGAAGCGACAAATCCTTGCATTGCAAAGGGCGTACTTGTTGCAACAAATGAAGGGCTTGTGCCAATAGAAGGAGTACATAATTCTCATTATGTTAGTACAACTGAAGGAATTAACCCAGTTAAATGGGCAGGGAAGACTGGATACAAAGAGGTGTTTAATGTTAAGACTAAAGCTGGATTTGAAATCAGAGCAACTGCCGACCATCTAATTTTGACTAAGGCGGGCTGGAAAAGGGTTGAAGATTTGGATGAAAAAGATATTTTAGTTTTGGGAAAGATTCCGTTTGGAAAATTGAAAATGCAGAAAGAAGAGGCATTGGCTTTGGGGTGGCTCATCGGAGATGGGCATCTAACAAAAGATTTGAACAGAGTGATATTCTACTTTAATAAAAAAGATAAGAATGAGATGATAGGTTTAATAAAAGACTATTTAGATAGATTAAATGAGAATCCTGTCGAGTTGAGTGGGAAGGGAAGCGAGACAAGATTAACTTATGGCTCAAAAGTTGCCAAGTTCTTCATTAAAAGAGGGGTTGCATACAGAAAGGCAAGAGACAAAGAGGTGCCTTCTGTGATATTTGGGGCTGATAAAGAATCTGTTAAAAACTTTATTTCCGCCTTGTTTGGAGCGGATGGTTCTGTTCAAGGAAGTAGAGAAAAAGGAATAAGTATAAGACTTGCTTCTTCATCTTTGAAGTTATTAAAGCAAGTTCAATTATTGCTGTTGCAATTCAACATCCTTTCAAAAGTTCATGAAGAAAGAAGAAAGGCTGGAAATAGAATTTTGCCGAACTCAGATAGAAATCCAAAAAAATATCATCGCAATGAAGATCATGAGCTAATTATCTCAAGGGAAAGTGCATTTAAATTTATGAAAGATATTGGGTTTTCTGTAAACGCTAAAAATAAGAAATTTCAAAGAATTAAGCCCTTGAAGAGATATAGAGATAACATTGACTTATCAGTTAAAGAAATTATAAAGATCGGAAAAGAAAAAGTTTATGATATAAACGAGCCCGTGACACATTCTTTTGTGGCAAATGGACTTGTTGTTCATAATTGCGGCGAAGTTCCTTTGTTGAATTATGAATCTTGCAATCTTGGAAGCATAAACCTAACAAAATTTGTAAGCAATGGAAAGATTGATTATGAAAAGTTAAAGATATCTGTAAGAGATGCAGTAAGGTTTTTGGATAATGTGATTGATGCGAACAAATATCCTTTCATTGAGCTAAAGAGAATGGCTTTGGGCAATAGAAGAATCGGCTTGGGCGTGATGGGATTCGCAGAGATGCTTATGCTTCTTGATATACCTTATGATTCTGAAAAAGCGGTTGAGGTTGCAGAAAAACTGATGAGTTTTATAACCAAAGAAGCGCATGCTGCTTCTGAAGCTCTTGGAAAAGAAAAAGGTAATTTCCCGAATTTTAAAAAATCAATATGGGATGGCAAAGTCAGTTATATGAGAAATTGCGCATGCACAACAATAGCGCCAACAGGAACATTGTCTATTATTGCAGGTTGTTCTTCTGGAATTGAGCCGTTATTTGCATTGTCATATATGAGAGAGGTTCTTAGTGGCAAGCATTTATTTGAAACAAATAAAATCTTCTTAAGCAGAATATTAAAAGAGAACTTATATTCTGAAGAATTAATAAAAGAAATTGCTAAACAAGGAAATCTTGCGAATATTAATCTGCCTGAAAGAATAAAGAGGTTGTTCAAAACAGCATTGGAGATAGACCCTAATCAACATATAAAGATACAAGCAGCTTTTCAAAAGTATACTGATAATGCTGTATCAAAAACAATAAACCTGAGAAATGATGCTTCTGTTGAGGATGTAAAAAAAGCTTATATGTTGGCTTACAAACTAAAATGCAAGGGGATAACAATATATAGATATGGAAGCAAGCCAGAACAGGTTTTATATCTTGGAAAAGGAAAAGAGTATTCAAAGGCAAGCAGTGAATATGCTTATGGAACTTGCATAGGAAAAGTATGCGCATTATAAATTCTTGCGAGCCAATAGCGCAACTCTTGAGTCTTCTTTTTCATTTACAATTTTGTAAGACGAATTTTTTTCTATTTCTTTTGCAAAAGCAAGAATTTCATGATGACGAGGCATTGATTCATATGGCATTTTTGCTCTTGCGCCCCCAACCGCCATATAGGATTTTACTTCAACAAAAGAGGGTTTTGCATTTTCTATTATTTTTGCATATTTCTCTGGATAAAACATGTTTGATGATTTGCTTAATGTCAGCCTTATAACGGTATTGCATGAAAATTCTTTTAATAAAGAGAGGGATTCGTTCAATTTCTCCCAGCCGTCATTGATTATAGGGTTGCATTCTTTTCTGAAAATTTCTTCATCTGGAGCAGGGAGAGTAATATAAAGAAAATTTGGCTGATGTTTTATTAATTTTTTGATCATATCCGGGTGGGCTCCATTTGTAACAAGAAAAGCTGTTTTGCCGTTAGATTTTATCAAATCAATAAATTCAGGGAGGTAGGGATAGAGAGTCGGCTCGCCTGATAGAGAGATAGCAAAATGCCTTGGCGAATCTGATTCAAGATAAGTTTCTCTTCTTATCTTTGAATTTCCCTTAAAGCCTGCGATTAATTTCTTGAATTCAGAGATGCAACCATTAAATACGAGTTCTGGAGAATCCCATCTAAAATTCTCGGGAGGAATGTTAAAATTAAGAGAACGCCAACAGTGAATGCAGTTAAAATCGCAGAAAAATGCAACAGGAGTCATCTGAATACAGCGATGGGACTGAATACCATAAAATTTCTGCTTGTAACAGAAATTTTTGTTTCTTATTGCTTTTTTAGTCCATTCGCAGAGTTTTATTGCAGAATGTTTTCCAACAAACCTGTATCCTTGAAGATACATCCTCTGAGCCTTCCATTCAGGCAAAGCTACATTAGAAAGGTCTATTTGACAGTGGAATTTCTTTGGAGGTTTCATAAGTATTTATTTTCGAATTATTATGCGGGAACTAGGATTCGAACCTAGGCAAGCACTAAGCTACTACGCTCTGAACGTAGCCCGTTTGACCACTCCGGCATTCCCGCGCATATAAATGGATAAGAACTTATTAAAAAAGTTTTATATACCCTGAATTTATTGAATAAACATGTTAGTGAAAGAAATAATGAAGAGGCCTTTTGTGATTGACAAGGATTTAACTCTCTCAGAAGCTGCAAAATTAATGGGTTCAAAAAATATAGGGTGTTTAATCTTCGTTTCTAAAGATAGAATAAAAGGCATAATAACAGAGAGAGATTTGCTAAAAAATTTCTCCAAAAATGAGAAGGTTTCAAAAGTAATGGCAAAAGATGTTATAACGATAGAGCCGGGCGAGAGCATAGAAAATGCGATAGACAAAATGAGAACCAAAAAGATAAAACGCTTGCCTGTTGTTGAGAATGGCAAACTTGTCGGGATTGTCACATTGACAGATATTGCTGCAAATTATGAGGCACTTGAAGGAAGTTTCTTTTTTGAGTGATTAATTATAAGACGGATAACCGACGACAGCCTTAATTCTACCCAAAACAGATGGTTTAAATAATTCATAATGACGCAAAACACTGGTTGGTAATTCAACGCCAACTAATCTTTCTAATGGTTTTTTAATGCCATTGTGCAAATAAATGGTATAAGGAACATCTCTTAAATCTGGCACAAAAACTCCCTCTTCTTTTAATTTCTGTATTTCTTCATCTGATGAGAAAGTTGGAATAGCAGGAATTATATCAATCTTAAAAGGAAATGTGTTAGATAACATCTCCTTTGATTCTTTTATTGAAAGATACTTATAAATCTGATTAATCTCAATGGAGGTTTTTGCACATATAATAATTTCTTTTTGCCATGCCATTTTTGTTTTTTATATTGGTGATTTATAAAGATTTTGCAGATGTTGTGTTGCTAAGAGTGATAAATATAAAAATGGGTTTGCATATTTGATAGGATGGTGATATTTGAAATTCTAGTCTTGTTTTTGGCTATTCCTGTTGGATATTTAATTGCTTATTTTGCAAACGATGAGCTTGTTGATGGCAGGAATTGGTTTAAAATTTTAATAGCTTTGGCATTGATAACAGGCGGGTGGGCTTATTATGCAGGATTGAGGTTTATAACATTAACTTGCGTTTTTATCATAATTGTGGCTGCAATATCGTTAATTAAGAGCAAGGATAAAAAATGGACAAAGAGAAGGGCATGATTCTTGCAATAAAGTTTAAATACAAAGAGTTTATGTTTAAGTTATGGCTATAGATACAACAAATAAAATTAGAATAGTTTCTATTATAGCCATTATTATCTAAAAGCAAGTCATAGCTGGCTTGCTTAGGAATTTTCTATGACTTCACAATATAAAAATAATGATGGAAGGGTTTTGGCTAGCGATAGAAATATAGAATGCATAAAGAATATATACAGAGAATTGCTTTTGGAAAACAAGTTTGGAGAAGCCAGAGAGCTTGAAAAAAGGAACGGATATCCTCAAACATGGCTCAATTATGTAATCTCAGGGCTAATTATTGAGAATATAAGCAATAATAATGGATTGGCTGCAAGACTTGTTTCTGCATTTAGAGATAGGGGTTTTGGAGATTCGTGGTTGGGAAAACTATAAAAAGCGAAAATCCTGAAAAGAACTATGGTGATTAATTTGAATGAATTAAACAGAGAGGAGAAAGATATTCTTGATTTTTGGAAAAGCCACAAGATTTATGAAAAAGTTGTGAAAAAGAATTCAAAATCATCAAAAAGATTCTATCTTATGGATGGTCCTCCATATGCGACAGGGCATATTCATATGGGAACAGGATTGAACAAGATATTGAAAGACATTGCGATGAGATTCAAAAGAATGCAGGGTTGCGAGGTTTTTGACAGGCCAGGTTATGATACGCATGGGGTCCCAATAGAAGTTCAGATAGAAAAAGAGATAGGCTCAAAGAGCAAAAATGATATTGAAAATTATGGTGTTGATAAGTTTGTAGAGAAGTGCAATCAGTTTGCGACTCAATATATTGATGTTATGAATGACGAATTCAAAAATCTCGGAGTTTGGATGGATTGGGACAATCCTTATGTTACATTATCCGATGAGTATATAGAAGCAATATGGCACGCGTTTAAAGAGGCTGAAAAGAAAGGGTTGCTTTATTTAGGAAAGTATCCAATTCATGTTTGCACGCGATGTGAAACAGCTGTTGCATATAATGAAATAGAATACGGCAAGCAGAAAGATGTTTCTATTTTTGTGAAATTTCCGTTGAAGAACAGAAAAAACAGCTATTTGATAATATGGACAACAACTCCTTGGACACTACCAGGAAATACAGGGGTAATGGTAAATCCTGATATAACATATCAAGAGATTGAAACTTCAAATGGCGAGAGGTGGATAATGGCAAAGGAGCTTGTGCCAAAATTAATGCCTTTGTTTGAAATAGGATATAATGAGAAAAACGAGTTTCTTGGAAAAGAAATGGAAGGATGGGAATATACAAACCCTCTTGCGAAATATTTGAATGTTAAAACAAAAAATGCATATAAGGTGGTGCTTTCTGCGAGATATGTAAATATAGAAGAAGGGACAGGGCTTGTTCATTCTGCACCAGGGCACGGCAAAGAAGACTATGAGGTTGGCAAGGAATACAATTTAGATATATTATCGCCTGTTGAAATAAATGGTTTGATGACAGAAGAAGCAGGCAAGTATGCTGGAAAAAAAGCAAGGGAAGTTGATAAAGAGATTATAGAGGACCTGAAAAAAGAGAATTGCCTTGTTTATCAGATGGAATATGAGCATGATTATCCATTATGTTGGAGGGACAAATCTCCATTGATTATGATTTCACGACCTCAGTGGTTTTTGAAGATATCCGAGATACAAAAGAAACTTCTAAAGGAAAATGAAAGCACTGAATGGGTACCGGAGTGGGCAAAAGCAAGAATGAGAACATGGTTGGAAGGAATAGGGGATTGGCCTATTTCAAGACAGAGATATTGGGGAACTCCTCTGCCCATATGGTATGATGAAAAGACAGGAGAAAAAATAGTTGTTGGCAGCATTGATGAGCTTAAAAGATTAAGCGGTGAGAAAAACATTAACATCCATAAACCATGGATTGACAATGTAACAATAAAATCAAAAAAAACAGGAAAAATTCTAAAAAGAGTCCCAGAAGTGCTTGATGTATGGTTTGATTCAGGAGTTTCAAGCTGGGCGGTTCTTGGATTTCCAAAAAACAAAGAAAAATTCAAGAAATTCTGGCCAGCTGACTTAAACATAGAAGGAAGGGATCAGTTCAGAGGGTGGTGGAATTCTCAGATGATTTTATCAGAGATAACTTTTGGCAAAAAGCCGTTCAAAACAATAGAAGTTCATGGATTTGTTCTTGGCATGGGAAAGAAAAAAATGTCAAAATCTCTCGGAAATGTTGTAACTCCGGGAGATGTGATAAACAAATATGGCAGAGATTATTTGAGATATTCTCTTGCAAAAACTTCAAAAGGGGACGATTTTGAGTATGATGAAAGCGAAATGGATGAGATTAAGAAAGTTTTTGCAATGTTATTAAACATAGACTCTTTTATAAATCAATTATCTGGGAAAGAGAAACAAAAAACAAGAATTGAAGACAAGTGGATTCTGTCAAGGTTTAATAATTTAATCAAAGAAGTGAGCAAGAGTTATAATTCTTATAGGTTCTTTGATGTGATTCCAAAATTTGAGAATTTTGTTATTAATGAGCTATCAAGGACATACATACAAATGATAAGAGAGAGAAGCGAAGAGAGCTATGAAGTTCTTGTGCATATAAGGAGTGGCTTGATAAAGCTTATTTCTCCGATATGCCCATTTATAACAGAAAAGTTATGGCAAGAACTGAGAAAAAAGGATATTGTCAAAGAGGAATCTGTGCATTTATCAGAATGGCCGAAAGCTGATGAGAAAAAAATCAATGACAAACTTGAGAAGGAATTTGAGATTGCATTGAGAGTTATAGAATCTGGGCTGGCTGCAAGAGACAAGGAAAAGATAGGATTGAGATGGCCTCTTGCAAAAGCAAAAGTTTATTCCCCTGAGAAAATAAGCAGCGACTTGGAAGAGATTATTATGAGACAGCTTAATGTAAAAGCGATTGAGATTAGCAAAGGAAAAGAAATTTTAGTAGAATTGGACACAAAAATAACACCTGAATTGGAAGCTGAGGGATTTTCAAGAGAGTTTGCAAGAAAAGTTCAGGCAGAAAGAAAAAATGCAGGTTTGAAAAAGGGTGACACCATAAAATTATTTGTAAGTTGCAGTGAAAAATCTATGGAGATGCTTAAAGCAAACATAAATTTCTTAAAAGAAAGAACAAACTCTTCTGAAATTAATTTTGTCGACGGCAAATTGCATGAAAAAAAAGCAGAATTCTCTATAAAAAATGAGAACATAAGCATCTCGTTTTAGTAATGTTTATTAAGTGGTAATGTTAAAAAGATTTAAATACTACAAAATAGTTAAGAAAATAAGAGGTGCTTCAAAAAACTCATGATAATCAAGGAAGAATTTTTAAGCAGGCTAAGAAAGATTTTTGACTTGAACCTTTATGAGGCAAAGGTATGGACTGCTCTCTTGTCAAGGGGCGTTTCAACTGCCGGCGAATTAAGCAATATTTCTGATGTGCCGAGGAGCAGGACCTATGATATTCTTGAATCGCTTGAAAAGAAAGGTTTCATTGTGATGAAAATTGGAAAGCCGATAAAATTTGTTGCACTTAAACCTGAAGAAGTTGTTGAAAGAGTAAAGAAAAATATGATTTTGATTGCACAAGAAAAAAGCAAAAGATTAGAGCAATTGAAAGGTGATGAGGTTCTTGATGAGCTTACTTCATTATATAATAATGGGGTAAAATTTGTAGAACCGAGCGATTTATCTGGAAGCTTGAGAGGAAGACAAAATATGTACAATCATCTTGACATGATGATTAGAGATGCTGAAAACAACATAACAATTGTAACAACTGCTGATGGCTTAAACAGAAAACTTGAGGCATTAATGCCTGCATTAGAAAAAGCAAAGAAGAGGGGGGTGAATATTAAGATTGCTGCACCGATTGTTCCTGAAAATATAAAGGTTGCGAAAGAAATGTCAAAAGTGGCTGAAATTAGGGACACCTCAAATTCAAAATTGCAAGGAAGATTTGCGATTGTTGATTCTGAAAATTTGATGTTTATGCTCTTAAATGACAAGGAAGTTCATCCTAACTACGATGTAGCTGTATGGCTCTCAACAAGCTATTTCGCAAAAGCAATGGAGAGCATGTTTGAGGCTGCATGGAATGACTTTACGCCATTGAGCAAATTAAAGATAAAGTAATTGCTTAAACTTTTTTGATAAATTATTGGTTTAAATTAAAGATATTAGATGTAATAAACAAGAATAAGAATTAAAAACTTGCACGAAAGGATATAATAATGGTGTTTATAGATGTTCATTGCCACCTTGATTTTTACAAGAGTGAAAAGCGCATTCTTGAGAGGATTGAGAGGGCGAAAAAGGCAGGGGTTGGAATTATTGTGAATAATGGCGTTAATGGAAATGCTAATCAGAAAACACTTGAAATGGCTGAAAAATATCCTGAAATAAAAGCGGCTCTCGGATTCTATCCCCTTGATGCATTAAAATTAACTGAAGATGAATTAGACAGCGAATTAAGACTAATAAGAGATAATGTTCATAAAATTGTTGCTTTTGGGGAGGTTGGTTTAGATTTAAAGGAAAATCCGAATTTGGTGGCACAAAAGAAAATTTTCCAAATGTTTATTAATATGGCGAAGATGGCTAACAAGCCATTGATTGTGCATTCAAGAAGAGCAGAAGCAGAAGCAATAAGGATGCTTGAAGAGAATGAGGTGAAGAAAGTTATTATGCATTGCTTTTCAGGGAACATGAATCTTGTTAAGAGGATTATAGACAATGGGTGGTATCTGAGCATTCCTACAAGCGTCAGATTTAATGAGCATTTTCAGAATCTTGTTAAAGCAGCACCTATTTCGCAATTGTTCTGCGAAACAGATTCTCCATTCCTGCATCCTGAAAGAAAAAGAGATAATGAGCCTGCAAATGTCATTGAAGCTTACAAGAAAATAGCTGAGATAAAAGGGATAAGTTTGGAAGAGTGCGAGAAGAAGATTGAGGAGAATTATAAGAGAGTATTTGAATAACTTAAACCTTAAATAATGCAAGTTTCTTATTTGAGGATGGAAAAAAAGTGGTGGATAATTGGATTAATCGCTGTTTTTGTTGCGATATTAGTTTATAGAGTTGGTGTGGTAAATAATATAGATAATCAGATGAACAAGAGCAAGACGACAAATGAAATAGGATATTGCGTTTCTGACAGCGATTGCGTGCCTGATTCGTGCTGTCATGCAAAAGGCTGTGTGAACAAGAAAAATGCGCCGAATTGCAAAGGGATTATGTGCTCAATGGAATGCAGAGAAGGAACTATGGACTGCGGTTATGGAAGATGCGAATGCATAAACAATAATTGTGAAGCGGTTTTTGAGAATGCGCAAATGGCGAATCCTGCTTCGGTTTATTGCAAAGAGCAAGGAGGAGAGTTGATTATAAAAAATGATGCTAACGGAAATCAGTATGGAATTTGCAAATTAGCTAATGGCAAAGAGTGCGATGAGTGGGAGTATTACAAAGGAAACTGCTAAGATGAAAAAAAGAGTGATTTTAACATTCGCATTGTGTTTTATCCTAATTGTTTCTATTGGTATTATCGGAGCTAAAGATGGGAAAGAAGTGAAGATTGAGAAGGCTGTTGTGGATAAGATTAATGAGGAAGGAAAAGCAAAAGTTATTGTTGTAATGAAAGATTCTGCAAAATTAAACAAAAGAACTAGCATAATGAGAGAGAGTGCTATTGCTGAGATAGGAAAAGAGAAAGTAAAGCACGAGTTTAAGAGCTTGAATGCATTTTCAGCTAATTTAGACGAAAGGGATATTGAGAAGCTTGCTAATGATGAAGATGTAGAAATGATTTATTATGACAGGCCTGTAAGGATTTTTTTGCAGGATTCTGTGCCTTTAATTAATGCTTCTAAGAGCTGGACATTGCAAACAAACGGAATAAATTTAACAGGCAAAGGACAGACAGTTTGCATTATTGACACAGGTGTTGATTATACTCATCCTGATTTGGGAAATTGCACGCCTGTAAGGCATTTGCTTAATGGGACAATTGAAAATTATACACTTCAAAGCAATCATCCGTATGCAAATAATTTTGATTATACATGGACAATAACTAAACCTGGTTATAATAAAATTGCGGTGCATTTTGTGAATATAAGCCTGGAATATCCTGGACAAGGAGGTTACGATTCTTATGATAGGATAATAATATATAATTCACAGATGAAAGAAATTGCAAGATATCATGGGATAAATGGGATAATTAACGATTTATGGACTCCGTATTCAGATGGAAATACAATATATGTTAGATTGGTAACAGATGAATTAGTAACTGATTATGGATTTTATATAGACAAGGTTATTAATGGGACAACTAACACAACATACAATTGGGAAAATTGCTCAAAAATAATCGGAGGATGGGATTTTGTAAATAATGATGGAGACCCGAAAGACGATAATGAGCATGGAACTCATGTAGCTGGAATTGTTGCTGCAAATGGTTCAATAAAAGGAGTTGCTCCTGATGCAAAGATTGTTGCTGCAAAATCAATGAACAGCTCTGGATCAGGATATAGCTCTGATATTATTGCTGGAATTGAGTGGTGCATAAATAGGAGTTCTGATTTTAACATATCTGTGATAAGTATGAGTTTGGGTGGAGGTTTGAATAATACTTATTGTGATTCTAGTGATCCATTAACTGCAGCAGCAATAAATTCTGCGGTTGCAAAAAATATTTCGGTTGTTGTTGCAGCAGGAAATGATGGCAATTTTTCATATATTTCAGAACCTGCTTGCATCCGAAATGCAACTCGTGTTGGAAGCACGACAAAAAGTGATTCAATTTCTTCGTTTTCAAATCGCTGGAGTTTAGATATTTTGTTTGCTCCTGGGAGCGATATAACCTCCACGAAAATAAATGGCGGATATATCTCTATGGACGGAACATCAATGGCAACACCGCATGTTGCAGGAGCTATTGCGATTGTTAATCAGTATTTAGAAAGTGTGGGGAGAAGCAAGACGCCTCAACAAATAGAATCTGTGTTAAATGCGACTGGAAGGGTAATTTATGACTCTGGCTCCGGGAGAAATTATTCAAGAATAGATGTTTATAATGCGATAATTTCTCTTGATGTTGATAAGCCGAGCATAAGCTTGATAAGCCCAAACAATGGTGGGGATATTGAAAACTTGAGCATTACATTTAGATGCAATGCAACGGATTTATCTTTAAAGAATGCCACTTTTTATCTTTGGAATAGTTCTTCTATATACAATGTTTCATATAAAGAGGTTTCTGGAGCATATGATTTGTTTGAAATTAATATAACAAACATTACGAATGAAAATTATTTGTGGAATTGCGAATATTATGATTTGAATGGCAATAGTGCTTTTGCAACATCAAATTATTCTCTGAGCATTGGGACGAAGGCTCCTGTTATTAGCGTTGTTTCTCCTTCAAATAACTCGTGGCACAATGCAGGAAGATTTAACATAAGCATTGACAGAAATGGAGCTTGCATATATTCATTAGACAATGGAAAGAATAATGCCAGCATGGATTCTTATGATAACAGAACATTTAACGCGATAAATGAAAGCTTGGATGAAGGGAGATATAACATAACATTTTATTGCAATAATTCTTTTGGGAATATGAGTTATGAAATTGTGTTCTTTGGTGTTGAGAAAACAGCTCCAAATGTTACGCTCTCGTCGCCAGATGACGGATATTCTGCAACAGGGACACAAACAATAAACTTTCAGTATAATGTTTCTGATGGATTGAATGTAACACAATGCGCATTAATAATAAATGATGCAATAAGTGGCTATAATTCAACAGAGATTAATGTTTCTGGGACAAATAGCATCTCAAAATCTGTTTCTGCAGGCACTTATACATGGAATATAAACTGCACTGATGAAGCAGGGAATGTTGGCAATGGGACTGCAAGAAGCTTGACAATAAATCAAGAAAGAAGCAGCGGAGGTGGAGGAGGTGGAGGGAGTAGTAGCATAGATAAAACTGCAGTTTATATTATCAATGACAAGGAATTTGTTTTAGGATATACGAAAGCATTGAAAAGAGGGGACAAGATTAAATTTGATAATCATTCTATGACATTGGATTATATTGGAAATAATTTTGTTAATCTTACTATAATGAGCAGTCCGATTAATGTTCTGCTTTTTTTGGGAGAAGAAAAAAAGATTAACTTGACTTCTGCTGAATATTATGATTTATATGTGAAACTAAATGGAATTACTAATAATGCTGCAAATTTGACAATAAGAGCGATTAATGAGAAAATTGTTACAAATAGCGAAAAAATAGAAAATCGCGATTACGAGGCATTAAGAAAAAATAACGAAAATAAAGGTGTTTCTGAAATT
>Ga0078972_1009042_pt1 | contig 20071 bp, 12 predicted proteins | sample YelNatPaOPGAMG01_FD_67568 | JGI IMG/M metagenome (GOLD analysis project Ga0078972, IMG submission 67568) | Hot spring thermophilic microbial communities from Obsidian Pool, Yellowstone National Park, USA - OP-RAMG-01 (SPADES assembly) (version 2) | ecosystem: Environmental > Aquatic > Thermal...
CACCCCTCGACGTCCTGAAACATATCTGGCGGGAGAAAGAAGACCGATCCATTTCAGGCTCGGAGATAAGAGGGAGCGATCGAGAGCAGTCGCATGAAAAGCCCACAATGGTCAGTACTGATTACATCAGGAACTGTCCCAAGAATCCTTTTTTGTTTTCGTCCTGGAGCACCCTTTGCATTTTAGTCTGACATATGGTTGCATCAACGCCGAGCCATCTCGCCATGAGACAACTGCGGGCAACCAGCCGCGGCGTTTTGGCAGTTTGGCGCACTGGGTACGCTCCGCGCAGTCTCCTCGGGAGAAAACTACGGATATGCTCGTTTCGGAAAGAAACAAGCTTCGCAACCTTGTGACCCTTCTGGTACTTGTTTATATCATCATCCATGAAATATGCTGTCATAAGCACTGGCAACAAACAGCTGGGATCGCGGGTCCACTGTCGGAGACAGCTGCACCACTGCGTTGGGAGCATCGTGCCTGGAACGCGATCGCTCGTGCCACCAACCTAGCTGTCGCTCGAACTAGGCGCGGAAGCAGTCGAGACCGTTGGTTCCACGAGTATGGAAACTGGTGGGCCTCCTCTGTTCGCTTGGGCAATGTTCTAGGTCGGTCGCCGCGCGAGCCTATAGGCCGCTACACCCTCCGCCAAGAGTGGTCCTGGTTTGTGGAGTTGCTTGAAGAGAGTCTCGAGGTGGATTCTGTTGCACCAACAGGCCAGTTTGAAGGCACAGGTATTGTGATGGCGATCGGAAGGGCGCAGCGCTATGCGATTCCAGCACTTGTCACCTTGCGGTTGCTGCGACTGCTCGGCTGTCGCCTGCCTGTCGAGTTCTGGTACTCGAGCGCCCGTGGCGAGTCGCCGTTCGACAGCGGCCTCGAGGCGGCGCTCCGACGCATGAATCGAGTCCCTGATACCAAAGGTACCGCCAATGAGGCACCCATATATTTTCGTGATCTCGACACCGTGGTGCCTCGCCAACGGGACCTCGGTGGTTGGGAGTCGCTCTTCGCTATCAAACCGCTTGCGATCGCGTTCAGCAGATTCGCTCATGTGCTGTACCTGGATGCGGATGCCCACCCGCTTCGCGACCCTACCTATCTCTTCTCGCTGTTTGCTCCTGAAGCGGTGTCGGAAACGAGGTCGAGTCGAATACCGACAGCCGTGTTCTGGCCGGACTACTGGATCATGCCCGTCGATCATCCAGCGTTTTCCATTTTCCGAGTAGTGCCGCGAACATGGCGCGAACGACGAGAACAGGAGAGCAGTGTCCTGCTCGTTGATAAGAGCGATGTTCATGAATCCTGGATACCTTTGATGCTTTCTGTGATGCTCAACGTGCGATCCGATTACACCTACCAGTACTTGCACGGTGATAAGGATACATTCCGATTCGCTTGGATGGCACTGGATGCTCCGTTTGATCGTATAGAGGTACCACCCGCGGCAGCTGGGCACTGGTCCTCCGAGGGCCTCTTCCACGGTACCACCATGGTCCAGCATGACCCCAACGGGAAGCCTCTCGTCCTCCATCATAATCTGGAGAAGCTCGATGCCTGCAGCTTGGATCGCAGTGCCCGGTGGTGGCCCTCGGGTCGTCTCTGGGACGCTGTACAGTTTGGTGGCCAAGCGAACTGGACCACCCAGGGGCGCTGGATTGGGCCTTCGTCTCGGATTTGTTTCACCGGCACTCGAGTGAAAACAGTGCCGTTCGAAGAGTACATCGGACAGGATTTCGAAACGCAATTTTTTCGACCAGCGTTGGACGCAGTCCTCACGGACGCTTTCGCGAAGCGCCACCGATGGAGTCGCTGCCGGGCCGCTTGACAGCTCAGCGCTCCGGATCCTATAAACAACACAATCATGACAGCAGTTCAATCCGGCTGAGCAGTTCTGATGATTTGCACGTCGCGAAAGCCAACTGTTGGACTTTCAGTCTATGCCTCCTTCGGGCCCAGATGAGCAGCAACGGAATATGCATTTTCGGGGGCGTTTCCAGGTTGCATCCGGTGCAACGCAATGCCGTATTGCTTTTGAGTTGCTGAAACGAGCAGAGCGCCTCTCTCTCTCTAAAGCATCGCGACTGCCGTCTTTTGTTTTATGATCGCGGGTACTCAACACTGGGCAGACGTAACCGATGACGTCGCTGGCCCATGAACACGCGAGCGTGGCACCAGTGGAGCCGCCCCGAGCGCCAACTCCAGTGGCACGCGCTCCGGTCCAGCGATGCGTCTCTCGCGTGGTGTACGGACGATAGACCTAAGGAGGATCCAGCGGATTCGCGCTTGCTATGGGCATTCGGCGTAGACAGGCTGTGATATTCGCCGGTGAATGTAACACGGATTCTCGTGCCTGTCGATGCACAGCAGCGCACCCTCCACAGCATACAGAGGCACGCGCCTACGACGCTACGCACAGCGGCCTGCGAGCGGAACAGGCACCGCGTCCCTGAACATATCCGCCGCGTCGAAGAGTTCCTGATGTGTTCATCCTGTTAGCATGCCTATTCTGGTGCAATCGCGTCTCGATAGACCATAGTTCAACGAATGTATGGCGTTGCTATAGAGCAGTTTTGCCGATTGCATGCAGAAAGCGTCATGATTCAGAACTGCTGCCAAAGTAACCAGCGCGTGCGGATTTTGGCTCCCTTGAACAAGAATGTTTTTCCAGATGGAACATACCGAGCAAGGAACCAGGATCTGCACGTTTTCTTTGTCTCGAATGAGCGTCGACTGTCGGATTCATGTGGCAGCGAGCGTCGGTACTCGATCGTGCGTGGGTGCAGCGCTCTTTCCGGACACGCTCTTCATGCAGCGGGTTTGTGTCACCTGTTACATCCGAAAAACGACTCGAAACTGGGAGCCAGGTAGCTTTGGGGACGCAGCGAGTGTGCGCGGCCGCTTCGCAAAAGCACATGTCGAAAGGAAAGAGCATTCTCGGAGACCCGATGCCATCATGCTGATTTGCAGCCGTTCGCAGCACAACCAACAAGTGCGATCGTCCGGTGATTGCTCGCTGGCGTCTATGCGGACCGGGGCTCGACCGCAGGACTCGTGCTCTCGCCAATGAAACGACGACTGCTGTACGCGCTCTTTCCGTCTTTCCCACTCTCACTGTGTGTGTGTGTGTGTATGAGTGTATGTTGAGAGGCGATGCTCCAGGCTCCACAGCGGTAGATGCTGCGCTGTGGGCATGCATCGAATTCAACCGAACAAAATGCCCTGGTGTCCATGAAAACCGTCCACCATGATCCGTGACTGCGTTTCCAAGCAGCATCCCAAGGCATGGCGGCAGCAGCGAGGCTCCCGTGCCATCCTCCATACCACCCTCAGCGATCAGTCGCCAGTTCCATGATCACAAGCGGTTCGATACGGGATCATCATCTCGAGCGCAGTCGCCATCATTATCTGGGATGCGAAGCTGCCGGCATAGGCCCGGACTTTTAGCCGCTGTCGGCTATCCCGATGATTTCATCGTCCACCGCGAATGCAAATCCCTCCACGGCGATACCGCACTCCTGGCCTTTCCGCACCTGGGCAACATCTTCGCGATAATGCTTGAGAGAGCTGATACGCGCCTCATGAACACATTGTCCTTGTCGAAGAATCCGCACTGGATGACGCTTGTAGATAACGCCATCGATCACGCGGCAACCGCCGATAATAAGTGCGTCAGCGACCCGCTTGCCGGCGTTGTATGTGAAGACCTGCTGCACTCGAGCTCTGCCAGTGGCAACCGGAGCTTGGGGCTCGTCGCTCTGGGCCCGTCGCTGTTGCTGCTGGATGTCGTCGAGGATCTCGTAGATCACCGTGAAGCACTTGACAGGTACATGATGCCTAGCCGCCAATTCCGCGATTGCCCTCGGTACCTTGGTCTGGAAGGCAATGATTTGCGCCGGACGATCCAGAGAAGACGACGCCAGGAGAATATCGGCCTTGCATACCGCTCCAGTTGAAGCAAGCATGATGTGAATGGGGAAATTCGGGGTGCTCATGCGCTGCACCGCTTGCGCTACCGCCTCTACGGTACCTCGATAGGTACCACGAATGATCAGCTCGAGACCCGTTGTATGTGCGGTTCCCGAGCGCGTGGCTTCGCTACCGCGTGCAGCGGTGCTCGCTGGGGTCTCCAGCGCCGCAGTGGATCGCTCAGATCGTACGAAAGCTTTGGCAGCCTCCTCACTATCAACAGTTCGAACGATACTGCCGGGCTCGACGGGGATCTCTGAGTCGTCTTCGTTGCGACGCACCCCGATGACGGTCACCGGCTGTGTCGGCCATGCCTCTTGGATTTTTCGCCCGTGCTCGTCCAAGAGAAGCCGTACGCGTCCCCAGGCGGCAGGTGTTGCCAGGATATCTCCGGAACACAATTTTCCGTGTCGGAATAGACAGTCTAGCACGAGACCATAGCCTCGATCCATGCGCGCCTCGAGGCACACGCCCTCCGCGGCACCTTGTATGCTTGTCGTCCGTTCTGCCTCTAAAACAGCAGCTTGCAGGAGAATCGCCTCCACGAGTCGATCGAGATGTAGTCGCTTCAGAGCTGAAATCTCTACGCACTGCACATCACCGCCAAGCGCTTCAACACAGAGACCAGCCTGCTCCTCGAGTGCCTTGTAGATCGCCATGCCTCGGCCCTTGATCTTGTCGCACTTGTTCAACGCGACGATGATCGGTACTGCAGCTGCACGAGCGTGGTGAATTGCCTCCAGCGTCTGCGGCATCACGCCGTCGTCAGCAGCAATCACCAGCACGACAATATCCGTCACAGAGGCCCCGCGTGCTCGCATCTCGGTGAACGCCTCATGACCTGGCGTATCCAGAAAGGTTATCCAAGGCACCGAGGGTACGTCAGCACTCTGTCCAAGGATGCGCTCCCAGAATACTCGAAATGCGCGAATATTTTGGGTGATTCCACCGGCTTCCTCTCCAGCGAGTTGCGTCTCGCGTAGCGCATCGAGTAGCGTTGTCTTGCCGTGGTTGACGTGCCCCATAACCGTCACGATGGGTGGACGCAACCATGTATTGGTCGCGGGGGTTTTCGCAGCATCTACTATGTGTTCCACTGGACCAGCTTTCGTTGCCGATATGCCTAGATGGCGTATGTATCGAGCGCACAGAGCCGTACTGCGGCTGGGTGAGCGCCACTGGCACTGGACACGTCTCTGAAGCTGCACTTGCCACAGGCTCGGTATCCGGGGGCCACGTACCTCTACAGAGCCTTGCGCTCGACTGGATACGATTCGCAAACATTTCGAGTCGTCTGTAAAAAGAGACTCCCGCTGGCGACGAGGTTTCTCGTGTGGACGCCCGAGGCGCTGCTGCAACCACCGCAGGGTGCGGGATGCGCTGCGCTGGAAGGCGCCTCGGCCCACCGCAGTCCCAAAGCTGGTACCGTACCCGTGTTGAAGGAGTTTCGCATCAGCGAAGTGACTCGACACTCTGGTATGTCGCACTAGGGACGATGCGTAGCTTTCGAATCGTGCAGGCAGTTTGAGTGCTGCTTCAGCTGCGCCTCTAGCTGGAGGAAGCGAGCTGCCAGCGCTGTTCCCACGCAGAACTTTGTCCAATGCTCCCACGCTTGATCTGCTCCTCCAGCACTGCAGATGTCGCCAACAGACATCACCAAGTCCATTCGCGTCTATAACTTGCTGTAAAGTGCCTCCCGATTCGCCTCTGCTTAGAGGGCGCTGGTGAAGAACTCGTCCAGTACTGGGCGGCGCCTGCGCTCGCAAAACCTCTGAAACGTTCTTTAGGTTACCGCACAAAGCGCTGAAACAAGATCGTAGTGGTAAAAACATGTACCATTCTTCGGAGCGACCAGCGTCAGGCTTGGGTCCTTAAACGAGACCCCGCCGCTGTGCTGCCTCGGGAAAAACCTATTCGCGTTCAACTCGAACAAGTTGACGCGGTGGCTTGCGCAGTGCAGAGTACCCGGTAAAGCTTCTCGTTCTATCAATGCACAACCACCACAACCGTTCACTGCACAGGGCAGTTGCGTTGCAGGACGGAATGAGCACGATTCGCTGTGTCACTGTGAAGCCGCTTCTGCAGGTCGGAGTCCGGTGCGTTGCAGTCGCTGCTGGCGACGGGGTCTCTTTTCGTCTTCGAGGCAGTGCGTCACCGGTGCGGAGGTGCGCCTACTCCGAGCTCGTGTCGAGTTGATTGCATCGATGCCCGAGGACCGCAGGAATGCTCCATAATGCGTCAAACGGGCAGTGAAATTGGATGAAATATATTTGAAACGGTGGTACTGGAACCACTTTATCGAACGAGCAGCTGCACACATACGCATACCTCAGCCATCTGTCAAGACCGACACTTCGCTTTCGGTGTGATCTGGCTGTAAACACGCGTTTCTGAGCCTGTGAGATTCGAGGCAACGCTCTACAGCGCATATCGACGCGATGCGGTACCCAAGGTACGAAAGTTGTTGGCGCTGTTTGCCCTGGAACACTCGTGTGCCGCAGCGGCAACACCGGGATCACGCGTACCACTACCACATCGGCTATGATTTTGATGCTAATGAGCAGCACTCGAATGTTCGGCAAGAGAGCTGATGCTGATCATCGCTTCCATCGTTCAGGCGGTTCGGAAGATATTGCCGAAACACTGGGTACAGTACCAGGCACCGGCGCTATTCTGGGCAAAAGCTACCGAGCAGAGCTCGTAGTCTCCCAACATGTTCGCTCGATGCGGTGGCGAACTGATAAATAAGTTGATACACTCGTGTGCCACATGCTCCGCTTCCGTGAAAAACGCGACGTTTTCACCGCTGAACACAATACCTGCAGGTACAGGTACGATCGGGTGGCTCAGGTCCTGGTCACGGAAGACGCCTGTGCGAGCCATGTACTGGGACCAGGCCAGCGCCTCGACGTAGAGGCCCTGGTTGTAGCCGAGAGGTCCGAGTCCGTTCTCAGCCCTGAACTGGTTTGTGTACTCGAGGGCTCGCAGGCCAAGTGCTTGGATCGACGAGCTCGGTGACGGCTCTGCGCTGGACGGGCTCGATGTCGGGGGCGCTGCGGTCTCGGGCGGCACCGCCGAGGACACAGCAGTAGGCGTCGGCGCTGGTGCTGCCGTTGGTGTAACGAACGGCGGCGGCGGTACCGGCGTCTCCACCACAACGATAACAACAGGCGTCGCAGGAGCAGCGGTTACCACCGGAGCGCTCGACTGTATCGAAACTGCCGTTGGCGTCGGCGAAGGTGTTGGTGTTGCGATTGGCGTCGTCACGCTTGTTACTGACGGGCTCGCGACTGCCTCCTGGGACACGCGTTTGCAGTCGAGACCGTCGTCGCAGATGCAACCGACTGCACCAGCCACTAGAAAGTCTCCCGTGCAGCAATAATAAACACCAGGGCCACCGACAATATTCTCTGAGAGATACGTAGCATGGCATTGGGTGCTCGAGTCACCGCACGCTGTCGCGCAGATGGCGGTTTGATCCACAGCTGTCTGACGCATCGAGAGCGAGGACAGGGGTAGCACGGCTTCGGCTTCACGTTGTGCAGCTTCCGCCAGCTCCACTAGATAAGCAGCCATTGCAGCGAAACGGAGCTCAAGCTGCTGCTCCTTCAGCTGCATCTGGCGACGGATGGAGAATAGCTCCTGTATGTGGAGCACATCTTCGATGGAAAATGCCGTTACGAGGCTCAGAAGCATCATCATAGCTAGAACACTGCACACGGCACGCCGAGGCGATAGCAAACGAACAACGCTGCGGGGAAGGCTCTCCATATCGTAGAGAACAGTCGCAAATGTTCTGCTTGTTCAGACGTTAGTGTATGCACAGAGACACGCGCTCCCGGCAGCAACAATGCCAGGACTTGGGTGAGACGTTTCGCTGGTAGACCACCTTTCATATGGAGAGATGGAAGGCACGCGCGTTCCTGGCACGAGCAACGGTGGCAGCTTCGAGGATGGCACCGGCCTGCGGGCCCCGCAGCGCCAGCGCGGCGCGGCAGCACCGCGCGATCCGCGTAACGGATGTCCGTTTTGCCAGCGGGCAGCGGCAGCGATGGCATCCTGCGATGCACGATGCGCAAACGCGCATCACCAGCGCGTTCCGCGATTTTGCCGTGCGCGTTTGTTTATGTCTATATTATACATGAATGTCGCTATTGAGAAGGTCGGATCACGATCGGTGCGTTTGTTTATGTCCGTACTATACATGAATGTCGCTATTGAGAAGGTCGAATCACGATCGCTGGTATACGGCTTGTAGCTGGGTGCGCGATCCGGCATCGAGAAGCGCGCTGGAAGCATCTGCGCGGCCACCGGATGAAACGGAAACTGGTGGGATCGGTCCCGAAGGAGAAACGTTACTCGGGTCTGGTGGTGCGCATCGCCAGTACGTTGCGTTGCGGAGAGGATGCGGCGCGGGTGAGCTGCACCGAACCGAACCGAACCGAGCCGAGCTCAACTGAACGCAGGGCTCTTTTCTTGGAAACCGTTTCATCGCTGCGCTGTGCGCGCTTGGCATCGCGTTGTCCGAGAGCGGTAACGGTTTGTTTCCGGTGAGCCGTGATATATGGTGTGCATGGTGGTTTTTTGCGAGTGGAGCTTTGGAAAGCGAACAGGTTTCGCCAAGATTGTAGTCTAAACAGCACTAATCACAGAAGTAGCTTATCAAGGCAAAGTGAGGTTCATGAGTTCTTACATGCTGCAGCGCGAACGAGGCTCACGTGCGCCATGTTATTCGATGGCGCGCTGCCGAGTTCCTGCAAGAAACCGCCTTCACCGCTGGGTGCTCCTATTTTTCAGTGTGTTCGTGCTGTGGTTCGCGGCCCAAAGCATGCTTGTTCTGGGACACGCAGAAGAAGAATTTATACCACAGAGAGCAGTGAATCAACCAGAGCTGGTGCAAGACTCGAGAGCGCTAGCGGCGACTGCGGCAGCGCCGCTGCAAGCAATGCGGCTTGAAGCTGGAACGCCGGCTCCAACGACGGGTATTCCTTATTCCGCGCTCTCGCCGAGCGTGCTAAGCACCGCCCAACAAGCAGCACTTTGCGCGGAGCTCTGCCCGAATGCAGTCACGACCTGCGCAATCAAGTTCATCTACGGCACCGGAACGACCTGTTGTTGCTCGGGGGCGTTCTTTGTCCGTGGCAGCATTGGACACCTTTGCAGCGACCAATCCATTCCCAAACTCGTCCCCGAGTCGCTGCTCAACCAAGTCATCACCGCAGCGAATGCATCGAGTACCGGTGTTGAGGATAAGCCGCCCGGAGCGATTACCAAGGCGAATGCCAGTGCGCTGCATCTCGCTGGGCGCAGCGGTCTCGACCGGATAAACCAAGTGCGCGCTGCTCAGCGCAGAGAGCCCATTATTTGGAGTCAAGCGGTCTACGAGAGTGTTTCTTTCTGGCTCTCTTATCTGGATACAACCCATCTCTTCATTACGCAAAACTTGGGCAAACCAGCAAAGCCTTTTCCGCCCGGTGCACTGTTCCTTGCAGAGGTGGTGCTCGCTCAGCGCCTTCCTGAGAATGTCACCGCAGAGGAGGCTGGCATAGCTTGCGGAAACGCCCTGCTCAACGGGAACATTTCGGCGGAGATCACACTGGCAAACTATGAATTCGGCGCTGTGGGTACCATGCCGCGTTCCTCAGGTCCCGAGTGGCTATGCTCTATCAGTCTCGGAAACATGTTTCGATACGGCGGGACAAGTTTCCCCAATGCAACGGGTTCATAGCGTGTCGATCTGGGGCGCCCTGACCACGACATAGTCGCCTCGTGAATACGATCCGGGTCTGGCCAAAGAAGCCAGGCACGCCTTGCGCTCTATCGCAGGGTGCTTCACCTCAGCTAAAGAGCACGTTTCCTCCAGCATTTGGCTACGGGTAGATGCCGAATCCGTCTGCTTTTTGAAATATTTCGGCTGGTTCCCTGCCCTTCAGTTGGCCCCGTGCGCCGACAACAGCTTTTGCACCATTCGCGTCGTAGTCATGAATCCGTTGCCAGGTCGTACGTATGTTCTTGGTACTTTACTTAAGGGCTCTAATGCTTCATGCAATGAGCAGTGCCCTGACGACCTGTACGTTGCTACGCGCCCGGTCAAATCCGAGGCTCACGGCATTCCGTTCGGCAATGTCCAGACTCCAAACAAACGAAAGACCCCGAGTGCTTCCTCAGTATCTGAATAGATACGCTCGATTCGCAGCGCCTGGCACTTTTTCTCGACACAAAATCCACCCTGATCATAGAACAGAAGCAAGCGCAACGATCCTGGCACGCGAAGACGTGCGTCTCGTGGCAGGTACATCTAAACGTATCCATGTAAACGCAGGCGGATAGTCACAAAGTCCATGCAGATTGGCCATGCCTTGCGCTTCACAAGTGGACTGCAGTTCCATCCCCCGGGCATCTGCATATAACGCTCCGTAGGAAGCAATGTTGGCTGCTGCGAATGTCACTGGTGCTCGAGGCGCTCGGACAGTGGCGTGCTCACAGCTGCGATGATGACCGTTTCAGCCTCAAACAAAACTCTCCCAAGCAAGCAATTATTTTGGACGTCACGGAATCACACCCGCTATCCTCGACCTTGGAAAGCTGAGTAGTCGCATCTTGGGCAGTACCTGCAAACGTGCGCCTGCCTCTGATGTCACTGTCAGCGTTGTGTGCTACTGGTCTCGGGAAGGCACACGCGGCTGCATTCGCAAGCAGCCTCGTCACATGAGAATCGTAGTGCTTCTCATCGAGAGTTTCACACGAAACGATCGCTGGCTTCCTCGAAAGACGTTCCCTTCTGAACCGACATGCGCACTAAACTGCAGTGCAAGACTGCCCCGCAGCTAGTGCCCACTCGAGCCCCACCTGGTCGACAAGAATGTCCATACGCATAGCCAGTACTTTCCGCTTAAAACCACGGCTGTCTCTTCCAGAAAGCGACCTGTGAGCGGACCTGCTCAGGCGCAGTACCGCCAAAAATATTACGCGCTTGCACACTGCGCAACGGATCGAAGAGTTCCAGGCAGTCTGCGGTCGCTTCCGGTACGACACGCTGCATCTCCGCCAGCGTAAGCTCATTCAGACGACGGCCTGAGCGAGTGCATTCGCCAACGAGCGCACCCACACGATGATGCGCTTCGCGGAATGGCACGCCGTTCCGAACAAGCCACTCAGCCAGGTCGGTGGCCATCAGCGACGGATCGCTGGCCGCTGCAAACATTCGCTCCTGGTTCGGCTTCAAAGTGAGGATCATCTCACGGAAAATCTGGAGCAAAGCCTTGTACGTATCGAGAGAATCAAAAATTCGCTCCTTATCTTCTTGCATGTCGCGGTTGTAACAGAGTGGCAAACCCTTCATCATGGCAAGCAAGGCAAGCAGATTGCCGTAGACGCGTCCGGTCTTTCCACGGGTCAGTTCGCAAACATCGGGGTTCTTCTTCTGCGGCATCAGCGAGCTGCCCGTGCAGAAAGCATCACCAAGCTCGATCCAACCAGCCTCCTGGCTCATCCAGAAAATCAGGTCCTCACTCATTCTCGACAAATGCATCATCGAGATACTGATTGCAGCGAGTAGCTCGAGTGCAAAGTCCCGGTCCGACACCGCGTCCATGCTGTTACGGCACGGGCCGTGGCGAAATCCCAGTTGCTCTGCCACGAAGAAGCGATCGATGGGGAGTGTCGTCGTTGCGATCGCACCGCTCCCCAGCGGACAAAAATCGAGGCGATTGAGCGTATCCTCCAGACGACCTGCATCACGATCGAACATTTCGCAGTAGGCGAGGAAGTAGTGGCCCAGTACGACCGGCTGTGCGTGCTGCAGATGCGTGAAACCCGGCATAATGACTTGCGCATATTCTTCCGCAAGCGTCACAAGAACCCGCTGGAGTGACCGGACGAGAGAGATTAGCAGTTGGATCTCATCACGTAGATAAAGCCGCAGATCGGTAGCCACCTGATCGTTGCGAGAGCGCGCTGTGTGCAGCTTCGAACCGGGCTCCCCGACCAGCCTGGTGAGTCTACTCTCTATGTTCATGTGGATGTCTTCGAGTTTGATATCGAACGCGCCGAAAGTTCCATTTTCAATTTGCGAACAAAGTTGGTCAAGTCCAGACGTGCACTGCGCGGCATCCTCGGCTGTAACGAGACCCTGCTTGGCGAGCATGCGCACGTGGGCCTTCGACTGCGCTATGTCATGCTTGTAAAGACGGTGATCATAAGAGACCGACTCTGAGAGCCTGGCGACAAGCTCATTTGTTTCGGTTGCAAAACGGCCGCCCCAAAGCGCTCTGTTTTGGCCCTGCTTCGAAGCAGCTGTATCTGCAGGCAACGGGGTTGCGGTTTGATCCATAGTCTAGGGTACCCACGTGATGCGCTCTTCTCAGTGCAACTTGCACCGAAAACTTAGGCCAGTGCAGATGTGTTGCGTTCCCCGCACTCGAATGGGAAAGTACGGAGAACCCGCCTCAAAAAAGCTCGATCTTGCTCAAGTCTCGTTGCACGAACGTAAACTAAAGCAGCGTGCTGTGGGTTGCCATTGGCCTCCCATCCGCATCGCGTAGGTGGCGGCCCTGCTCGGGGGCCAACGGCTTCCAGGAACATTATGATATAAACTGGACATGGTGCGCCACCCGCCATTGCCTCCCTTTTTATGTATATCGCTGTACAAACTGGACATTGCGCGATCCCAACTGGTGTTGCGCTGATGATCGCCTGCTGGCGCCAGAACCGCGGGCGACTGCCGGTTGCGCCGAAGTACGCCACGGCCGATACTGCTTTGCTGCGAGCGACGCTCGGTATCGCAACGTATATTTGTCGCACAGGATGATGTACACGAGCCGTGGAATCCCAGCCTGCAAGATTATAACCCGCTTCCAGGTAGATAATCATCCTGCCGCATTGGAGATTCAAGTTCCACCAAACATCACAACAACTCAGAATTCCTTCTAGGAATCAAGGATCATGGATGCGATTCTCCGTGTGCCGAGCCGGCAGCGAGCACCCGCCACGAAACCTATAGGACTGCTCTGCGCGCAGCACGGAAGCAGAACGGCTTTGTCATACCCTTGTGGACGTCCGCTCGAAGCCAACACGGACAGCATACCGCCTTTCACAGCATCCATAGCACCCGCTCTTTGCTCGCTATCGTCTCCGACACAGAACCATCCCGATAAGCACTCGGCAATGAGCGCTGCCGCGTCGCTGTCTCTCGCAACTGGCTGCAGGTGTCACCCCAGAAGGAGTACCTTACCTGGGGACGCCTGCGATGCACGCGCGCGCAGTCCGCCCTCGCCCGACGATCCGCAGCGCGAGCGCCGCACGGCGTCGTGCCGCAATGCGCAATCGACGCGGCGATTTTCGCGCCAAACGCTTCACCGGCAACACGCTGCCTGCAAGGTGCCATGAACCCTGGGTACGCGCGCTCTCTGCAGTGCCAGGGACGCTGTTTTCGGGAACGTTCTTCTGAATCGTCCAATCTACGCTATGGACTGGAAGGCGCTTCTGATTTGCTGTGAATCGAGGTGTTCCACAGCGGGTCCCGTGCTGGAACTTGCTCGACTGGTAGCAACCTGGGACGTTGTTCCACAGGAGCGCTCCGTGCAGGGTGCAGCTACGCTTTCTTTCATCGCTAGGGGCATTGGAACCGGGTTTTTGGACCATGAGGCTTTACGAATCGATCGGGAGAACGCTTTGCGAACCCTAAACGATATCCTTGTTGACGACCACCACGTTCGAGTCATGGCTGCAGTGGCTGAGCGCGTTTCCGAGAAGTTTGCGACAAGTTGGACGCCACACGCTTTCTCTACGGTGCCGTTGCCGCCAAGCGAGGCACATACGCCGCGGACCGAAGCTTGCCAAAGCGTCGGCAACGGCTACGAACAATTGCTGCGTTCCGTGCTGGAACGATTGAAGGCTCAAAACCCGGCGCTCTTCAGTGCCCCAAGGGTACCTTCTGCAGGCTCGCAGCAGGTGCTACGCGCTCCGCCAGCGGGTACGCATATGGGCAGCTCTCGAAAGCGTCAGCGTTTAGAACACACCAAAGCAAACAGAAATCTAGATTTGCCGAAAGCACAGTCGGTTTGGTCATCGACATGCGAGACGGCGACAGCTACAACCGGGAGCGGATTGAATGCTCTCGAGTCGGCGCCAGCACCATCATCCACGTACAACAAACCGGAGCTCCCAGCAGGACCACCACTGTTCGATCCAGACCAACAACGCGTTTTGCATGAAACCAGCACGCTACTGACCTCTGCCCTAGAGGCGTTGGATCACTATGGCGAGTTACCACCGAGGGCGGCGAATGCAGCCGTCCACCGCGTCTGTGCTGCACTTGGGATCGCTAGCGCCCTTCCAGCTAATGCAGTTGATGAAGCGCCGGCTCTCCGGTCGCTTTTGCAACGAGGCCTCGATTGGTGTGCGCACTTGTTGGCCGACAATTCGCCAAGCAGCTGGAGCGCACGCGCAGCTGTTAGCGAATGGGTCTTTTTGGTCGTGGTTAATTCGTCGAGCTCGCTGCGGGAGGCGCTTCACGAAGAGCACCTTGTTCTGGCGATGCAGACACTCCGCGAAGGCCTACATGCCGTAGCAAAAACTTTCGGTCAGCTGGTCGATTCCGAAAGTGATGAACACCAAGGAACACAGCGAGACGGGATCGACCAAACGCACCGACAGGCGGGATTGCGTCAGTGGAACAAGTGCGTGCAGCTTGTTGTTCGACTGACAAATTTTGTGCAGTCTTGCCCCGAGATCGCGGAAAGTCAACGTTTCCAGTCGATATCTCTCTCGCTGTTTGCACTTCATGTCGCCGACACTCTTCTGGACGAGGTGCTCCGGAGCTCAGAATCCCTCAGCCCGGCAGATACGCGCGAGCTCATCCAACGATCCGGGAGCCTGTGGTCCTCGACGACTCGCCTATTGTGCCAGACATATGCGGCGTATGCTCAATGCCGTCATCTGGTCCTCGAGGAAGTGCAAACGCTGTTGCGGCGAAGCCGCTGCGGATACCTCAGTGAAGAGAAAACTCGCAACAGCGTTGTTTCGCCAGTAACAGTCGAGACAAGTGCGGAGCGTTGGCCCCCGCTGGAACTCGTCCTGGAATTTATCGATGTTGTAGGCCGCATCGAGTTCGCCCCGTTGCTGGTCGGAGACTCGACATGTTCGGATGCGTCCGTCGATCGAGTGAGCGCTCGCTGTAGCCCGACCGCGCTCAAGAAGCGCGCCGCCGCCACCACCACCACCACCACCACCAAACCCAGACCGAGAGACCTCCTCGACACCTCGGCACGGTTTTTCGACACCGTAAGGACGCTCATCGACGCGCTTCTATCAGGCGGCAAAGCTACAGTTTTTGTTGGAGTCAACGACTGCTTTCCGACCATTCTCAGCTATCTGCGCAATAGCATGAGAAAGCTGGAAGCAACAACACCCGCACCGCTGATCTTTCTGCAGTTCCTTATACGTCATACACAAATGATAGCGAGCACCCAGCAAGCGCTGCAAGCTGAAGACCATCTGCTTCTCGCAGAGCGTTGCCTTCTCCTTGCAAATTTTCTCGACGACTTTTGTGATACGGAATTGCCGCATGACTCAGATGCAGCTCCCCGAGAAAGTTTCTCGCATCTAGTGCAAGCGCTCGCGACTCAGCATCCATTGTGGCTGGCGCTGTGGGGATGCCTGCTGCCAATGCAAACGGACCATGAAACACTAGTTCATACTACAACTGTCCTAGAATCGCCATCATACCACAATGGAATGTTCCGGATTCAGTACTCTGAGTCAATGCTCTCGAGTGCTTCCCTTCTCTGCCTCGTCAAGCCTGCATTGAAGCGGATTCACGATTTGCTCGAAAGCGTCGCGTGTTTGCGCCTATCTCAAGTGATGCGCTCAGGCCGCGCAACGCTTCGCGCTCGCGCTATGCGACTCTTTAGCGAGGTGAGAGGTATATTGCAGCCGGCTGCAAACGAGTGTGCTCCAAGTCACGTACAGACGCTGGACTCGGTGCGAGGTAGACAGGAAAATACTCCTGAACTTCAGAGTACAACGATGGTTACAGCGTCAAATCCGTTGTGCATTTTAACTGCACATGCATTTCGAACCACCACCAGTGCGTGCACACCCTTTACAGCATCCAATGAAACTGCGTTGGAAACCGCCTCTAGTTCCGTTGACGACATGATCAAGTTTGCGTCTACCTGTTGTCTGGATGTTTCACCCAAAGTCCGTGAAGCCGCTCTCACATGCTATGTATCGTGGATGCGTCGTGCGCGCAGACCCAGCGCTGTATCCGAAACGCTTCTCGGACGCTTGCGCGATATCTCGGTCGCTGTTCGCCAGAAAGCTCTGGTTTTGCTGGATGCAATTTTTCAGGATCATGAGCAGCTCGACAACCACGCGTGGTCGCTGATGGCAGCGCATATACTCGCACGGCTGGATGATCCGTCACCGAGCGTCCAGCGTCTCGCTCAGCGCGTTCTGCTCAAACATATTTTTCAACGCCAGCTTGTGTATCGCGAGCGCGCACCGACTTGCCCCGACACATCCGATGACTGCTTCGACCTGAACCTCTCAGATTCTGACGCAGCATCTGACCGAGAGCGGACGGTTGTTGGACAGGCCCTGCGTCGGCGCCGTCTCCGCGTGCGTTACCTGGATGAGCAACACTCCTGGCTGGTGAGCTCTGTGTCGCATGCGTCTGCGACGTCGGCTTCTATGGACTTGTCCTTCCAGCGGCTGAAACAAATGCTGAACGCTCTGCCGCAAGCGCTGTCGGTATCCAGTTCGTTACCGATACCGGTACTCATGGAGCGTCTCCTGCTAGTTGGTGACAAAATCGTGTGCCTCTTTCGTGCGGAGGCGACGGCCTTGGTAGGCCTCGCGATGCGCGACCAGGCTTACGGCTTGCTTGCCATCTTGGCACAGCTTGATGCCAACCTGCTGCGTCCTCATCTGCCGCTGCTCATCGACGAGATTCGCCTTCTCGCCGCAGAATGTCCAATCGCTCTGCCCTCAGCTACAGAACAAGTTTTCCTATGGATCCTGCGTGCGCTGATGAACTGTACTCGCGTGCTAGGCCAGGCGCGGGCGCAGGTGCAGCTCTGGTCGACTCTGGAGAGCGCTGTCGTGCGCCTTATTCTTCAACTGCAGTCAGCGAACGATGGACTCGCTGATGAGGCCAACCGTCTTCTACGCTTGTTGCACGATCACAACGAACATCTTGCCACAGGAGCACAACGCAGTGCCGCGTACTGGCAGCGTGTCCGGTGGTTGTGGACGTTCGTCGAGCTCCATCAGAACGTTGCGGATGGAGAGTCTGGTGTCGAAACCTCAAGCGCACCTTCAGCGGCAGTGGTAGGTCTTGCTTTGCGGCGACTTGGCAGACTCATTCGTTACGCGCCGAAGGCACCTCCTGATGTGGCCATTCCCTTGAACAATCTGCACGATCGGTTGCTGACATGCTGCGCAACGCTCCCGGCTGCACTGATGTGCCCAGCGGCCGAGATGACGACGCCTAGGCTAACGGTACTCAGCGGTGCTTTTGAATGTCTGCTGCAGCTTTCGCGCTGCGATGGGCATTTCGCCCTGAAACAATTACCTCTATGGCAAAAGCTGTTGCAGTCTGGCTGTATCACAAGCGAGACCACATCAGGTTCACAATGCTTGTCACTGCTCCTCGGCATACAGGAACGGCTTCTGAGACATCTCGTCGAGTTTGTCGAAAGCGAACGCGCCGTTGGCGCTGCGTCCACAGCAACAGCGACGCTCCCGAGCAGCGCCAGCAACGTCATGCGACCCATCGTAGGCGGCCGGATACGCGTCCAAGCTGAACCCGACCGCGACAACTCGCAAAATGCGACCACATCATCGTGGGAGAACTGTTCCATCGCCGCCATAGACGAATCAGAAAAGGAATGCAACGTCATGTTTGGGACGATTCAGTCCATCTTGCCGAGTCTCGCGGAGGTGCTGCAAACGTCGTTGCTTGGCAAATCGAATTCGGCACTGGTTTCTGCTGCTCGCCTGTGCCAAGTTGCACTCATCGAAGGCATTCTAACTCCAGAGCGTCTACTCAGTCCGTTGTGCTACATCTTTTGGACATTGTGGGTTCGGAATGAAGCCATAGCGACCACTCCTAAGCGCTGTTTGATGGGCGCAGATCATCCCAGCGCCGTTGCGAAGGGGGCTTTGCTGCATCTCCTCAGGGATGCGCCACAGCAGGTAGCAGCGGGCCTCGGCGATGGCCTACTAACGGCCTGGCGATCGTGCTATGACGAGCACTGGACTAGGGAGAGCGTTGGTGCGAGCGCAGCAGTTGGCACCGTGCACGCAGCCTCCGGAAGTCACGTTCACGTAGCGACTGCGAAGACGCAGGTGTCCCTGACGGACGCGTTTCTCCGCTTGAACCTGGGATACGAGGGCAACGAGCATGTTTGCGGCTTCCTGTTCTCAGCGCTGAAGGGTACCTGCTTTCGTCGGCGAGTCCTTCAGAGCATCGTGCAGGCGATCACTGCACCAGCGACCGACGAAAGATATCCGCTAAGCGTGCGCTGTGCGGCTGCCTTGTTTCTCGCAACTATCTCCGCTATTGACCATACACTGCAGTCACAAAGAAACCTGCACCACGAACTGCACCTGCTTCTAGAAGCCCTGGAACACAGTCTTGATGAGCTCGAAGTCGCTGTAGAGGCTGTTCTCGGTTCCGCAACACCAAGTGACACGTCTCCGGGTGACGCGAGCCCGCAGCCAATGGAAACCGCTATTTGCTGTGGGTTTGTCCTGCAGCTTCGCCTATACCTTCTGCTGCGAGCCCGGTATCACGCACTACGGTCCGTTGCCGCTCGCGAAGCGCTGGCGGGCCTGGCTGCACCGATCGTGCCGATCGCATGGCCCGAGCTCCGCGCGATAACGAATGCTGCGCTGGCGCAGTGGAGAGACACCACGACGGATGATGTGGCGCTGGACGAAGCGCCCTGCACTCATCCCGAGTCTGATCAGGGGTCAGCGGCCGACGCCTCTACCGACAGTGTACCAGACGATGAAACATGGGATACCGATGAGTCCCGCGGAGACGTGTCGTAGCCAGCAGAACGCCTAGCGACGCGCGTCATACGTGTACGCACGGGTCCGTGTAAACCGCAACCTGTGCCCCATGTTTCTTCGTTGCAGCGCTTCCCATGCCGCATTCGCAGGTACTCCAGTTCCGTGCGCAGTCAGCGGTGACGCGGAAACGCGGTTTCCGCTGGCCAATCGTCCAGACCTCCGACCGTACTGCCGCCTGCTCTCTATATTAGAAGCACATCCTGAATACGGCGTCTGCTCGGCGCGTTCTAACTGTTTTCTCCGAAAGAACTGCAGTACCGCTGCTGAACATGGGTTAGAGCCAGGGCACCGAGCCCGCATTGGATTATATCCAACTCGAATGCCGTCGTCTCTAGAGTTCAATAATCGGTCGTTGTACACGCTTTGAAAGCATGAGCGCACAGCGTCTCCATTGCCCGTACAACAATTCAAAATAGAAACGCATGCATCTATGCGTACGTGCACGCACGCATACACGCGCTTCCCGCGCATTCGTTGCTGTCGCTGCCGCCAGTGAACCTCTCCATGTCCGATGCCGGGATCCAGGGCATGCCTGGTCGCATGGATTCCGCATCCCTGGAGCGATGTGTGCACTCAGTTCTGCAAGTGATGCATGCAGGGCATTTGTATCCCATGCGTCGCCAACGCATGTGGCATGTGATCTGTCAGACGACCACAGCAAAGGTGTCACAATGCTGTATTGTGCTCGTGCGGCCACCAAGTCGGCAGTGCAGTTGGCGTCTGAAGCAGGCACTCGGCGCACGCTAGAACATACAAAACGACCAGTGCATCTGAAACGAAGGAAAAGTAATGGAACTTGGAGGTAGAGTGCAGGACAATGGACGCATTTTCGATTACCAAGATACCCATCTATCAAGCAATCTGGGATCTATGGTCAATGGAACCGTGTTGTGTCATCAGAAAAAAATGCGTGCGTGCGTGCGTGCGTGCGTGCGTGCGTGCGTGCGTGCGTGCGTGCGTGCGTGCGTGCGTGCGTGCGTGCGTGCGTGAGTGCGCCTGAGAAACTCTCTGCTGTACAAGA
>Ga0078972_1009043_pt1 | contig 20068 bp, 17 predicted proteins | sample YelNatPaOPGAMG01_FD_67568 | JGI IMG/M metagenome (GOLD analysis project Ga0078972, IMG submission 67568) | Hot spring thermophilic microbial communities from Obsidian Pool, Yellowstone National Park, USA - OP-RAMG-01 (SPADES assembly) (version 2) | ecosystem: Environmental > Aquatic > Thermal...
TAAAAACCAATTGTTATTAGAGGGGACTTAAGCAATTCCTTACAGGAATTGCGATTTCAGCGGAACAATTCTAAAAACTGATGTTTTTAGAATTGTCTCATTTTTTATAAAAATGAGGGATACGACCCCGCCACACCCCCACGGGGGGAATTCAAGTAACCACCCGGTGGATACTTTCGTATCCACTTTATGAAAACCCGAAGGTTTAATGGCCCTAGGAGCCTATCGGACCGGTGGAACGCGGGATGAACAGTTTGCCCGCCAGCGCCGCTATGGTCTGCTGGAACACCATCCCTAAAATGGCCGGCAGAGCCGCCGCAGGGGGGAAAAACACGATCGCCAGGGTCGCCGCAGCGCTGATATTCCGCATTCCCACCGCGAAAACCAGGGTTCCGGTTTGGGGACGAGAAAGTCTACCCAGACGGCTCCCCAGCCACCCCATCGCAAAACCCACAAAACCAAGCACGATAGCCTGCACGGAGATGCTCCAAACCGTGGAACCCCTAAAATCAACCTGGGGCGCCACCGCCGCAGAATTAATAGAAACGACCAGCATAAGACAGAGCTTTGAAATGGGCCCCAATAGGGGGGATAAGCGGAGGGTCGCTCTGCCACGGCTTAGTTCGTTGGTTCCCACGCCGATCAGGGTAGGGAGCACCACCATAATTCCCAGGGACAGAGCCATTCCCCCCATGTCAAGGGCCACGCTTTTTCCCAAAAGGAGGGATACCGTCAGGGGCACCACCACCGGCGCGATGATGGACTCTATCAGTATCAACGCCAACGACAGGGCTCCATCACCGTGGAAAATGGATACCCAAATAAACCCAGAAACCGCCGTGGGAATAGAAAACAGGAGCACGAAACCCGCCACCGTATCCGGAGCGTGGGGATTGAAGAGGAGCGCCAGAGCCAGCGCGGTTAGAGGCATCAGGATATGGGAAAAGAAGAAAAAAATACCCACCGGGGCTGGATTGGCCACCGCCGCCCCAAGCTCCCGGAACCGGAGCTTTAGGGCCCCCGAAAGGGTCATCACGGCAAAGAGCCAGGGAACCAAGGGTCGAAGGGGAGAGAGAAGCGGGGAAAATAAAAATCCCAGCACAACCCCCAGGGGAGTAAGAATGGGCATAGCCCGTTCAAGAAAACCGTTAAGGGACACTAACACTCCGGAGCCTTTTGCTGATATCGCCATAGGTAAGAGCATAGGGAACATCCTTAGATCTGGCAAGGGAGCCTACGCCGTGGTATACTAGGACCATGAGTAACGGAATCATCCTGTACGTTAGCCGGACCGGTCACGCACGGGAGCTCGCGACCCTCTTGGGTCAGCAAACCTCCTTCCCGGTCGTTGAAATTAAGGACCTGGTCAATCGATCGGGTATTATCGGTTGGCTCCGCTCGGGCTCCCAGGCCGCCAAAAAAATGGCCACCCCCATAGAGGATCCCCACGCGGACCTGAGCTCCGTGGACACCGTGGTTTTAGTCCAACCTATTTGGGCCTCATCCGTGGTCCCGCCCCTTCGAACCTGGCTTCAAACCCACCGGGACGAACTGGCGGGAAAAAAGATTGCCCTCCTGGCGTCCTATATGGGTAGTCCCATCGATCGACTAAAAACCGCCTTTGAATCGGAGTTTTTTCCTCTAACAGCCTTCGACGGAATTCGCTCCAAAACCGGAACAGAGGAAAAACAACGTCGAATTGGGGAATTCTCGAAAAAATTTATTGGAGAAAAAAAGTGATTAAAATTATTGGTGTACTTCTTCTAATCGCGGGAATCGCCTTGGGAATATACGGCTTCTACGATTATACCGTAGCGCATCAGAACCTGGGGGATAAAATATCAAAAATATTCACCGGTACCTCTCCCGGAGAAAAGCGGGCCATTATTTTAATGATTTCCGGTGGAGCAGCGGCACTCCTGGGCCTGTTGTTTACCCTCTCGGGCCGCCGGAGAAGACGGTAAACCCCCTTACATGCTACCCCGGTTTGCCTTCCCGGTAAGCCGATCTATGTGGATTTGGATCACCGTGGTCCGGGCGAGCAGGTTTTCCGGGAACGGGTTTTCAGGGGCCTTAAACTTTCTATTTAAAGCGGAAAGGATGCGGTTCTTTTCCGCCGATAATTCGATAAAGGTCGCGGCTCCCCAGCCGATCACGGATTCGTAGAGGGTCGTACAATCAGCGCCGGTTTTGCCCGGGTCTATCCGTCGTTGACCGGCGGCTTCAAAACAGACCCGGGGGTTTTGTTTTAAAATATCAATCTTTCTACCCTGGATTGCGGAATGGAAAAACAGGGCGTCTCCGATCCTTACAAAATTAAGGGGAACCACGTAGACCTCCTGGCCGTCCCAAAGCCCTAGCCGGATCTCGGGGGACCTATCGAGGATTCCGTACATCTCATCCCTATCGGTCAACTCTCTATCGGTTCTCCGCACGGGGCGCTCCTTTTTCGTGGATCCTCTACCCATCAAGACTGAGGGTTCGGGGGTCTTAGAGACCCTGGGGTTTACAGTTGGATTTCCTGATACTCGTGGAAACCCCGGGTTTTCCAGCGGGCCCGGGTAGGAACCACTTCCACGTGGACAAGCTTAGGATCATACTCGTCCTTAAACAGCCCCTTCATACCCGGATGCAGTTCGAAGAGTTTCCGCTTTTTATCGAGCCCACCGGTAATATCAACCCGCCCTTCCACGCGCAATTCGGTACCGTCAGGGGTCAACCAGAGCAGTTCGATTTTAGGATTCCGAGAAAACTCTTTTACCTTGCCACTTACATTTACGGTACTCGCCCAAAATTTAAAATCATCGGTTACCACAAATTTCATAGCCCTAAGTCGAGGTTGATTATCCACCGCCGTAGCGGCGATGCAATAACCCGCAATTTTAATAATTTCCAGGGCCTTCTCTTTTGACATGGAACGCCTCCCGTGTATGGTACTGTACTATGAAAAAGTTTAAAAACGTATAAAATATATACAAAATAGAATGAATAATCTACGTATCGGCTTCCTGGCCGCCCGCTTAGACGAACCGTATCAACACGCCGTGTGGACTGGAGCCCAGGAAGAGGCTGAACAGCTGGGGGCGACGGTTGTCTTCTTTGGAGGTCAACGGGTGGGAAGCCCCGTGGGCTTCGAGGCGTTGGATAATATCGCCTTTGACTTAGCGGCTCGGAGCGAAGTCGCGGCTCTGGCGGTGATGACCAACGTGATCGGCACGTATCTGAGCAGGGACGAACTCTTTACCTTTTTAAAACGGCTCGCAAAGGTTCCCCTCGTTTCGGTGGGAATCGATGTTCCGGGGATCCATGGGGTTCATATCAATAACGACGGGGGGATGATCGCCGTGGCGGATCATCTTGTCCGGATACATAAGCGGCGTCGTTTCTTGTTTTTGGCCGGTCCTCAGGGCCACGGGGAATCTATCGCCCGGGAACGGGAATTTAAAAACCAAATGAAGAGTCTTTTGGGGACCCAGTACACCTGCGTGGTCGAATACTGTAATTTTCAGGAGGAAGAGGCCTGGGAAACCACGGCTCGCCATTTTTCCCAAGGGAAATCCTTTGACGCGGTGGTGGCGGCCAACGACCTTATGGCCATGGGAGCCCTGCGGGCCCTGGCGGAGGTGGGCATTAAAGTGGGGGAGGAGGTCTCGGTCACCGGGTTCGACGATACGGAGGACAGCCGCTTCAGTATCCCTCCCCTTACCACGGTTCGGCAGGGAGCCTACGAGCTGGGAAGGCAGGCGATTCGATCCTTAGGTCGGGACTTGGGAATCCTCGATTCGACGCGGGAGCCCTTGGAAGAGGCCCGCGTTTCCTTCATCATTCGGGAATCCTGTGGTTGTCCCGCCTCATCCTACGATGAACCGGGAACCCCATCGCCGGTGAAGGGTATCGAAACCACCGAGGCCCTGGCCATCCTAGCCCAGGATGTAAACGTAGCCTTAAACCGGGGGAAAAATCCCGCCGCTTTAAAATTACGGGCCGCCCGTTCCCCCATGAAGGACAGGGCCATGCTGATTATCGCCGAGGGAATCTCCCGGTACCAGGCTTCCCTACGGCGGTCGGCCGAACGGAGGGCCGCAGTCCTCCGGGAAATAGAGTCTTCATTGGTGGCGTCTTTTGCCTTGACGGATATTTTATCGGAGGTTGCCCGGGGAACCCAGGCCCTGGGGATTTCCGCCTGTTGGCTTGCCCTATTCGAATCCAAGGGATCCACCCCCGAATGGGCTCGACTTTTGCTGGCTTCCGAGGGGACGAAAAAGCGGATACTGGCGCCCTATGGGATTCGCTTTAGAACCACCGAACTGATACCCGGAGGGCTTCCCTTCCGTTGGAAGGCCTACGTATGCGAACCCCTCCGTTTTGGGGAAGAACGGTTAGGCTACCTTATCTGCACCGCCGACAGCGAGGACCGCCGGGTTTTTGAAGCCCTCCGGGACCAGGTATCCAGCGCCATTAAGGGGGCCCTTTTAATGGCCGCTGAACGGGATAGGGAGCGCCGCCTGGAACACGAAGTCCGGATCCGAACCCTGGAATTGTACTCCAGCAACGAACGCCTTCGGGAAGAGGTGGATAGGCGGCGCTCCCTAGAACGGGAATTACTGGATATTTCCAACGATATTATGGCCCGTATTGGCCGGGATATCCACGATGATCTGTGCCAAAATATCGCGGGGATAGCCCTTATGGCCGCGGTCTTGGAGGGGAGCCTCCGTCGGGCGGCCGCCCCCGAAGCCGCCTCGGCGGCCCAATCTGCGGCCCTCATCGCGGAGACCGCGAGTAAAACCGCCGCTCAAGCCAAAAGCATGGCCCGGGGATTGTATCCGGCGGAACTGGAAGCGAAGGGTCTTGTTCGGGCGGTGGAGGATCTGGTTCACGCGGTTCAAGATCGATCAGGCATCCCCATCATCTTTGAAGTAGGACCAGGGTTTTTTATCAAGGATTCGGAAAAGGGGCTCCATCTGTATAGGATAATCCAAGAGGCCCTGAACAACGCCCTTTCCCACGCTCACGCTTCGGAGATCCGCGTGGCTCTTCGGATGGACAGAGAAAATATTCAAATTGAGGTAGCGGACAACGGGGTCGGTATGCCCCCAGGCAAAATCCAGGGTCTTGGAATGGGTTTACGCATTATGAAATACCGGGCCAGTGTTATTGGCGGAGAATTGAGGATCCATTCTAGAAATCCAGGTACCAGTGTATCCTGTAGAATCGTGAGGTAACGCGGTGTCCCTAAAACCTACATTTATCGTAATTGACGATCATCCCCTATATCGCCACGGGGTGGTTACCCTGATAGTTCAGGAGCTTCACCTAGAGGCCGTGGGAGAAGGGGGCTCCATTCCCGAGGCGCTGGATCTGTTGCGGGATCAAAAACCGAACTTAGCCATCGTGGACCTATCGCTTCAAGAAAAAAACGGCCTCGAGTTGGTTAAAATAATAAAAAATGAGTATCCCTCTGTGGCGGTTCTCGTGGTTTCCATGCACGAAGAAAGCCTCTACGGGGAACGGGCCCTTTCCGCAGGGGCCCGGGGTTATGTGATGAAGCACGAAGCCCCGGCGACCCTATTAAACGCGGTACGTTTGGTCCTGGAGGGAAAGATCGCGGTCAGTCCTGCCCTGGGTGAACGGATGCTCGCGGGTATCGTGGGGGGCCGGCACGAGGGCGATCCGGTGGACCGGCTTTCGGACAGGGAATTGGAGGTTTTTCGGCTTATCGGCCGGGGCTACGGAGCGGCTGAAATCGGGGACCTGCTCAACCTTTCGGTAAAAACGGTAAACGCGTACCGGGATCATATTAAAGAAAAGTTAAACCTAGAATCGGCGGCCAACCTTCGGCGGTACGCGGTCGAATGGGTGGCCGACAAGGATAAAAAATAACCCTTTGCGGGTTGCTTAAAAGCCTCCAGGTTTTGAATTTCCGGAAACCCTCGGGAAACCATTTACAATCTCCCCGTTCGCTGTAGTTTTGGCTATAGCTTCTATTTTCCTAATCCATAGGTAAAATGACCGATAGTCGAATCGGCATCCTGTCCGATAGGCGGTCCGTGGATCCATGTTTACTGTGATAGGGGAGGAAAAAATGGGTGTCCAGGTTTCTGAAATTGATTATTACTCGCTCCACGGTATGTGGGGAGCCTACGCGTCCTTTGCCATTGGTCGAATTGGTCAAGGCGCGGGGGTGGTGATAGGGAACGTACAGCCCCCCGAACGGGGTTTGTTTGTAGGCTACCGTCGGGGACGGGAACTTCCACGACTTCTTCCCTTTGTTCCCAACCGTAAAGTAGGACTTAGCGCCGATTCGTATGTAGATCCAACGACACCCGCTCGGCCAAACCTTCCACCTCCGGAGTACCGTTTTTTTGAACCCAAAGAAATCGAACGGGTCGTTTCTTTTAGCGGCGAAACGTGGAACGCAGGACTCCTTTCCATGTCTGTCTTTTCTTTTTTTGGGGAAATCCCCGATCCTACAACCAGCGACCCCGTCAGTTCCCGCGCCTTTCTACGGCCAGCGGTTTATGTGAAGCTATCGTTTGATAATTCCAAGGGAGCCGAAGGGTTGGTCGGCATTTTTGGGATGCAGGGAATCCGTCGCTGTTTATCCGATGGGAAACAGGGGACCCTCCTGGGCTTTGCCCATGGAACCGATTGGGGCTTCGCGACCCTGCCGGGGAAGGGGATCGACGAGGTGATGGACTGGCAGGTCATCGACGCGGCCTTTGACGCTAACCGGCCCCTTCGGCGCCTGGCCTCCGAGGGAGCCCTTCGGTTTAACGTGGGGGCAGGAGAAAAACGGGAATACGTTATCGCCATAGCCGTCTATCGAGATGGGGTGATTACTGCGGGACGACGAACCCACGGGTATCACACCAGCCTTTTTCACGATTTAGAGGATGTGTTGGAATGTGCCCTGGAAAATGCCGGGGAAGGTTTGGCCAAAGCACGGGCTTTGGATACGGAGTTAGACCGGTCTTCCCTTTCGGAGGATCGGAAATTCCTGCTTGCCCATGGGGTACACAGTTATTGCGCCAACACGGAACTTTTGTTGGCGGAGAATGGGGAAGCGGTTTTTGTTGTCAACGAAGGGGAATATCAGATGATGAACACCCTGGACCTGACCGTTGACCAAGCCTTTTTTGAACTCCGGTATTCCCCCTGGACCCTTCGCAACGAGCTCGATAATTTTCTCCTCCACTCCTCCTACAACGACGCCTATGGCCTAGCTTTTTCCCATGACCAGGGGGTGGCGGATTGTTTTTCTCCCGCCGGTTCTTCGGCCTACGAACTCCCCAAGCTTTCTGAATGTTTTAGTTACATGAGCTTTGAGGAAACCCTAAACTGGGGACTTTCCGCTTGTTTGTACCTGCACAGCACGGAGGATCGATCCTGGTACGAGGCCCACAGAGAAGTTTTTGGACAATTAGTATCCTCCATCCGATCCCGGGATAAGAACTCCGACGGGATCATGGATACGGATTCGGACCGTTGCGCTTCCGGCGCGGAAATTACAACCTACGATTCCCTGGATGTCAGCCTTGGTCAAGCGCGAAACAACCTTTACTTGGGGGTCAAAACCTGGGGAATCCTGGTCAGCCTTGCGTCCCTGTTTTCACAGTTTGAAAAAGAAAACCCCTCCTGGGCTTCTGCGGCTCAAGAGGGAGCCGAGTTGGCCGCCGAAACCCTGGTTTCCCACTTTATAGAAGAGGAGGGGTATATCCCCGCGGTTTTTGAAAATGGTAACCGATCAAAAATCATCCCCGCCATCGAAGGCCTAGCGTACCCCTTCCTTTGCGGTGCCGCCTCGGCGGTTCAAGAAACGGGTCCCTACGGAAAACTGATCCAAACGTTAAAAAAACATCTACAAACCGTATTGGTACCCGAGGTTTGTCTTGATCCTATTTCTGGGGGATGGAAACTTTCTTCCACCAGCCGGAACACCTGGCTTTCCAAAATATTTTTAAACCAATTCGTGGCGGAAGAAATTTTAGGAATCCGGGATGAACGGACCCAGAGGGACGGGGTCCACGCTCTCTGGTTACGTCAAGGGAGCGCCCAATGGGCTGCTACGGACCAAGTGGATTCCCGCGATGGTCGGGATCTCGGTTCCCGTTTGTACCCCCGGTTGGTTACGTCGATTCTTTGGCTAAAGTCCACCGGTAATTCCAGCCGGACATTTCACCGGGATAGGTAAAACGTCCTAGGCTAGAATACGGCATTAGCCCTATGCCGGAATTCCATAAGCCCTAGTACGATAGAACAATCAATCAAAGGGGGTTTAGAACCCCTAGTATAGGAGGTAGGTATGAGAAAGTTGTCCCTTGTGGCAAGCCTTATAGCGGGCTTAACCCTTGTGGCGGGGTCGCTGTTCGCCTCGGGTCAGCAGGCCCAATCGGGAGCCCCCAGTGGCTCAAAACAGGTTACCATCAGTTGGTGGGCCCTATCGGGCGGTGGCGGCGCCAACGATCCCCGGGAAAATTTCCGAAAACAGGTGATCGCGGATTATGAAAAGGCTAACCCCAACGTTAAGATCGACCTGGTCATGCTGGAAAACGAAGCCTTTAAGCAGAAAGTTCAAGTCGCCATACAGGCGGGAACCCCTCCGGATATTTTCCACTCCTGGGGCGGCGGTGTCATGGTAGAATACGCTAAGGCCGGAATGCTTAAGGATATTACCAGTTTTGTTCAAAGCGATCTGTCCTCTATCATTGGAACAGGCGCCTTGGAAGTGTACGGCTACCAGGGTAAATTCTACGGAGCCCCCTACGACATGGGCGCCGTGGGTTTCTGGTATAACAAGGAAGCCTTCGCCAAGGCAGGAGTAACCTTTCCTAAAACCTACGACGACCTTTTAGCGGCGGTTCCCAAGCTTAAAGCCGCGGGGTACGTTCCCATAGCCCTTGGTGCGGGAGACCGATGGCCCGCCCACTTTTGGTGGGTATACCTGGCCATGCGGCTCGGCGGCAAAGACGCCTTTGACAAAGCGTACAGCGGTCAAGGATCCTTTAAGGATCCGGCCTTTGTAAAGGCCGGCGAATTGTTGGCTAAGCTTAATAGCCTTACCCCCTTCCAGACCGGGTTCCTTGGGGATACCTACGATAACGAAGCGTCTTTGATGGGTAACGGACAGGCGGCTATGGAGCTGATGGGCCAATGGGCTCCCGCCACAGAAGCTTCCGACTCGTCCACCGGCAAGGGTATTGGGGACAACCTAGCCTGGGCTCCCTTCCCCGCGGTCGCCGGCGGCCAGGGTAAGTTGACCGACGTCATGGGTGGCGGTAACGGATACGTTATCGGTAAGAACGCCCCCAAAGAAGCCCTGGATTTCATGAAGTTTTTCCTTCAAAAGCAGTACAACGAACAATTAATTCAAGTAGAAGGTATTATACCGGTGGTTAAGGGTGCCGAAGAAGGACTAAAGGGGAACGCCAACTCCATGGCCATCGCCCAGGCGGTCGGTAACGCTAACTACTATCAGCTGTACTACGATCAGTACCTGCCCCCCGCGGTAGGCGAGGCGGTTAAAGACGCGGTCGCCGGCTTATTGGCCGGAAAATTCGATCCGACCCAATGCGCGGCCATGGTCGACGACGCTTGGCAAAAAGAACGAACCAAAAAATAATGAGTCCCCTCTAAAAACCAATTGTTTTTAGAAGGGACTTAAGCAATTCCTTACAGGAATTGCAATTTCAGCGGAACAATTCTAAAAACTGATGTTTTTAGAATTGTCTCATAATTAAAAAATAATGTTTAGACCGGTTTGGAATTAAGCTCCGGCCGGTCATTTTTTAAGCCCCGGAAGGATTTAACCATGAGATGGAAGTTGTCAGACCTAAAAAAAAATAATATCCCCCAGGCGGTAATCCTTTTGGCTCCCGCTTTTATTCTGTTTACCGTTTTTGTAGTAGTTCCGGTAATCCAGGCCATGTACTATTCGCTTTTTTCTTGGAACGGGATGGGACCCCTACGGTCGTTTCAAGGCTTTATTAATTTTACCAAAATATTTGGGGATGACATTTTTCATATTGCCCTAATCAACAATCTAAAAATCGTGGCTGCGTCCCTTTTTATTCAATTACCCATCGCGTTCCTCCTGGCTCTTCTGATTGGACGAAAAAGTTTTAAAGGGGAAGTTCTCTTTAGGGGAATTTTCTTTTTCCCCTATGTCGTGTCAGAAATTGTTATAGGAATTATCTGGCGCTTTATCTACGATCCCCGGTTTGGGATTCCCACGCTCCTATGGAGTTTCGCCACGGGACAGCCCCATCAGATTGGATTACTGGGGGATCCAACGGTGGCTTTTAACGCTGTTCTCGTGGTGGTTTTATGGAAATATATAGGTTTTCATTTGATCCTCTACATCGCGGGCCTGCAAAATATACCCGCGGAACTCGAAGAGGCGGCCATTGTGGATGGGGCGAACAGATTTCAGACTGTTACTCGGATCATCATCCCTTCCATGCGGGGAACCTTTATCATATCTGTTTTCTTTTCCGTAATCGGTTCATTCAACGTCTTTGACGTCGTATGGGCCATGGGGCAGGGAGGACCGGTTCATTCCACCGAAACTATCGTTACCTACCTTTATAACTATGGCTTCAGACGCTTCGATTTTGGGTATGGTAGCGCGATCGCAGTAATCCTCTTCGTGATCTGTTTGATCTTTAACATTTTTTATCAGCGGTACGTTGTTGGAGAAAAAGATGGCCTTAGGTAAAAGTAAGCTCTCGAATCTTAATAAAAAAAAGATTCAAAGAAATATTAAAATCGGGATCAGCATCCTCGTTTCGGTGGTTACCCTATTCCCGGTCTACGCGGTTTTAATCAACAGTTTTAAAACCAACGGCCAGATTTTTTCCGCCCCCTTCGCCATTCCCGCGCCACCTAACCTGGACGCCTACGTGGGGATTTTAACAAAGAACGCCGATTTCTGGATGTTCTTTTTTAACTCCACCGTGGTCGCCGCGCTTACCATAGGGATTATATTGATTACCGCTTTTATGGCTTCCCTTGCTTTATCGCGGTTACGGTTTCCAGGGCACGCCAAGGTTTACAATTATTTTGTCATGGGCATGCTCTTTCCCCTAACAGTAGCCATTCTGCCACTGTACCTGCAATTGCGGGCCCTGGGGATGATAGGGTCCTTAAGCGGAGTCATCCTTGCGCAGGTCTCCTTTGGGCTTCCAACCAGCATTTTTATTTTGACGGGCTTCTTCCGAGAAATCCCCCAGGAATTTCAAGACGCTACCCAGGTTGATGGGGGAGGCATAGGAACCTTTGGTTTTAAAATTCTCCTCCCCATCTCCACACCGGTTATTTCAACGGTCACGGTCATCAATTTTATCCAGAGCTGGAACCAATTTTTACTTCCCCTGCTAGTGCTGGATAACAGGAAAACCTTTACAATCCCGCTGGGGGTTATGCAGTACCAGGGCCAATTCACCAGCGGGTGGAATTTTATCATGGCGTTTATCACCATCTCCATGATACCCATGCTTCTGTTTTATATCTTCCTCCAAAAGTACATCGTGGCGGGCCTTACCGCGGGGGCCGTAAAGGGCTAAGACAAGAGTTGACAGCTATACTTTTGTATAGTATTCTTTTGGGTGATGAATACGGCCCAAAAGCTTGCCATATTGTCCGCTGCCGCAAAATACGACGCTTCCTGCTCCTCCTCGGGAAGCGCGCGGCCAGCGCAAAAGGGGACGCTGGGGAACGGGGCCCTGGGGGGAATTTGTCACGCATGGGCCGCCGATGGGCGCTGTGTCTCCCTTCTTAAGGTACTCCTTTCCAACGCCTGCGCCTACGATTGCGGTTATTGCGTCAACCGCCGATCCAACGATATACGGCGGGCAAGTTTTTCAGCCGAAGAATTGGTTCGTTTGACCATCGATTTTTATAAGCGAAATTATATCGAAGGGCTTTTCCTGTCTTCCGCCGTTATGGGAAAACCAGACTATACCATGGAACAGCTTATCCTGGTGGCAAAGACCCTCAGGGTCCGGGAACGGTGGCAGGGGTATCTGCACCTTAAGGTGATACCCGGTTCCTCCACCGAATTGGTAACCGAGGCTACCCAATGGGCCGATCGAGTCTCCGTCAACATAGAACTTCCCAGCGCGGATAGCTTAAACCGCATCGCCCCGGATAAAACGTCGGCCTCTATTTTTTCAGTAATGCGAAAGCTGGCCGAAGTTAGCGGTTTTGAGGTCCGTCGGCTAAAGTCCAATCCCCAAGCTTTTAGCCCCTCCACCGCCCTCGTTGCTTCGGAACCCAAACCCCTCTACGATACCTTCAAAGCCCGAGCGGTTCCAGGCTTCCGCGATGCCCCATCGGGTCCATCCGTATGGCAAGCTCGGAAAACTAGAACTCGGGATCCCCTAGGCCCCCGAATACCCGCAGGGCAAACGACCCAACTCGTGATCGGGGCTAGTCCCGAAACCGACGCCACCATCCTGAACCTGGCGCAGAACCTGTACCTGGCCTACGACGTTCGCCGGGTCTACTATTCGGCCTTTATCTCCCATGGCGCCGATCCCCGGCTTCCCACCCTCCCTGGTCCACCGCTTTTACGGGAACACCGGCTGTACCAAGCCGATTGGCTGTTCCGCTTCTACGGTTTCAGGACCGAAGAAATCGTCGATCCGGGACACCCCTTTTTGGAATCCGATGTGGATCCTAAAACCGCCTGGGCTTTGGGTCATTTAGATTTCTTTCCCCTAGAGGTGACCACCGCGGAGTATGGAGCCCTTCTTCGGGTCCCTGGGATAGGCCCAACGTCCGCGTCCCGAATTTTAAAAGCCCGGAGGGAGGGAACCTTAACTTTTCCAGGGCTCAAGGCTCTTGGGGTCGTGATGAAACGGGCGACCTACTTTATCACCTGCTCTGGCAAGTCTTCGACGGAGTTCCGCCAATGGGAGAGTCAAGCATCAAAACCAAACAACCTGCGCACCATCCTCAGGGATGGTGCCGTGGATATCCTGAGACCCCTGCAACTGGAATTTGATTGGACCGATAGGTCATGAAATACGAATACGATGGAAGTTTTCCAGGATTTTTGTGCGCCTGCGCCGAATTACTCAACGAACAGATCCTCCCCTTTCCTGGGAATACTCTTCAACAAGATTCCAGTGTCGTTTCTCAAGACGAAGAACCCTCACTCTTTGAGGAACGGTTCCCCGTTCCCCGGGACGATGAACGGGCGGCCCGATTGTGGCGACGGTTGGAAAAACGAACCGGACGGACAGCCCTTAGGACCATCGTGGAGGCTTACCTTTCGGACTTTCCTGAGAAGGATAATTGTATCGCGATCATGCTGATTCGACTCTGGCGGGAAGGCCCTTCCACTTTACAGGATTTGTCTTCCGTCGAAGGGATTGGGGTCGAAAAGGCGGCCCGCCGCTCACGGGAAGAGGGACACCAATTCTGCGGACTCCTCCGGTTTTGTGAACTCGCCGACGGCTCCCTATACGGAACCATCAAACCTACCTGCGATATTCTTCTTCTAATCGCCGACCATTTTAGCGAACGCTTTAACGCCTATTCCTTTGCAATTTACGATGAGGGACGGCAGAAGGCTCTTGTCCATCCCTGCGGCGGACCCTGGACCATTACGGAGCATTTTTTAATTACGGACCATCGCGCCTCCCTGCTATCCCCTAGGGCTGAACAGGGGCTTCCCGTATCGGAGCAGGAAAGAGAAATTCAAACCTTCTGGCGCCTCTATTTTGATACCATTGCAATCGAAGAACGAAAGAACGAAAAACTACAAAAGAATAAAATGCCCAAAAAATACTGGAATAATTTGATTGAAAAAAGCTGAGAAAGGAGATGAATTAGAGATAATAATAAGCATTCTCACAAATCACCTTGCGGGTCCTCGAAAAATGTGAATACTATAGGGTGGAGTATTCATGAAAGTAGATATCCAGACCTTAACATTGGTGTTAGGTTTGATTTTTATCGTACAAACCCTGGTTCTTTCTGTACAGTATCGCCTTAACAGGTCCTACGACGGCCAGCTTTGGATGGCCCTGGGTAATGGGGTGGAAGCCCTGGGTTTTTTATTTTTGGGCCTTCGAAGTATTCCTGCCTTAACGCTTTTTTCAATCCTGGGAAGTAACGCCTGCATTGTCTTGGGGATGATGCTGATCTTTTTAGGGATCCTCCGTTTTCTTGAAGTTCGACTTCCCCTATTCTGGATGTGGGTTCTCTACGGTCTGTTTTTATTGGTGGTCCTTTATTTTTCCCTAATCCAGGATAGTACGCCCATCCGGGTCGTTAATTTAGCCTTGGTTTCCGCTTTAATAAACCTGCTTACCGCCTTAGCCCTTTTCTTTCAGCGGAATGTCCATTTCAAGACCACCGCACGCATATTGGGTTCTATTTTCATCGCCTACGCTTTTATGTTTCTATTAAGAATAGTTTCCGCTCTTACCGCCACAGCCCAATTCTCCTCTATCTTTAATCCCTCCCTTTCCCAGAGTTTTTTCTACGCTGGAGGGATAGTCCTGGGCAATCTGTACACGTTTATGTTCATTTTGATGATCAATCAGCGCCTGCAGAGTGAGGAAAGGGAAACCCAGCAACGGTTTGAACTTATTTTTAATACGACCCCCGACGCAATCCTTATTACCAAGCTAGAGGATGGACTGATCACGGCGGTCAACCCGGCCTTTACCAGGATTACGGGTTTCTTAAAGGATGAGGTTATCAAAAAGCCAATTCTACATTTGGGTGTTTGGTCCAATTCGGAAGAACGGGATCGATTTACTCGGATTCTCAAAGAGACAGGGCTCTGCGAAAACGAGGAATTTATCTTCCATAGAAAAGACGGGACCAGTTTTACAGGGATGGTTTCCGCCAGGACCTTTATGATGGAAGGTCAGCCTCATATTATTAGCGTAGTCCACGATATCACGGCTCGCAAACAAGTTGAGGAGGCCCTTCGGGAAAGTGAAGCTAAACTACAGGACCTGCTTCAGCAATTAGAAGTGGAAAAACGATACGCCCAGGAAAGCGCCATTACCGATGGGCTGACCTTGTTATACAACCGCCGTCACTTTGACGCGACCCTCCGAAGCGATTTCTACCATTTAAAACGGACCGAGGGCATCCTTTCCCTCATCATGTTGGATGTGGATCATTTTAAAAAGTATAACGACACCTACGGACATTTGGCGGGGGACGATTGCCTTAGAAAGATCGGCGGAGTTTTAAAGCAGGTTGTGGGACGAACCCACGATACGGTGGCCCGGTACGGGGGCGAAGAATTCGCCGTCATCATGCCGGAAACCGACGCCCGAGGCGCCCTAATCATCGCCAATCGGCTGAGATCCGCCGTCATCGATTTACAGTTACCCCACTCCACCTCCGATGTGGCCTCGGAAGTGACCATCAGCGTTGGGGTTGTGACCCTCCGAACGTCCGATATGGAAAGCCCCGAACAAGTCGTAGCCCTTACCGACCAAGCCCTCTACGAAGCAAAGAGGGGAGGAAGAAATCGGGTGGTACAGAAGGACCTATCAAACCAAGGGAACTCCCACCAATTCATGCAACTCCGCTGGAATTCCAACGATAATTCCCTACATCCCCTCATCGACCAGGAACATCAACAGTTGATCCTTCATTCCAACGACTTACTAGCATTGCTACTCCAAGGACAGGACAAAGAAAATCTTATCCCTTCCCTGGAAAACTTGCTGAATGAAGTCATTTCCCACTTTAATGACGAGGAAGCCATCCTGAAAGAACGATCGTTTCCCCAACTGGATGAACACGCGCGACTCCATAGGGATCTGATCGACCAAGGGCGAGACGTACTGGAAAGGTACAAGAACGATACCCTGTCGCAGGGGGAACTGATAAATTTTCTAATCTACGAAGTAATCGTCCACCACATGCTCACGGATGATAAAAAGTTCTTCCCCTACGTCGGCCCCTCCATCCCGTGGTCCATGGTTGGTAGGACAAGCAATAAGGAGATCCTCTAACCTTTGACGCGCCGTGAAAAGCCTGGATCCATCTTTTCTCGTACTTTACAAACCAACAGTTATCATGTAATCTTTATTTCTGCTAGGTTTTTTTTGACCTACCCATCTTGAATATTCGGAGGTTCACGTATGAAACAACGGGGAATTGTGCTTTACGGCGGGCTCCGGAGTCGGATCGGGTACGATGGCAACGTAATACTTTAAGTTCATTACTGCTTGGTACCCTAAACATAATCCGATAATTACAGGAATAGTTCAGGGGTGTTATACAAACCTCCACTATCCCCCATCCTTTACTCCCGCCTATCGTTTTAATTAAAACTGATTTACAAGGCAACAGGGGATGACTTCTTTAAACCTGGGTTTAAAGAAGTCCCATACCTATATTTTGGGAGTATGAACATTGATAAACGAAAATTCTACGTTACAAGACTACGGGTGGTCGACCGCGATGGAAGAAGCGGCAAAGCCCTATATAACGTCGGAACTTCGACGAGGTCGGGTTTTGGAAGCCCAACGGACCAGCTGGACCGTGATCGCGGAAAGCACCACGGGCCTGCAGGAACTTATGGCCCAGGGGAACGGCGATATTCGGCTCCACGGAGCAGAAGCGATGAAACGACCGGCAACCGGGGATTGGGTACTCCTTTCCCACGATGGAAACCCCCATAGTCCGGCGATCATTAAACACATTTTACCCCGCCGTTCTCAGTTTTCACGAAAAGCCCCAGGGGATACAGCCCACGACCGAATAGACGAACAGGTAATCGCCGCGAATATCGATGTGGCCCTGGTGATCAGCGCGGCGGGGCAAGATTGGAACCTCCGGCGTATCGAGCGGTACATTACCCTCGTTTGGGAGTCCGGAGCCCAGCCAGTCGTTGTTATCACCAAGATTGATGTAGCCGATGACCGGGAGTATTTGGTCCGAGAGACCGAAGCGGTGGCGCCGGGTGTTCCCGTTTTTGCCCTCAGCGCAAAGACCGGCGAAAATTTGGACTCCCTTTCCCGGTACCTTAAGGCTGGGAAAACCGCGGTCCTCCTGGGTTCTTCGGGGGCGGGAAAAAGTACCCTTTTAAACGCCCTTGCGGGACAGGAGCTTCAGCGAACCCAAACGGTTCGACAGGATGATGAGCGGGGCCGTCATACGACCACCGCCCGAACTCTGTTCCGACTATCCTCAGGCCTGCTCCTTATGGATACCCCAGGTTTAAGGGAACTTCAGCTCTGGTCCGACGAGGATACCCTGGCGGAAACCTTTCCCGAGATCGATTTTCTAGCCGAAAAGTGCCGATTCCGAGATTGTAAACACGAAGAAGAGCCGGACTGCGCGGTCCGAGAGGCGGTCGAGAATGGGGAGCTTTCCAAAGATCGCTTTGGGGCATGGAAAAAACTTAGACGGGAAATAGCTTTTATGGAACGCCGTGGGAATCGGATGGCCGAGTTGGCGGAACAGGAACGGTGGAAAAAAATAAACAAAAGTATGCGAAATTTTAAAAAGGAGACCAAGGGTCTACGGTAGGAGAGAATCATCACATCGATTGTATTCGCCTTAGTTGACTCGGGATGGTTTCCATGGCCTAATAAGCCCATGCCAAAGGATATGGAAACCATCCGTTCTAAACGGGCTTTTATCGTTGATATGGACGGGGTCGTCTATCACGGGAATAGACTCCTCCGGGGCGCCTCGGAATTTGTGGATTGGCTACAGAACAATGATAAGGCATTTCTTTTTCTGACCAATTCCAGCGAACGGTCGCCCATCGAACTATCGCAAAAATTGGCTCGATTAGGGATCGATGTGGGACCGGAGCATTTTTATACCAGTGCCCTCGCGACGGCGGGATTCTTAGCGACCCAAATGCCCGGGGGTTCGGTATACGTGATCGGCGAACCGGGACTTATATCCGCCCTGTACGACGCCGGCTTTACCATGAACAACGAGAATCCCGATTACGTGGTGGTGGGCGAAGGCCGGGGCTATAGCCTGGAAGCCCTGGAAAGGGCGGTCCGTTTGGTCTCCCGGGGCGCTCGGCTTATCGGAACCAACCCCGACCGCAACGGTCCCTCCGAACAGGGCCTGGTTCCAGCCTGTGGCGCCCTGGTGGCGCCGATCGAGCTGGCCACGGATACGAAGGCCTACTTTGTCGGCAAACCCAACCCCCTTATGATGCGCCAGGCCCTGCGCCGACTGAACGCCCGTCGGGAAGAGACCGCCATCGTGGGGGACCGCATGGACACGGATATCGTAGCCGGGGTGGAGGCGGAGATCGAAACGGTTCTCGTCTTATCCGGTGTGACCCGGCTCGAGGACATCGGCACCTTCGCGTACCGCCCCCGGCACATTCTGGAGGGGATTTTTGAAATCCCCAGCGTTGACACGCCCGAATGAACACCCCAAGCCCCGTACCCCGGGTTATTCTTAGCTGGGCCCAAAGCGCCGACGGACGCATCGCCACCCGCACAGGGGATTCCAAGTACCTTTCCTCCCCCGAAAGTTTAGAAATTCAGCAGGAATTGCGACGGGACTGCGACGGGGTACTGGTGGGCATCGGAACCGTTTTGGCGGACGATCCCCGGCTCCTCTGCCGCTTGGGAGGCGATAAAAATCCCCACGCCCGACAACCCCTGAGGGTAGTTTTGGATTCCCACTTTCAAACACCCCTCCACTCCACGCTAGCCACCACCGCCCGGGATTACCCCGTCCTCGTAATCGGAGCCCACACCGAAACAACCGACCCCGACGCTATCAACCGTTCCAAGCGCCGATCCGCTTTGGAAGGTATGGGCATTAGCACCGCCACCGTACCGATAGCATCGGAAGCGACACCGATAGCGTCGGGGACAACACCGATAGCCCCAGAATCAACACCCATAGCCCCGGGCGCCACAAGGCCCTACCAACGACTAGACTTGCGCGCCGTCTTAACTATCCTCCGTCAGCGGGGCGTGGAAACCCTCTTCGTGGAAGGGGGCGCCGGCATCCTCACCGCCTTTCTCGCGGACAACCTGGCGGACCGGATCATCCTCGACATCAGCCCCCGGTTTATCGGCGACGGTATCCAAGCCATCGGAAACCTCGGAACAGAACGCCTCGCAAACTCCAGACTCTTCAAAACCCAGCGGGTTGAACAACGGGGCGCCAACGTGGTGTGGACCCTGGAACGATAATAAGATGACCCACCGACCCCACCGTCACAGGGGATTGCTTCAGGGTCTAGGCCTGGTTTAGTGCTTCTAATTCTTATGCCACCTTGAGCAAGGCCTCCCGGGGGCGATCAGCGTAGCTTCTATAGAAGGGGGAGCACCCCCCTGGCGAATTATCTGGAAGGGTGCCTTTGTAGGGTGGGTAATGAGAGGGCCTGTACACCTTTCGCCACTGTTTCTTTAAGCACCCTTCCAGACGAGGCCCCGCTGTACGCCCCTTCGCTTGACGCGGCTCCCCCTCGCTCCAGCCTCCTCAGGGCGGGGCTTATAGTACAAAAGCCCCCGCGTTGGACCCTGTCAAGCCGATTGTAGGGCCCCTTCTCCGCCCCGCCCTTCCGGGGTCTTCCGCGACCCCCACACCTGCTATCCTTTTCCCTAGTTCTACACCAGGGGAACTTCGTCTCCCTATACTTCCCCCTCGTTGCACGTTCCTCTACTTTTTCCCCTTCAATTCTTGTTGCGGCTCCCCTCCTGTGCTATCCTTTTGCCTATGCCCCACCCCCACGATTATGGGTACAAAGACCTGTTCTCCCACCCGCAGATCCTCAAAGAGCTCCTTACCTCCTGTGTCAGCGAGCCCTGGGTCGCGGACCTAGACTTTTCAAGGGCCTGTAGGGTCGAAAAGTCCTTTATCACCGGGGCCAAGAAAAAGCTCGAGTCGGACCTGATCTGGCGCATCCCCCTAACCTCGGGGGTCGAGGTATACCTCTATATCCTGCTGGAGTTTCAATCCACCGTGGACCGCTTTATGGCCCTCAGGATGCTCCGGTACACCCTGGAACTCTATGGTAGCCTCCTCAAGGAAACCCCCGCCATGAAGACCTTGCCGTCGGTGTTTCCCATCCTCCTATACAACGGCGATGCCCGTT
>Ga0078972_1009044_pt1 | contig 20063 bp, 20 predicted proteins | sample YelNatPaOPGAMG01_FD_67568 | JGI IMG/M metagenome (GOLD analysis project Ga0078972, IMG submission 67568) | Hot spring thermophilic microbial communities from Obsidian Pool, Yellowstone National Park, USA - OP-RAMG-01 (SPADES assembly) (version 2) | ecosystem: Environmental > Aquatic > Thermal...
ATTTGAGATTTAAAAGAATAAGGAAACATATTATATATAATATGGGAAATTATTATAAGTTTAATTAGAAAGATAAATAAAATAGCTAGATTGGATTCTAGTTTAAATTATATCTTTTTTTTATAAATAAATAAAAGGTAGCTTTGTGAATAATGTAATCTTATGGGATTTGGGGGTTGGATATCATCACAAATAGGAATTATCTAAATGGATTAAAATTATCCAACCAATTACACATTCCTTCTGGCATAGGCGCAGATGGAATCCCATGTTTTACCCACTGACCACTATTGCATATCCACGTATCTTCATCTAAGCGCACTACTACAAAAATAGCCAGTAAAATAAGGATGATAACAGCAATAATAATCTTTAATTTTTTACTCGTATTTTTATTTTACTATGTCCTTATTTCCCATGACACTTTTTAAATTTTTTTCCCGAACCACAAGGGCAAGGATCATTACGGCCAACATTTTTAAATTTATTTGGATCAATATTTGAAGGCATAGGTGGCTTTTGCTCACTTACCACCATCTGTGGCTTTTTTAATTGAAAGATCACCTCGAAAATGGCAGATTCAAAACGCTTAAAGAAGTCTTTAAATAATTGATGGGCATTCACTTTGTATTCAACCAATGGATCATGCTGGCCGTAGGCGCGCAATCTTACAACCTCGCGCAAATATTCAAGATTCTCTAAATGCTGTGTCCAGAAATTATCTAAAATATTTAACATTATGGTTTTAAAAATTGCTGAAATCATTTCCAATCCAATTTCTTCTTTTTTCTTTTCAAAAATCGTTTCCGTATTTTGCAAAATAAAATTATATAAATCTTCTTGGGGAATCTTTGTTAAATTAATTGTTTCATCAATAATTTTTAACTCCTTCAAAACTTGCTCTATATTTTCGATCGGCATTTCTATTAAGCTCTTTAAATTATTTTCTATAATTTTTTCTATCTCATTTAATAATTCGCTATTTTTAAATAAAGTTAAAATTTTATCACGATAAGAATAAAAAGCGATTCGCTGTTTATTTAAAACATCATCAAATTCCAGAGTATATTTTCGAGCATCAAAATTTAATCCTTCAATTTTACTTTGAGCTGATTCAATAGCTTTATTAATAATTTTTGATTGAATTGGCATGCCATAAGGATAGTTTAAAGTATTCATCAACATTTTAATTCTTTCGCCACCAAAAATTCTCATTAAATCATCTTCTAAAGAAACAAAAAACTGAGAAGAGCCCGGATCGCCTTGTCTTCCAGCACGGCCACGCAATTGGTTGTCAATTCTTCTGGCTTCATGTCTTTCTGTGCCAATAACATGTAATCCACCAAGTTGCTTTAATTTTTTGGCCTCCTGAGAATCGGGCGGATTGCCACCCAAAATAATATCAACTCCGCGGCCAGCCATATTAGTAGCCACTGTCACTGCTCCCAATTTGCCCGCCTGAGCAATTATTTCACCTTCTTTTTCGTGATTTTTAGCATTTAAAATATTGTGCGGAATTCCCTCGCGTGAAAGCATTGCTGATAATTTTTCATTCTTTTCAATCGAAACTGTGCCAATTAATAAAGGTTGGCCAATTTGATGTCTCTTTTTAATTTCTTCAATAATCGCTCCCCATTTTTCTTCTTCGGTTTTAAAAACTAAATCAGGCAGATCTTTTCTAATCATCGGTTTATTAGTCGGAATTGGCTGAACAATTAAATAATAAACTTTATCAAATTCCTCAGCAGAAGTTAAAGCCGTACCTGTCATGCCAGCTAATTTCTGATACATGCGGAAATAGTTTTGAAAAGTAATGCTTGCTAAGATACGATTTTCTTGTTTTACTTCAACCCCTTCTTTAGCTTCAATAGCTTGATGTAAACCACCAGAATAACGTCGGCCAAAAAGCAAACGGCCAGTAAATTCATCAACGATAACTATTTCGCCATTTTTCACAATATAATCTTTATCGCGCTTAAACAAAGCGTGTGCTTTTAATGATTCTTCCAAATAATGGACATAACGAAAATTTTCAGGCGCATATAAATTATCAATGTTTAAAATTTTTTCTACCTTCGCTACACCGCTATCCAAAATTAAAACCGAATGCAACTTCTCATCAACTTGATAATCCACATCCTTAACAAGTTGCGGCACAATTTTAGCAAAAAGTTTATAAGCATCGCTCGCCTCTGTATCAGGAATTGTAATAATCAAAGGCGTTCGCGCTTCATCAATCAAAATACTATCCACCTCATCAATAATGGCATAATAATGACCGCGCTGAACTTTTTGTGATAAATCATAAACTAAATTATCCCTCAAATAATCAAAACCAAATTCGTTATTTGTTCCATAAGTGATATCAGCATTATAAGCTTCTTTGCGCGAAACCGGCCTTAAAAATTCATAAAAAACTTTAAAGGCGCCCAGTTCATCTCTTTTACTATCAACTTCTTTTTCCTCTTCATCAATTTTATAATCCGGATCATAAAGAAAAGCCTGTTCATGAACAATACAGCCGACTGATAATCCCAAAGTATAATAAATCTGACCCATCCAAACCGCGTCTCTTTTCGCCAAATAATCATTAACCGTAACAATATGAACGCCCTTTCCTAATAAAGCATTAAGATAAGCCGGCAAGGTTGCCGCCAATGTTTTTCCTTCACCCGTTTTCATCTCCGCAATCTTTCCCTGATGAAGCGCTAAGCCACCCAAAAGCTGCATATCATAATGACGTTGTTTTAATGTTCTTTTAGCGGCCTCTCTCACCAACGCAAAAGCAGGAATTAAAATTTCATCTAAATCTTTCTCGCTTTGAACTTTTTCTTTTAAGTCTAAAGACTTTTCTCTTAACGTAAAATCAGACAGCTTTTCAAATTCGCTTTCTAATTTATTAATCGCCTCAATAGTTTTTTGATTTTTTTTATAAAACCTTTCCGCTGGATTCGTTTTGAAAAAATTAAATAACATATGGAATTATTTATTGTAACATATTTTAAAAAAGAAATAAAGCGTTTATAATTGACTTTATATGGTTATGATTAAACTCAATAATAATTATTATTTTTTAAGACACGGCGAGGCAGAATCAAATATTGAACCGCGATTTATGTGTAGTTTACCCGAACCGAAAAAAGCTCATTTAACTTCTTATGGTAAGAAACAAATTCAAAAAATTGCTAAAATTTTAAAAAAGAAAAATATTGATTTAATTTTTGCTTCTGATTTAACACGCACTAAAGAAACAGCAAAAATCATTAGTAAAGAAATTAAAAAACCTATTATTTTTTCCAAAAATTTAAGAGAGTTAAAATTTGGTATTTTTAATGGTTTACATCCCAACACTTACCGGGCTTATTTTAAAAATCCAGAACAAAAATTTACTAAAAAAATTCCTCAAGGAGAAACATTAAATCAATGTCTCAAAAGAATTTGGCCATTTTTTCAAAAAATTAATCAGCAGTATAAAGATAAAAATATTTTAATTATTAGCCACGCTGATCCATTATGGCTTCTCGAATCAAAAATTAAAAATCGGAACAAAAAACAAATGATCGCCGCTTATCGCTTTCGCTTTAAAACTGGCGAGTTGCGTTTTTTTGAAAAAACTAACGATTAACCATTGCTAAAGCATTAATAGCTAAAAACAAAAAGAAGCTGACTAAAACCGAAGAACTTAAAACTAAATAACTTAGTTTTTTCTCTCGGAACCACAGAATAAAAGATAAAAACAAATGCAAAGCAAAAAAGAAAAATCCAATAAACCAAAAAAGATAAAAATTCCAAAAATAACCCAATATTTTTATTCCCTCAAGCGAAGTGTAGTAAATAATATAAGAACGGTCTGGAATTGCTTTAATATTAATCAGAATAATTATTAAAATAATAAGTAAAATAAAGGCATTAAGAGCTATGCTAATTTTTACCCATTTATTTCTTAAAAATATTTTAAACCCTTCTTTACTCATAATTTCAAGCGCCCCTGACGGGAATCGAACCCATGTTTCCACCTTGAGAGAGTGGCGTCCTTGCCGCTAGACGACAGGGGCTTTAAATTTAATTTTACTCAAATTTTTAGAAAAATAAAGAATTATCTAATAAAACCCCATTTGGCCTACGGAAAAAAGTATCACTCACCCAAATTTTACCCGCCCAATTTTTACCTTGTAAAATTTGGGCGGGTAAAAATTGGCAAGCAATTCTACTTACCGACAGCCTGCCGAAAAACAAATTTAGGATGATAACAACTTAATTAAAAATATCGTAAATCAAAAACATGAAAGATATAACGACTTGCGATGTTTTTAATTATATTCCCAACTAATTTCTTTTACTACTTCTTCTAATTTTATTGCCCGTGAACCTTTAATTAAAATCAAGTCCCCTTCTTTAATTTCTTTTCTAATCATTTTACTTGCGCTTTCGCTGTTATTAAAAATAATCACTTTACTTTTATCAAAACCGTGCTTAATCGCTGATTCGGCAATTAATTTTGCCGCTGTTCCAACACAAATCAACAAATCAACAATGCCAATTACCTTTTTGCCAATTTCTTTATGCATTTCAATAGTATAATCGCCTAATTCAAGCATATCACCTAAAACCGCCACTCTTCTTTTTGCCGGAATTTCTTTAAAAGTTTCAAGCGCCGCATTCATTGATAAAGGCGAAGCATTATAACAATCATCTAAAACAACAGTATTCTTTATCCCCTTTTTCACATTCATTCGATGTTCAATTGGTTGATATTTTTCCAACGCTTCGCTAATTTTCACTAAATTAATTCCAAAAGTAATTCCTACAGATGCTGCCGCGGCTGCCGCATAAACTTGTGGCTTGCCCAAAGTATTATTTAAACGAAACGGCACTAAAATATTGCCATATTGAATTTTAAAACTCATTCCTTCAGGAAAACCATCTTTATTCACTTTGTATTCCAACCCAAAAATTTGAATATCGCTATCTTCTTTAAATCCATAGCTTATCACATGCGCCCGTGTCTTATTTTTTAAACCCCAAACAACCTCATCATCGCAATTCAAAATTGCAAAACCCTTGGCTGGCAAATTCTCAATTAACTTTCCCTTTTCGCGGGCTACAGATTGATGATTAGGATAATGTTCAATATGAACCGGCACTTTACCAATAGCCGTAATAATGCCAATGCTTGGTCGCGTCAATTCAACAAGATAATGAATATCACCCGGTTTATCCGCCGCCAGCTCCAAAATTAATATCTCCGGATAATCTTTGTTTCTAAAAATTAATTGTTTAGTGGCTTTTAAAAAAACTTTCGGCCAAAAGAACATACCTTTGATCTCACTATAATTGCCTAAAATTGTTAAAGGCACTCCAATTTCATTATTAAAATTTCCAGCTGACCGCCTGACTTTTCTTTCTTCTTTTAAAACAGTATAAACTGCTTCTTTGGTTGAAGTTTTACCAGCGCTTCCTGTAATTCCAATTACCGATGGTTTATATTTAGCCAGGGTTAATTGCGCTAAAATACGCAAAATGTTTTTTAAAATTTTAAAGAGTTGGTGGTATTTCATAGTAATCTAATAAATATTTTATTAATTCGCGAAACATCGGCACAACAGTTTGCCCAGCTAAAGGCGCTTTGGGTTTGTCTAATTTAACCAAAACAATAAACCTTGGATTTTCAGCTGGGGCATAGCCAATAAAACTTTGAATAGTTTGATCTGAACTATATTTGCCATCTGAACCAGCTATTTGCGCCGTACCAGTTTTGCCAGCAATTTGATAGCCTTTAATAGCAGCTATTTGATTTTTATCAACTGAATAAACCATAATCATTCTTAATTGATTAGCTACTTCCTCATTAATAATTCGTTCTTTCTCTTGAGATGAAAAAACGGATTTAATATCACCTTTGGCATCAATAATTTTTTCAACTACAAATGGCTGCATCATCAAACCATTATTAGCAATAGCAGAAAAAGCATTTATCATTTCAATCGGCGTTACTGAAATTGCCTGTCCAAAAGCAGCAGTGGCAAAATGAATATCATTAAATGTTTTTAAATTTTTAATATTGCCCTTAATTTCATTGGGTAAATCAATGCCAGTTCTTTGATCAAACCCAAATTTAAGAACATATTGATGAAAAATATCATGACCAATTAATTTTTCAAGAAATGCCGCGCCGGTATTTAAACTATTCGCAATAATCTCATAAACATTAACTAAGCCATGCGCTTTTAAATCCCAGTTTTGAATTTTTTTACCATCAACCAGTATCTCGCCATTATCATAAAATTCTGTTTTTGGTGTTATTCTTTTTGAATCTAATCCAGCTGCGACGGTAATAATTTTAAAAACTGAACCAGGTTCATAAATCGATTCAACACAAGGATTCACAAAAGAAGAAATATCATAATCAGAGTAATTATTAGGATCAAAATTGGGATAATTAGCCATTGCTAAAACCTTGCCAGTTTTTGGTTCTAAAACAATCACATTACCAGATGTCGCTTCCCATTTTTTAACATTTTCTTTAAGCAAATCCTCGGCTTTTTTCTGAATATTAAAATCAATCGTAGAAATAATATCAAAATTATTACGTTTATAAATTAATTTGTCTAAAGAAAGAAAATCAAAAATATTACTGGATAAAGGTTGGTTGGCTAAGTATTTATCATAATAGCGCTCTAAACCATATTGTCCATGAAAATCAGTAAGATCATTTTTAACATAACCAATTACTTGTGAGGCAAATTCTTTATAAGGATAATAACGACCAATGTATTCTTTAATATAAATACCTTTAATATTTAAATCTTTAACTTGATTAACAATATCTTCATCAGCTCTTTTAATGAGCAGCTCATATAAACTCGATGTTTTTGAAAATTTAATAATTAAATCTTCATAATTCAAACCAAACTTCTTACTTAAAATATCCGCCACTTCTGTTTTATTCTCTATCTCTTTGGGCACAACATAAATTTCATAAAAATTTTTATTAACTGCCACTGGAATTAAATTGTTATTCTTTGTTTGAAAATAAATGCTTCCGCGTACATATTGCAGATCATTTTTAATTTTTTCTGTTGTTTTTACTTGCGCGGCAACTTTTTGAGAAAAATCTTTATAATGAAGGATTTGTAATGAATATAATCGCCAAATAATGATGGCGACTAAAAATAAAAAAATTGTTGTAATAAAATAAAAACGCCAGTTTGTAAAAAATTTTTTTAATCGCTTGGGTCGCATTATTATTTATTATAAATTATTGAAATTTTTTAAGCCAACTTCTGTTGTGGATTTAGAAATTGAAAAGTAACTTGAGTTATTCACAAAAACCAAATTATCCTCAGAAAAAATCCTGGAAAGATTATTAAAATTTTTCAAATCCATCAATTGATTTTGGAGTTCGGCGTTTTGATGTTCTAAATCAACCACCTCGGAAGAAAGTGATTTAAGATCCAATCGATAATTGCTAATTTTAACTATGGCTAAAAGACTGAAAAATATGGAAAAACTAATAATAATTATTAAAAGAATATTTAAAAAAGCTACAAAATAATCACCTTTATTAAGGGCTTTTATTCTTTTTTGCCAGCTAACTTTCTGAGTGACTAAATTATATCGATTATTTTTTAAACTAATAACTGTCATAAAATTTATATTTTCTGTGCGACCCGCAATTTTGCGGAGCGACTACGATAATTATTTAAAATTTCGACTTTTGTTGGTGTAATTGGTTTTTTAGTGATAATTTTTAAAAGACCTTTTTTGTTATTCTCTCTAAAAAAATTTTTAACAATTCTATCTTCTAAAGAATGATAACTCACAACCGCGATACGACCAGAAGGATTTAATAAATTTAGAGATTTTTCTAAAGCAATAGTTAAATTGTTTAACTCATCATTTACAAAAATTCTTATTGCTTGAAAAATTTTTGTTGCTGGATGACGGCGACCTTTAAATTTTTCTTTGTGCAACGCTTTCAAAATAATTTCAACTAATTCGCTTGTTTGGGCAATTCTTTTTTTTCTTCTTTCTTCAACAATGCCTTTAGCAATTTTATAAGCATTCTTCTCCTCCCCGTACTCTCTAAAAATTTTTGTTAAGCTTTCTAAACTTTCCTTATTAATAACATCCTCTGCTGTCAAAGCGCTTTCAGGATTAAAAGTCATCTTTAATGGTTCATCTCTTAAAAAAGAAAATCCTCTCTTTGATTTTTCAATTTGGAATGTTCCTAATCCCAAATCAAAAATAATTCCATCAACTGAAATAAAATTCATCTCTTTAACAATTTCATCAATATCTCTAAAATTTCCTTGTTTTAAAATCACTCGATCGCCAAATGCTTTTAATTTTTCTTCTGCAATTTTTAAAGATTCACTATCAAGATCAATTCCCAAAACTTTACCATTCGGCGCCGTATGCTGCAGCAAACAAATCGTATATCCACCCTCACCCTCTGTTGCATCAATAAAATTTTCATTCGGTTGAGGTTTTACAAAATTTATAACTTCTTTTAAAAGAACTGGTATGTGCATATTAAATTCCAAAGTCAATTAATTTTTCAGCAATATCATTAACATCTCGTTCGGTTTTATTGCGATATTCATTCCAACGCGCTTCATCCCAGATTTCTAAACGATTATTTATGCCAGCGATAATCACTTTTTTATTCAACGAAGCGAATTCTCTTAGATATTCCGGAATCAAAATTCTGCCTTGTTGATCAATTTCCACCTCTGTTGCTCCAGCTAACATAAATCTTGAGAAAGCGCGCGAATTTGCTTGAGTAAGCGGTAAACTTGTCAATCTTTGTAAAAGATTTTCCCATTCTTTTTTTGGATAAATAAATAAACAAGTATCTAAACCGCGCGTGACAATAACCGAAGACCCAAGTTCTAACCTAATTTTAGCTGGAATAGCGATTCTTCCTTTATTATCCAAGTTGTAATGATATTCGCCGATGAGCATATTAGTTATCCACAATTATTCGAGATATCCCCACAGTTATCCACAATTCCCCACTACATTAGTATAATACACCATTTTTTATTTAAACCCAAGAGTATAAATAATGGTTAAATTTTGTTTTACTTAATTTCAAATAGTAAAAAAATCCGCATATTTAGCGGATTTTTTAAAAAGAGAAGGAGATTTCTTTTAAATATTTTCCACAGATTATCCACACTTTTAAATTTATTCTATAAATAATCCATTTCTAATAATTTCCCACTCTTCAGGAGGTAAAGCCGGCAATTGGCGCAGTGGTGTTGCTCCTGGATATCGCCAGACACTAATAATTCTAATTTTTCTTTTTACAATTTCTTTCATTTTCTTTTTTGATTTTTGTTTTTTTCTGCCTGCTGATGGGGAAGAATTTTTTGACTTTACTATTTGATACATCACCCAAATTTCTTTTGGATGTTTTTTTGTTCCAACACTTTGCATCACTGCAATTGTTTCTGGCGCAATCCCCTCTTCAATACGATGCGGCGTATGCAAAACTCTTTTGATTCGCGATTCTGATAATTGGTATTGAAGCATTTTTTCAATTGAATGTTTCGTCCAAATAATGGTTTCAGAATCTTGAGGAATTTTAAATCTCATATTGATGATTGTTTTATTTTTTTGAATAAAGAATTTTTCTCATTAAATTGCAACTTACTTTTATTAATAACATTAGCAAAAAAATTAATTGTTCGATCATAAACTAAACGATCGATAGGATAAGGCGTGGCATCTTTTCCGCCATGAGCAAAAGAATAACGCGCCGGATCACGATATGATGGTTTGGCACCATAAATAATTTCGGAAACTAAAGCTAATGCCCTAATTGTTTTTGGTCCAACGCCTTCCATAGCTAAAAGTTTTTCGTAATTTTCTGGTTTTCGTTCACAAACTAAATACAAAATTTTTTGCAAATACTTATTCTTTAAAAAATTTTCTTTTAAAACCGGGTGCCAGATAAATTCCCTATTTTCTAAATTCAAAAAAATACTTTGCTGCCCTTTATTTTTAATTTTAACCATCTGAGAATAATCAGAAAAATATTTATCCAAAATTTGAATATCTCTTATTAATTCATAATAACTACTGCGCACTAATTGAGTGCTTGTTTCTCTTGTTTTTTCGCTTTCCAAGGCTGTTAAATTTAAAGTGGGTTGATTAATTAACTGACCAATAATTCCCGAGTGAGGTTCTTTGATTAAATCCGTTATTTTTTTAGAATACCAGTGATATCTTCGGGCTGTTTGATTTTCAGTGTTCATTCCCTGCTGAACAATTGCCCAACTGCCATTTTTAGAAAAAAACAAGGTATGATGATAAATTTGAAAACCATCCTGAATTAAAGCGCTATCAACCTTGGCAGTCATTTTTGAATTATAAATTAAAGAATTAACTTTTCCTTCTTCTAAACTTAAAACATTGCCCCAATATTCTATTTCATTAGGTGTTTTTCGGGAAGTTTTTCCCTTGCCTCCACAAATAAAAATTCCTAAATTTTTTTCTTGACCACGAAGAGCTTCTTTTAAGGCAGCAGTTAAAACTGTTGTTAGTCCCGAAGCATTCCAATCAAAAGCCAAAACTGTTCCTAAGGATTGAAACCAAACTGGATCAGCAATGCGCTTAACAAATTCATCGGGTCCGTATTCTTCAATAATAACTTTAATAATTTCACGTCCCAATCTCGTCATTCTTTCAAAAAGCCACTTAGGACATTTGCCATCATCCAAACCAAAAGTTGCTACCCCGCGATAAATCATATAATTTTATTTTAGCAGATTTCATCTTAAAAATAAATGAAGAAATATTAATGACATCGCAAGTCGTTAATTTATAATAAATTGATTTTTTCCTTGTTTTTGTTTAAAATAAAAACGCTAAGTAGTTAGCTTAATAGTGAAATATTTTGTTCATTTAGTATATTAATAATGCGCGATTAGCTCAGCGGTAGAGCGCTGCGTTCACATCGCAGAGGTCGCAGGTTCGAAACCTGCATCGCGCACAAATCGGGTATAAATCCATAAAATCAAGGGGTGATCCAATATTGCCCTCTACTAAAAAAACAGCCACAAATGGCTGTTTTTTATTTTATAATTTTTTAAAATTTACTTGATTTCCACAATCGCGCCAGCTTCTTCTAATTGCTTTTTAATTTGTTCAGCTTCTTCTGGTTTTAATCCTTGCTTAATAGCTTTTGGCGCCGCATCAACTAAATCCTTTGCCTCTTTTAATCCTAAACCAGTAATTTCTTTTACAACCTTAATTACTTGAACTTTAGCTTGACCACCATCTTTTAAGATTACATCAACAGTTGTTTTTTCTTCGCCCGCTTCACCACCCTGAGCGCCACCAGCCATTGGCATTGCCATCATTGCTGGAGCAGCAGAAACGCCAAATTTTTCCTCTAAAGCTTTTACTAATTGAGACAATTCAGAAACATTTAATTTTTCAATTGCCTCAATAATATTGGTTAATTTTTTATCGAGGTCCATATTTTTTATTGTTGTTTTTTAGTAATTGCATCTAAAGCAATTACTAATTTTTGAATATTACCATTAAGAACTCCGACCAAAGTTCTTGGTAAAGAATTTAAAGTATAAACTAATTGAGTAAGTAAAACTTCTTTCGAAGGCAATTTAGCTAATTCAACAATTTTATCGGCGCTATAAAAAACTTTATTAATAAAACCACCTAAAATTTTTAATTTCGGCTCCTTCTTTCCACTGCTAAATTTGTAAACGATTTTTGAAGCAATTATTCCTTCTTCCGGACTAAAAATCAAACCAACTGAACCAGGAAAAGTATAAATATTAAAAGAAATATTGTTATGAGAAACCATTTTTTGAACTAATGTTTTTTTAGTAATTTTCATTTCAATACCACTCTTCTTTAATTCGCGTCTTAATCCTTCTAAATCCGAAACTTTTAAACCAGTAAAATCAACCATTAATACTGCTGGATTCTTTTCAATTTTTTCCATTAATTCTTTCAGGATTTGGCTTTTTTGATTTTTGGTTAGCATATTTTAAAATAAAAAGCGACTTTTTATAAAAAGCCGCAGAATCGAAATTCTTAATATTTTCGCCTCGACAGGACTTACACTTCTTTTTCTCGCTGCCTGTTTTCTGCGGCATTAATAAAATTATATTTAAATCAAAAGAAAAGTCAAGATAAACTTGTTATTTCCAAAAAAAAATAATAAAATGGATTAATATGACACAAAAAACAAAAAAACAAAATCAACTTGAAAATAAAAGAAAACAATTAGTTCACTTTGCGCTTAAACAACTAGGGAAACCATATAAATATGCTGCGAAAAAAACTGAAATTGGTAAAATGTTTGATTGTTCGAGTTTAACTCAATATTTATATAAAAAAATCGGCGTTGATATTCCTCGATCAACCATTCTTCAAGCTGAATGCGGTAAAATTATTCCTAGCCACAAAAAACCGTCTTTTTTTAAACCCACAGATTTACAAATTGGCGATCTCCTTTTTTTTAAAGGAAGCAAAGGTCATTATAACAAAAAATTTCCTAATGGTATCGGTCATGTCATAATGTATTTAGGCAATAAAAAATTTATCCATGCTAGTGGCCAAGGATCTAAAAAAAACCAGAAAGTTAAATTAGAAAAATTCGAAAAAATAGTTAATCGGAAAGATTTTCAAATTGCTAAAAGAATTTTATTTTAAAAAAATAATGGCGCGCTCCAAATAATTAAAGAAAGTATAAAAAGAATTATCAATATTAAAGTAATAACCTTCTTTTTTCTTTTCATAGTTAAATTTCTTCTTTAAGACGTTTGATTAATTGATGACCCTTTAATTTATCTAGGGCCTTAGCTTCAATTTGACGAATTCTTTCACGTGTTACATTAAACTCTTTTCCTACTTCTTCTAAAGTATGAATAACGCCATCATTTAAGCCAAAACGCATTGATAAAATTTTTTGTTCTCTTGGAGTTAAATCAACCAGAATTTCTTTTAATTGATCACGGATTAAACGATATGTCGCTGATTGATCTGGTGATAAAGTTTTTTCATCAGCAATAAATTCTCCTAAAATTGATTCATCATCAGAATCACCAATCGGTGTTTCAAGAGAAATCGTTTCTTGAGCAATTCTTATTAAATGATGAATTTTTTCTACATCGGTTCCCATCTCCGCAGCAATTTCTTCGGCTAATGGTTCGCGACCTAAATCCTGAGCCAATCGGCGTCGAGCTTGAGAATATTTTGATAAAGTTTCAATCATATGAACTGGGATGCGAATAATTCTTGTTTGATCAGCTAAAGCTCTTGTAATTGCTTGTCTTATCCACCAAGTAGCATAAGTTGAAAATTTAAATCCTTTACGATAATCAAATTTTTCAACCGCGCGCGCTAAACCAATATTTCCTTCTTGAATTAAATCCAAAAGAGTTAAATTACGGCTTCTATTAATATATTTTTTAGCAATAGCAACTACCAAGCGCAAATTAGCCTGAATTAATAATTTCTTCGCTTCTTTGTCGCCTTCCATGGCTCTTTTTGCCAATTCCCTTTCTTGAGCTGGTGTTAATAATGGCACCTTGCCAATTTCTCTTAAATAATTTTGCACAGCATCAGACATCTCATAATTAAAAGAATCATCTTTTAAAGCACGTTTTAAATCATGAACTGTTACTTTTTCTTCTGGCATTTCAATAAAATCTTTAGCTTCAATAATTTCAATATTTGATTTTTCACAAACATCATAAATCTCTTCCAACAAAGAGAGATCTTCTTCCACTTGAGGAAAAACTGATAAAATTTCACTTTCTGTAATAAAACCTCGTTCTTTGCCTTTTTGAATTAAAGATTTCATTTTTTCTTCTTTAACTGTATTGTGCACAATCTTTTTCTTAATAATGCGTTTTTTAGCAGTTTTTTTTACTCTGCTTTTCTTGCTTGATTTTGATCTTTTGATTTTATTTTTATAAGTATTTTTTTTCTTTTTTATCATATTAATAACTAAATTCTTTTAATAATTTATTTAATTCTTCTAAATATTGATTAACTTCTTCTTCATTTTTTTTAAATTCTGCTTCTTTTAATTTTTGGGTTGTAATCTCAATATTTCGGCGAAGACATTCTTTTTTTAATTCTAATGATATTTTTTCAAATTCCAAATTCCAATCAATTGCTTCTTCGGAAAATTCATAATCAGCTAAAAGATTAAGATAGCCCAAAGTTTCCCAAATACTTTCGTTGTTTAGATTAAATTCTGAAGATTCTAAAATAAATCTGGCTAATTTTTGATGCTCCTCAACTAAAAAATTAGCAATTTCTTCTAGGTTTCTTCTTTCAATTTTTAATTTAAGAGCTAGCGCTAAAACTTGCTCGCCTAATAATTCATGACGAGTCTTAAATATATTCTCTGTTGTAATATTTTTTTCATCACTAATAGGAACAATTACTCCTTTATTTAAAACATTTTTAATTTTTTCTAAACTCTCTTGTAAAAATTCTTCTCGAATATTAAAACCCTCGGCAATTCTTTTAAGCCATTCAGCTCTTTCTACGGGATTATCTATCCAGGCAATTTTAGAAAGTAAAAATTCGATGGCCTTTCTTTTTTCTGCTAAGTTTTCAAGATCAAATTGCGTGTGAGCTTTACGATAATAATATTCGCCAGCATCTTCGGCTTTTTCAATTATTTTCTTTAATTCATTGGGATTTGATAAAGCAAAATCAGCGATATCTTTATAACCTTCTGGCAAACTGATAATTTTAACTTGTAAATCTAAAGAACGCGCCATATCAATTGCTCTTTCCGCGGCTAACCTTCCTGCTTCATCCATATCATAACCAATAATTAAATTTTTAGTTAAGCGTTTTAAAATTTTTAAATGATCTTCGGTTAAAGCTGTGCCGGAAGTCGCTACCACATTTTTAATACCATTTTGCCAGCTCATCAAAAAATCCATTTGCCCCTCAACTAAAATAACTGAATTGGCTTCACGAATATCTTTTTTAGTTTTAGAAAATCCATAAAGAATCTGACTTTTATTAAAAATCGGACTTTCCGGCGAATTTAAATATTTTGGTTCATTCTCTGCTTCACCAAAAATTCTTCCAGTGAAAGCCACTATTCTGTCTTGATGATTGAAAATTGGAAAAATAATCCGATTGCGAAAACGATCGAAATAAGAATTATCTTGTTGAGATGATTTAATAACCAAACCACTCAATAAAATATCTTCTATTTTAAATTTTTTTTGTAATAAAAATCGAAACAAAACATCTCTCTGATTTAACGCAAAACCTAATTGCCAAGTTTCAATTGTTGCATTTTTTAATCCTCTCTTTCTTAAATAATCTAATACATTAGACTGTTTTTTTAATTGTTCTTCAAAAAACAAAGTAGCAGTTTCATAAATTTCATAAAGTTTGGAAATTTGATTTTGGATTAATGGATCCTCTCTTTTTAATTCGATACCTGCTTTTTTGGCTAAAATTCTTAAAGCTTCAGGAAAATCAATATTTTCATATTGCATCACAAATTTAAAAATGTCACCACCCCGATGACAACCAAAACAATGCCAAATCTGACGTTCGGGCGAAACCATAAAGGAAGGAGTTTTTTCTTTATGAAAAGGACAAAGCGCTTTATAATTTACGCCGGCTTTTGTCAATTTAATATACTCACCTATCACTTCAACAATATCTAATTTTTCTTTAACTTGATCAATAATTCCCATAAATTTAATAAATTATTATAACTCTTTTCTTTATATTTTTCAAATTAAAACCCCTTAAAAATAAGGGGTTTTGCTAAGTCAATATTTCTCTTTTTTTAGAAGTCCTGATTAAGCCTTTCTTTTAATTGACGTAAAATTTCTTCATCGTTTTCTTTATTCTGATTATTTTCTAAAGTAACAATTGCTGATGGTTGAACTTTTGGTTGATAAGGAGGAAGATCAATCACTTGCGATTCGGAAACATCGTTTGCTTGAGAAATACCATTGGAGACAACGGGCATTTTATCATTTGCCGTCTTACTATTAGCAACATTATGATATTTTTCTAATAATTTTTTACCAACATATACCCAGAATAACCACAATAATAAAAGTAAATTAAAAATCAAAGATAACATATACCAGGAAAGATGAAAATTTTTTATTTTATTCCATAAATTGATTAATGCAAAGTATTTGCTAAAATCTTTATTTTCATTAGTACAAACTGGATCAAACCAACTAATAAATTTTGGAGAAGGAATTGGTGTTGGAGTTGCCACAGTTGCAACGCCTAAAACTTTTTTCATTGGCAAACCAACAATTCCAAAATATCCAAAATCAGCTGTAAAAGTTGAAAGATTGTTTAATATATTATTGCGAATCGTATTTTTAAAAACTAAACTACTTGGATAATATTTTCCTTGAACAATGGTTAAAGAATTTTCATCTTTACTTGTAATATCTTGATCAAAATAATTAATGGATAAAACTGCCAAATTTTCTAAATCAATAGATTGGCAATTTTCATTTTCAGCAGCAATATGAATAATTTTATTTCCAACAAAACTATAATTACCAATTTGAAAATTAGAATTAATTAAGTCAGATAAATTTAAAACAGCCATATTAATTCTAATATCTTCATAATAAGAACCAGAAATAACGGCTAAACGAACACTAAATCCATCGTTAGTAGTCACAGTGCAAGCACCCCCGTTTTTACCGTTAATCCAACAGGTTTTTTCGGCTAAAGCTGAATTAAAATGAGTGAAAGCGCAAGTGGTGGTACCTAATACTGTTGGGGTTGGAGTTCCGCCAATCCAATAACCACCCCCACCACCAGAATAAGAGACAGATGTTGGAGTTGGCGTTGTTGAAGGTGATTCAGTTAATGTTGGTGTTGGTGTTAAGGTTGGATTTACACCACCGGAAACAATTTCTAAATTATCACTAGCATAAGCAACTTTAATCCAATCATCCCCACAAATTGTTGAATCTTTTACATAAACTTCAACTTTAATTTCTTTAGTGCCGGTATTATTAAATTTTGTAGTCCATTCACCAAATGGTTTATTATTATTAATGCCATTAACATTTCCTGACCATCTCCATTCGCAAGCTGCGCTTGGAGAATTACATTCAGGAATTAAAGCAGTTTTAATTGAAACATCTTGATTTTTTAAAGCGGGGTTGGATGAAAAATAAATTTGGGTTTTATGAGGGACAAATGAACAAGTTGGATTTGATGTTGGAGTTAGTGTAGGAATAGGTGTAGAAGTTGTAGTACAAGTTGGGGTTGGGGTTGAAGTTAATGTTGGTGTTGGCGTTGAATTTGGGATTGAAGTTGGAGTAGGAATGGGCGTAGGAGTTGGAGTTGAGGTTGAAGTTGAAGTTGGTGTTGCAGATGTAACAGTAAAAGTAACACTACCATAAGCAACTTTAATCCAGGTATTATCGCAAATAGTAGCATCTTTAACATAAACCTCAACAGAAATATTTTTAGTACCAGTAGTTGAAAAACTAGTGGTCCATTGACCAGTTAATTTATTAGTAGTAGTTTTTAAAACAGATCCGCTCCATCGCCATTCGCAACTAGCTGTAGAAGAATTACATTCAGGAATACTATCAGTTTTGATAGTAACCATTTGATTAACTAAAGCTGGATTTGGAGATATATAAACAGTAGTTTGGTGAGGTGATAATAGTGTGGCAGATGCTAAAAGATAACGGAAATTAATACCAAAAATCCCGGCTTCTTTACTAGTGCCTACATTTTTAACAATCGACACAGAAATTACAATTAAACTAGCTAATATAATAATTTTGGGAAAATTTTTGATCTTCATATTTTTTTATAATAAAATTCAGTTTTAAAATTATATTTATTTTTAAGATTTTGTCAAGTTAAAAATTATCTTTATAAAAAATACCGCCTTTCTCGGCGGGTTTTATTAATTCTCACATTTTTTATTTAATTTTCTCTTTTTAAAGCTAAATCGATAATTTTTAAAATTAAATCTTTATAACTTAACCCTCTCTCTCTTGCTTCTCTTGCTAATCCCCCATCTTCTGAAATATCCGGATTTGGATTAATCTCTAAAACATAAATTTTTCTTTCTTTTTCATCATAGCGAATATCCAAACGAATGTAACCGCTGCAACCAAAAATTTTGAAACATTTTTTTGCAATTTCTTCTAATTGATTTTTTAAACCCTCATCAATGTTTGCTGGACAAATTACCGGCGTCTTCTTAAAAATAATGCTTTGTTTAATCCATTTCGCGCGATAGCTGACAACTTTTGGAATATTTGGTGGCAATTCGCTAAAATCAATTTCAGCAATTGGTAAAACTATTAACTTTTTATTACCAATCACTCCCACATTAAACTCTCTACTATCAATAAATTCTTCAACCAAAGCTTCTTGCTGATATACATTTAAAATATGCTCTACTTGCTCTTTTAATTCCTCCTCGTTTTTAACCACTGATCTTTCTTTAATACCAACACTACCATCCTCATAAACTGGTTTAACAATTAAAGGAAAATTTAATTCTGAATTTAATTTACGATTAGTATTGCTAAAAACTTGCCATTTTGGCGTTGGAATGCCGTTATAAGCAAGAATTTCTTTGGTGCGAGCCTTATTTTGACAAAGCGCCAAAGTAAAATAATTGTTACCAGTATAAGGAATTTTTAAAATATCAAAAATGGCTGCCACATGCGGTTCTAAGCGCGGATTATCATAAAAACCATCATCAGCCAAATTAAAAATTACATCGGGTTTTTCCGTTTTTAATTTTTCAAATAAATCCAAATCAACTTCAAAAATTTTTACTTCATGATTTTCAGCTTCTAAAATCTTTTTAATTGCCAATGCATCATCAATATTGGCGCGACCATAAGTATCAATTTGATTGGTATTGTTTTCAAAACCTTTAATATTTCTAGCAACAATAATTATTTTCATAACTTTTGTTTCTTATTTTTATAATACAATACTATTATAGCATGAAATTTCTGATAAAAGAAAGTATTTTTTGGAAAAACTTTCATAAAAAATTGTTGGAGATGATTATAAGATAAATTACCTACTTTTAGTTTAAGATTTTTAACAAATCTTTTTGTATAAGCGTCAATAACAAAAATTGGTCGATTGAAACCATAAAGCAAAATTGAATCAGCTGTTTCGTATCCCACGCCTTTAATACTTAAAAGTTTTTTCCTTAAAATTTCGGTCTCTAATTTTTCTAATTTTTTTACCCCGCCATTTTTTAGAAAAAACCGAGCAATATTTTTTAAATAACCCGCTTTAATCTGATAAAAACCCGATGATTTAATAATTTGAGCGAGTTTATTTTTAGACAACGCAGCTATCGCCCTCAACGAATCCTTCTTTTTTCTTTTTAAATTAGCCATTGCCTTTTCCACGTTTTGCCAATTAGTTTGCTGGGTTAAAATTGATTCAATAATCACCCATTCTTTTTCCTTTAAACTTTTTTTCTCTTTACACCACAATCGCCACTGCGAATCTTTTATAGAAAATTTTTTTAGATTTTTTTGATAAAATAAAAGCAGCGTTTTTAACATGTTGTATGAATTAAAGCATTTATTCTTTTGCCTTCCTTAATTTTATTATTAATTAAATCAATAACATCAGGCGTATAATTAATAATTAATTCAATGTTGCGTTTTTTGATTTCGTTTTGAAAATCCTCATCAACTTTTAAAACACCTTGATAGCCATTTCCAATAATAATAATTTCGGGTTCGCCTGATAAAAGCTTTATTTTTTCCCATTCGCCAATAAAATGACCAGTCCCAAAAACCTCTTCTAATTTAGGATAGTCGCGCTGCTCTATTTTATTATCATAAATTAAAACATCGTGAAATTTTTGATTATTAATAATAATTTCACCAAATTCTAAGTGATTAATTATAATGGGTTTATTCATGGCGCTTTTTCAAACGAGCTTTGTGAGCTTCGCATTTTAACCGCGCTGGTCTTAATACCGGCAAAGAGCGCTTTTTAACTTCCGCCGGCGTTTTTTTAAGATAATTTTTATTATTTTTAGACAT
>Ga0078972_1009046_pt1 | contig 20061 bp, 19 predicted proteins | sample YelNatPaOPGAMG01_FD_67568 | JGI IMG/M metagenome (GOLD analysis project Ga0078972, IMG submission 67568) | Hot spring thermophilic microbial communities from Obsidian Pool, Yellowstone National Park, USA - OP-RAMG-01 (SPADES assembly) (version 2) | ecosystem: Environmental > Aquatic > Thermal...
GACGGTGATGGCGCAGTCCGGGCAAACCGTCTGGCAGGTACCGCAGGAGGTGCACTTGTCGCTTACCTCCACCGACGGCGTACCGTAAACCCCCAGCACGTCCGACCAGGACATGCAGTCCGCCGGGCATCTTTTCATGCACAGGCCGCAACCCTTGCAAAGCTGCGGGAAAACGGTGAAAGAACCCTTTTCCGTCTCGATCGTGCGTCCCTCGTACTTCACGGTTCTCCCCTCTCCTGCAACCGGCCGGCCACCAGTTCGGCGCCCCGGTCGATGGCCTTGAAATTCAACTCGCGCAGGCTGGGATCCTTCTCGAACTTGTAGCCGAGCTTTTTCCCGATGGCGGCCTTGGCCGCAGCAAGGGGAACCACGCCGGTCGCCTCGATCACCGCGCCCATGATGACGATGTTGAACACCCGGGGGTGCAACTCCCGCTTGGCCACGTCGATGGCCGGGATGGCCAGCACCCGCCCGGCGTTCCCGGGCAGGCACCCGTCGGCCCCCTCGATGCCGGCATCGTAGACGAAGACCGTCTTCGGCCCCACGTACCGGGCGGTCCGGGCGATGGCCCGGTCGGAGAGGGCCACCACGATGTCCCCCGCCTCGAACTTGGGGGAACCGATGGGCTCAAGGCCGATCTGCAGAAAGGCTACGGAAACCCCGCCCCGCTGTTCCACCCCGAAATTGGGGATGTAGAGAACCTCGCGGCCCTCTTCGTTGGCCGCTTCGGCGATGATCTCCGCCACCGATTGCACGCCCTGGCCGCCTTCGCCGGCCAGCACGATCTTCACCGCTTTGCCCATTACCGTCCCCCCGTTTCGCCGGGTACCTTCAACTCGCCCACCTTGAAGTACCGCGGCATGACCTCGTTCACCATGTTCCAGGTCGCTGCGGCGTCGGTCCGCCAGTTGGTGGGACACAGCGACAACGCCTCGACGAAGGAATAGCCCCGGCCGGCCATCTGGTTTGCCAGCGCTTTCTTGATGAAGCCCTTCAGTTGCCGTACGTTGAAAACGGTGCCCCGGGCCACGTACGCTCCCTCCCCCGTGATGGAGGCCACCATCTCCGGACCCTGCATCGGTGCCCCGGTGGTTGCCGGATCGCGCCCGAACGGCGAGGTCTCGGTCTTCTGCCCCGGCATGGTGGTGGGTGCCATCTGTCCGCCCGTCATGCCGTACTGGGTGTTGTTGACCAGGATCACGGTGATCTTCTCGCCCCGCGCCGCCGAACCGACCAGGTGCTGGGCGCCGATGGCGTAGCCCCCCCCGTCGCCCATGTAGCAGATTCCGATGAGGTCCGGATTGGCCCGCTTCAGACCGGTGATGACCGGAACGGTGCGGCCGTGATGGGTCTGGACGGAATCCAGGTTGAACAGGTCCCAGGCCAGCAGCGAACAGCCGATGTCGGCGCCGAAGACGACCCGGCCGGCGATGTCCAGGTCGTCGACCGCCTCGCCCAGGGCTTTCAACACCAGCCCGTGGCCGCAGCCCGGGCAAAAGCGGTGCGGTTTCGTATCGGCGCGCCAGCATTTGGGCATGACCGGTTGGATATTCACGAGCTTTGCCCCCTCATCGACCAAGACAGCAACTCCCGGGCCCGGGCCACGATTTCCTCGGCGGTGACCCCCACCCCCGGCTTGAACAGGGGGATCATCCGCGCCGCGGCGCCATAGGCCGCCTCCTTGAGCAGGCGGGTGAACTGCCCGTAGGACGACTCCACCACCAGGAAGGACCCGGCCCTTGCCGCCAGTTCCCTGATCCGGGCCGCGGGCAAGGGACGCAGGGTGACGGGGCGGAAATACCCGATCCGGATCCCTTCCCCGCGCAACTCCCGGGCCGCCAGTTTGGCCGCCCGCGAAACCACGCCGTGCGCCACGATGACCAGGTCGGCTCCTTCGGTACCGCTTTCCTCCCACTCGCTGATCTCGCCGGAGACGGCCTCGTAGTCGGCGATGTTCTTGGCCAGAACCTCGGCCAGTTCCTCCTCCATGCTGTAAGTGTTGCGGTACTGGGCCGGCGGCCGGTCTACCCCGGGTACGCCCGGCGCCCCCAACAAAGGCTGGGGCGGAACCAGTTCGATGCCGCGGCCGGCCGGATCGTACAGGGTGAGCGACTCCCGCATCTTGGCCTGGTAGCCGTCCCCCAGGACGAAGGTGGGGAAGCGGTACTTCCACGCCGTGTTGAAGGCCTTGATCGTGTAGTCGAAAAGCTCCTGGTGGGTGGCCGTGGAGTAGACCACCCGCAGGCCCTCGCCGTTGCCGCCCATGGTGGTCAAAATGACTTCCTGCTGGGAATAGATGACGGTGGCCGTGGAAGGGCCGCCGCGCTGCTGCACGATGCTCACCGTGGGCAGCCGCATGGCCTCGGCCATGGACATGGGTTCCTGCATCAGCACGTTGCCGGGCCCGGCCGTGGCCGTAAAGGCCTTTTTCCCGGCCATCACCCCGCCGATGGTGGTAAACCCGGCCGACAGTTCGTCCTCGGTCTGCAGAAAACGTTTCCCGTACTTGGGAACCATCCGGGTCCAGTAGTGCATGATCTCGTTCTGGGGAGTGATCGGGTAACCGTACATGATGTCGGCTTCCGCCGCCAGGGCGCCGTAGGCCACGACTTCGTTGCCGGTCATGAATACCCGCTTTTCCCCCTCGATGGGCTTGCCTGCCATTAGGATGCGCACCTCCCGATCGCTGACCTCGTCATGGTTTCCGTACCTACCAAAAAGCCCGCGGCATAAAACGCGTCAAAGCCCGCACCGGATGACCGCACGCGTCCCGCGGCCCCAGGCGCGCGGCCACCTCCGCCACCGCCGTCGTGGCCACCACCGGCAGCCCCAGAAGACGGGCCGCCCCTTCCACCACCCCGGCTCCGGCCTGGACCACTTCCGGCGTGGTCTCGTCGCCGAGGTGCGTATTGTTGACCAGCCCGTGCACCGGCATCATACCCCGGACGTGTTCCACCAGGTCTTCCACCGTGGCGGTCATCGGCCGGGAGACGTTGAGCACGGCCAGGACCCGCAGGTTCTCCTCCGTACGGGCCCCTTCCAGCAGGTCCAGGGTTTTGGAACCCTCCACCCCGTAACCGATGTCCAGGACGACGTCGCCCTCCCGCCGCAGAGCCCACCGGGCGTCCGCCCGCAGGACGGTGCCCGCTTCCCCCAGGCCCACCGTCTGCCGGGTTTCCCAGGCCAGAACGCAAACACCCCGCTCCTCCAGCAGGTGCTTAATCGGACGCAGGGTATAACAGGGTTCCACAATATCCAGATCCACGAGCGTAACCAGGCGGCCCTCCCCGGCCAGGTCCAGGGCGCGGTTGACGGCCACTTCGCTCTTGCCGGCGGCGTACTCGCCGACGTATGCTTCCACGATGCGCCCCGCGATGGTCCTTTCGCCTCTTCCCCCGGGCGGACCGAAAAACCCCTTCCTTGCCCGCGAAAGGTCTGATAAAGGCCCGCTTGTGCTCTAGAAATTATAATTAATCTCCGCCGCTTTAGTCAAGGCGATGACGACCTGGTTCCAGTCAGGCAAAAAAATGATTGGCCAGAATCAACAGGATCAGCCCGGGCAGTTGCAACAGGCCGACCACCGCCGCCGTCACCGGGTTGACCGGGATATCCCAGCCGAAAAGGGCCAACGCCGGGCGCAGCACGGCCAGCAGGACCCCCCCGACCAGGATGCCGAACAAAACCTTCAGCACCGGCTTCAGGGACAGCCGGCCCAAAGTGACGGTGCCCAGGTAGAGCCCGCCCAGACCGAGAAGCACCAGACCCACGGATGTTGCCGTCATGGAAGACACCCCTTTCCGTCCCAACCCTCCCGACCCACCGACTTTAGAGGTGAGAGGCGGGAGGTTGGAAGTGGGAAGGGAAGGAATCGGCGGAGCCGATTCCTTCAAGTCTCCTACATCCAACATCCAGCGTCCAACATCCATTTTCGGTGGGTGCCCGCGGGCCGGGAACCCCTTGTCCCGTTTTTTCATCTATATGGACAAACCCCCGTGCCTATGACTGACGGCAAGCGTTTTACCCCATCCCCGGCGCCACAACAACCAGGGGGAACGGGACCGCTGTCCCGCTCCCCCTGGTTCCGGCCCGGGAAAGGTCGCCGGGAAGAAGGCTCAACAGCCTTGTGCCAAATTCTTGTACTTCTCGTAACGCTCCCGGGCGTCGGCTTCGGTCTTTTCGAACAAGGCCTCGGCTTCGGCCGGAAACAGTTGTTTCAGCGACGTGTAACGGACCTCCCCGTCGAGGAAATCCCGGAAGGACGCCGCCGGTTCCCTGGAATCGAGGGTGAAGGGGTTTTTCCCCTCCCGACGGATGGCCGGGTTGTACCGGTAGAGGTGCCAGTAGCCCGCTTTCACCGCTTTGTCCATTTCGGCCTGGCTTTGTCCCATGCCCGCCTTCAACCCGTGGTTGATGCACGGCGAATAGGCGATGACCAGCGACGGTCCCGGATAGGCCTCGGCCTCCCTGAGGGCGCGGATGGTCTGCGCCTTGTCGGCCCCCATGGCCACCTGGGCCACGTAAACGTAACCGTAGGACATGGCCATGAGACCGAGGTCCTTTTTCTTGGTCTTCTTGCCGGCGGCGGCGAACTTGGCTATGGCCGCGGCGGGGGTGGACTTGGAGGACTGCCCGCCGGTGTTGGAATAAACCTCCGTATCGAAAACCAGGACGTTGACGTCCTCGCCGGAGGCCAGAACGTGGTCCAGGCCGCCGTAACCGATGTCATACGCCCACCCGTCGCCCCCGAAGATCCAGAGCGACGGCTTGACGAAAAAGTCGGACCGGGCGGCGATCTCCTTTAAGACCGGGTTGCCCCCCGCCCCGAGCAGCGGCCGGATGACGTCCGCAGCCGCCCTGGCCGCCCCGGGGTCGTCCTTGCCTTTCAGCCACTCCCCGAAGGCTTCCCTGAGGCGGGGAGGGATGTCCATGGTCACGGCCCGCTCCACCAGCTTGGCGAGCCTGGCCCGGGCGTGAGCGACGGCCAGGGCCATCCCGTAGCCGTGCTCGGCGTTATCCTCGAAGAGGGAGTTGGCCCACGCCGGCCCCCGGCCCGCCCCGTTCCGGCAGTACGGCATGGAGGGAGCGCTGCCGCCCCAGATCGAGGAACAGCCGGTGGCGTTGGAAATCATCAGGCGCTCGCCAAACAACTGGGTAACCAGTTTGGCGTAGGGAGTCTCCCCGCAGCCCTGGCAGGCGCCGGAGAACTCCAGGAGCGGCTGGGCGAACTGGCTTCCCTTGACGGTGAACGGGTCGATCAGGCCGCTCTTCTCCGGAACCGATACGGCCCACTCCCAGTTGGCCGCTTCCCCGGCCACCATCGGCTCCAGGGGCTGCAACTCGAGGGCCTTCTGTTTGGCGGGGCAGGTGTTGACGCAGCTGCCGCAGCCCATGCAGTCCAGGGGACTGACCTGGACCCGGAAAAACAGCCCGGTCAGTTGCCGGCCGACGGCCGGCAGGGTCGCAAAAGACGCCGGGGCGCGGGAGGCCTCGTCCCCATCGAGCAGGACGGGCCGGATGGCGGCGTGGGGACAGACCAGGGAGCACTGGTTGCACTGGATGCAGTTTTCCTTGATCCACCGGGGAACGAAAGCCGCCACGCCGCGTTTTTCATATCGCGACGTTCCCAGGGGGAAATGGCCGTCCGGGGCGTCCCTGAAGGCGCTCACGGGCAGGCGGTCGCCTTCCTGGCGGTTGATGGGCACCAGGATGTCCCGAACGAAGGCCGGAACGTCCCTGTGCGCCGGCACACGGTCCGGAGCGTCCGTCCAGGCGGCGGGCACGTCCACCCTGACCAGTTGGTCGATACCGCGGTCAACAGCGGCACAATTCTTGTTGACGATGTCCTCGCCTTTGCGGCCGTAGGCCTTCACCACGGAGTCCTTGAGATGCCGCACGGCGTCGGTCACGGGAATGATACCGGCCAGCTTGAAAAAGGCCGCCTGCATGATCATGTTGGTCCGGTTGCCCAGCCCCAGTTCCTTGGCAATCCTGGTGGCGTTGATGATGTAGAAGTTGACGCGGTGCCGGGCGATATACCGTTTTACCGGTGCCGGCAGCTTTTCCTCCAGTTCCGCGGGGGACCAGGTGCAGTTGAGCAGGAACGTGCCCGAGTCCTTCAAACCGGACAAAAGGTCGATACTCTCCACGTAGGACTGGTTGCTGCAGGAAACGAAGTCGGCGTTGGTAATCAAATACGGACATTTGATAGGTTTCCTGCCGAAACGAAGATGGGAAATGGTGATGCCGCCCGATTTTTTGGAATCGTAGGCAAAGTAGGCCTGGGTATACAAATCCGTCGAACTGCCGATGATCTCGACGGCCTGCTTGTTGGCGCCCACCGTTCCGTCCGAACCCAGGCCGAAGAACTTGCACTGGATGGTCCCCTCCGGCGCGGTGTCGATATTCTCCCTCCTGGGAAGGGAAAGCCCGGTCAGGTCGTCCGTGATGCCGACGGTAAAACCGTTCTTGGGCTCGTCTTCCTTCAAGTTCCGGTATACCGCGGCGATGTCGGCGGGGACGACATCCTTGGAACCCAGGCCGTAGCGGCCGCCGACGATAACGGGCCTGGCCAAACGGTCGTAGAACACGGTCCGGACATCCTCGAAGAGCGGCTCACCCAGGGCGCCGGGCTCCTTGGTGCGGTCGAGCACCGCTATCTTGCGCACGGTTTCCGGAAGCACGTTGAAGAAATACTCCCCGGCAAAGGGACGGTAAAGGTGGACCTTGACCATCCCCACCTTTTCTCCGGCCGCCGCCAGATAGTCGATGGTCTCTTCGACGACGTCGCACACCGAACCCATGGCCACGATCACGTATTCCGCGTCCGGGGCGCCGTAATAGTTGAAGGGCAGATACTCCCGGCCGGTGATCCGGCTGATTTCCTTCAGGTAGCCGGCCACGATTTCCGGCACGGCCTCGTAGTAAGGGTTGCACGCCTCCCGGGCCTGGAAGAAGATGTCCGGATTCTGGGCGGTGCCCTTCACCACCGGGTGTTCGGGGTTCAGGGCCCGGTCCCGGAAAGCCTGCAGGGCGTCCCGGTCGAGCAGGCCGGCCAGATCCTCGTAATCCATGACCTCTATTTTCTGTATTTCGTGCGAGGTCCGGAAGCCGTCGAAAAAGTGCAGGAACGGCACGCGGGATTTGATGGCCGCCAGGTGCGCCACGGCGGCCAGGTCCATGACTTCCTGCACGCCGGAAGAGGCGAGCATGGCGAAGCCGGTGGACCGGCAGGCCATGACGTCGGAATGGTCGCCGAAAATGGAGAGGGCGTGGGTGGCCACGGCCCGGGCGCTGACGTGCATGACCGCGGGGAGCAGTTCTCCGGCCATTTTGTACATATTGGGAATCATCAGGAGAAGCCCCTGCGACGCGGTGTAGGTGGTGGTCAGGGCGCCGGCCGAGAGGGAACCGTGCATCGCCCCCGCCGCGCCGGCCTCGGATTGCATCTCCGCCACTTTGACGGTCTCGCCGAAAAGGTTCTTCTTTCCCTGGGCGCTCCATTCGTCAACGTATTCCGCCATCGGCGAAGACGGCGTGATGGGGAAAATGGTGGCACACTCCGTGAAGGCATAGGAAACGTGGGCCGCCGCCTTGTTCCCGTCCATGGTTTTCGTCTTCTCTGACATATCAAGCCCCTCCCCTATTGAAAACGAACCTCGAGACGCGCATCTATGAGTGAATAAAAGGCCGCCCAAACATGCTGAAGCAAGGCTACGTCGTTCGGGCAGCCTGGTTCTTCCTGGCCGTCCAATAATTGTCATTCATCAGGGATTGCGCCCGCATGATTTTACCGCCGGACGCGTCTTGCTGTCAATGTTGTTGTTTTACAAAAAGGAGAATAGCTTCCGGAGGCAGCCGGGCCCTTCCAACGCCAAATCCCCGGGCAACCTGGGGTCCGGTACCGGCGCGACCCAACGTCCGGGGGACATGTCCTCGACGCGCCGCCCTACTTCATTTCCTGGCGGCCTTCCATGGCCCGGTTCAGGGTCATCTCGTCCGCGTATTCCAGATACGCGCCCACGGGCAGGCCGCGCGCGATCCGGGTGACCTTGATGCCCAGCGGCTTGATCAGCCGGGCCAGGTAAAGGGCCGTGGCGTCTCCTTCCACGTTGGGATTGGTGGCCAGGATGACTTCGCTCACGCCGCCCTGCAAGCGCCCCATGAGTTCACGGATGGTCAGTTTTTCCGGTCCGATGCCCTCGATGGGGGACAGCGCTCCCAACAGCACGTGGTAAAGGCCCTTGTAGCTCCGCGTCTTTTCCATGGCCACCACGTCGCGGGGCTCCTCCACCACGCAGATGACGTCGCGCCGGCGCCCCTCGTCCCGGCACAGGCTGCAGGGATCGGTGTCGGTCAGGTTCCGGCAGACCGAACAATGGCCGATGGTGTCCCGCGCCTCGCGGATCGCCTCCGCCAACCGCCGGGCCACCTCCGGCGGAGCGTTCAGCAGATGGTAGGCCAGACGTTGCGCCGATTTGGGCCCGACCCCCGGCAGGCGCGACAGTTCTTCGATAAGGCGGGCCAGCGGCCCCGGATAAAGGCGCACCGCGCGTCACCCCGCTTCAAAACAATCCGGGTAAGTTCAAGCCGCCGGTCAAACGGGAGACTTCCTGGTTGACCATTTTCCTGGCCTCGGCCAGGGCGCTGTTGACCGCGGCCAGAACCAGGTCGTTCAGGGTTTCCACGTCGTCCGGATCCACCGCCTCCGGTTTGATCTCGATGGCGGTCAGTTCCTGCCGGCCGTTGGCCACCGCTTTAACCAGTCCCCCCCCCGCCGTGGCCTCCACCGTGCGGCCGGCCAGTTCCTCCTCCATCCTGGCCATATCGGCCTGCATCTTCTGGACCTGCTTCATCATCTTGTTCATGTTCATTCCCATGATCATTCCCCCTTCTTCGCCCCGGACGGTCGGGAAGCGGATCCCTCCCCGACCGGCCGGGCATCGAAAAGTTTTTCCAGGACATAGCCGGTATCCTCGGCCGCCGGGCCCGGGGTCTTCCTGGCCGGCGGGCCTTCCCCCGTCACTACCGAACCAACCCGCCACGGTCCGGGACAGACACCGGACAGCACGGCGGCCAGTCCGGCCCCGCCGTCGCGCTCCAGGTAATCCCGGTAAAACTCCTCGCCCCGGGCAAAACCCAGGATCACCCGGTCGCCGTCCACCCGCACCGGGGCGGCCCGGGACACAAAATTGTAAAGGAACTGGTTTTCCGCCCGGAGTTTCTCCATCGCCGCCGGCCAGGCCCGGCGGACGCGGGCCAGGACGTCGTCGCCTTCCGACGTCGCCGCGACCGGAGCCGGTTCCGCGGGGTGATCCCCGGCCGGCCCCTTCTTCAGCGGCGCGCGAACCGCCTCCATCGCCGGGGCAGCCCCGGGTGGGGCTGCCGCCCGTTTCGCCGGCCGGCGGGCGGCAGTTGGCTCCGGGGCGGTCGGTTCCCTATCCTTTGGTTCTTCCTTCCCTTTTGGGCCGGCCGCCGGAGTTTGATCCCGACCGGGCGTCACAACCGGCAGGGAAGCGGCCATGCCGCCCATGGTGGCCAGCCGCTGTTCCACCTGCGCCAGCCGCCCGTCCAACTCTTCCGGTAAAAACCCCCATTCGGGGTGGCCGGCCCGGATCAACGCCAGTTCCAGCACCAGATACGGCTGGGTGGCCCGGGTCAACACCTGCTCCGTTGCCGCGAGCACATGGAGAACGTACCAGGCGCGGGAGACCGGCGCACCGTCCTTTCCGGTCACGGCCGCCAGGAGGCGGCGGCGCAACTCGGCGGCCAGGTCCCGCAGGAACAGCTTCGGGTCCTTCCCCCATTTTTCCAGTTCGGCCACCAGTTCCAACAAGGGGACGGTCCGGCCGCCGGCCAGGTGGTCGGCCGCCGTTTTGACAGTTTGGGCCGCCACGGTGCCCAGCAAACCGTGGATGTGGTCGGCGGTGACGGTCTCTTCGCCGGTGGCCGCGGCCTGGTCCAGGATGCTGATGGCGTCCCGGAGACCCCCTTCCGCCGCCTGGGCGACGATGTCGAGGGCTTCCGGCTCCACCCGCAATCCGGCGCCCCCGGCGACCTCGGCCAGCCGCGCCCTGATTTCTCCTTCCCCGATCCGCCGGAAGTCGAAACGCTGACAACGGGACAGGATGGTTAACGGTACTTTGTGCGCCTCCGTGGTGGCCATGATGAAAATGACGTGTGCGGGCGGTTCCTCCAGGGTTTTCAGAAAGGCGTTGAAGGCGTCATGCGAGAGCATGTGCACTTCGTCGATGATGTATACCCGGTAGCGGCCGCCGGAGGAACTGAACTTCACCCGCTCGCGCAGGCTCTTGATCTCGTCGATGCCCCGGTTGGAAGCAGCGTCGATCTCGATGACGTCCACCGAGGAGCCGTTGTTCACCGCCTCACAGTTGGCGCACCGGTTGCAGGGTTCACCCCCGGCCGCGTCCAGACAGTTGACCGCCTTGGCCAGGATGCGCGCGGTGCTGGTCTTGCCCGTCCCGCGCGGTCCGCAGAAAAGATAGGCGTGGGCTATCCGGCCGTGCCGGCAGGCGTTTTGCAACGTCCTGGCCACGTGCTCCTGTCCCACCAACTCCCCGAACGTCCGCGGCCGCCACACCCGGTAAAGGGCCTGATAGGCCAAGGCCATCCCCCCCTGTCTACCCCAACGCGCCGGACCCGCCGGAATGGATGCTGGAGGCCGGAGGCCGGCTGTGGGAGGCTTCCATTCCCGCTTCCAACCTCACGCCGCCGACCGCCAAATCGGCGGGTGCCCCGCGCCGGGGACCCCGTTTTTACCCCAGCCCGCCTTCGGCGCGCCGGGGACCCCGTTTCGCCGACGATTATTTCTCCGCGGCGGCACCTTTCCCCTCCAGGGGGAAAAAATAAGAACCGCTCCTTGGGAGCGGTTCTAAAAATCGGCCGTGCACCCGCCTTCGAATAATGGTTTCCGGTCGGTATCGCGGCAGGTTGCTCGGGCCAGGCACCCTCGTGGCACCCGGAGGTCGTTCCTTAGTGCTGCTTCCGTCAGGACCTGACACGGTTCAGAACTCTCCGTCGCGCGAGACCCGGCCTTCAACGCCCCTCACCGCGGCCAGCCCCACAAACCAAACCCTCGGCGCAGGAATTCAACCCTGCTAAAGCGGTTTGCAGGTACAGGGCACCGCTATCTCCCCGTCTAGCACGGCCAATCCTTCCTCTGGCGGAGAGAGAGGGATTCGAACCCTCGAGACAGGTTAGTGACCCGTCTACTCGCTCTCCAGGCGAGCGCCTTCAACCACTCAGCCATCTCTCCACGCCTTGGTCGAAAACAAGGATATGCAATTGTGGCAATGGCGGAGAGAGAGGGATTCGAACCCCCGAGGCAGCTGCTAACCGCCTACTCGATTTCGAGTCGAGCGCCTTCAACCAAACTCGGCCATCTCTCCACGCTATTCACTGTTACGCAACTCGCGGAAAAAATCCTTCAAGAGCGCCCCGCACTCCTCGGCCAGGACCCCTCCCACCACCTCCACCCGGTGATTGAACCGGTCGTCCCGCACCAGGTCCACAAGGGAATCCACCGCCCCCGCCTTGGGGTCGCGCGCCCCGTAAACCAAGGCGCCCACCCGGAACTGGACCATGGCTCCGGCACACATGGGGCAGGGCTCCAGGGTCACGTAAACGGTGGCCTGGTTGAGCCGCCAGTCGCCCAACCTTCCGGCCGCCTCCCGCAGAGCCAGGAGTTCGGCATGGGCTGAAGCGTCCCGCGCACTCTCGCGCCGGTTATGGGCCCGGGCCAGAACCAGGCCCCCGGCCACGACCACCGCCCCCACCGGAACTTCTCCCAGGTCGTATGCCCGGCGGGCTTCATCTATGGCCAGGCGCATAAAGGCCCTATGCCCTTCCAGATCCATTTGGTCCGCCGCGTTCAACTGCCCACCGGCCAGTCGTCTGATTTTCGCCGCAACGCTATTTTACCACGCTCCGCGCATTTAGGCAACCCCCGCACCCGGACGGCCGAAAATCCCGGCCCGGCGGGCGGGCACTTGCACCCGTGTTGCCGCCAGAGTTCCCGGTGCTGTATAATGGGGTCGGGTCCCGGGAGTTTAGGCCGTCATCTTCCGCCGGAGGTGGAGAACAATGTCCCTGCCCGTGGACTTGAACAAAGTTCGTCAAAAGGCGGCGGATATCCGGGGAGCTCTGGACGACCTCGCCCCTTACGCTGTTTGCAGCGCGGAAGAGTTTCTGGCCGACGGAAAGGGCGCCGCCGCGGCCAAATACTATCTGATCGTGGGTACCGAGGCCGCTATCGACATCTGCAACCATCTGGCGGCGCGCGTGGCCAACCGCGCCCCCACGTCATATGCCGATTGCTTTGAAATACTCAGGGAAAACGGGATCATTTCCGAACCCTTGTGCGGACGCCTCGTTCGTATGGCCAAGTTCCGCAATTTTCTCATCCACAAATATACCAGCGTGGACGACCGGCGTGTTCACCAGATCATTTCTGAAAATCTCGACGATCTCAATGCCTATCTTTTCGAAGTAGGTGGCTACCTGAAGGAGACCATTTAGATGCAAACCCTGTTTACGTTGCCAGAAGAGGACAAGCGACTGATCCAGGAAAGCATGGCATGCGTCCTGGCCGGCCGACAGGAAATACTCTTTGCTTACCTGTTCGGCTCCTTTGTGCATGATCCCGGCTTCCACGATGTAGACGTAGGGATATACCTCCGGGAGGAGGACTTCGCCGCCCTTCGTATGAGGGATGCCTTTGATTTTGAAACCAGTTTGGCCGTGGCCTTGGAGAAAACGGTACCCTATCCGGTGGACGTAAAAGTGCTCAACCAGGCACCGGTGGCCCTGGGCCACGCCGTGACCAACGGCCGCGTCCTGTTGAGCCGCGACGAGGCCACCCGCCTCGCCTGGGTGGAAGGGATCTGGGGTCGTTACCTGGATATGGCCTACTTCTTCCGCTCCTCGCTCCTCGACCTGCTGGGAGCGGGACAGGCCTAAGGAGCCGCCGGCCCACCATGGTTCAAGCGACCCCCCCCGTTGATCCTTCGGGCGCCCGCAGCTCACGTGGACACGGCAGCGGTTTCCTAAACCGCGTGCCGGAGGTTCGATCGCCCTTGACTTGCCAACCGGTCTTTGCTACAATGGGAGTGTAAGAATTGGCCGTGCGCCCGTAGCTCAGTGGATAGAGCAGCAGACTACGGATCTGAAGGTCGGGGGTTCGAATCCCTCTGGGCGCGCCACTTCTTATTTTTTGACCCTTCGGGCGCCCGTAGCTCAGGTGGACAGAGCAGCGGTTTCCTAAACCGCGTGCCGGGGGTTCGAGTCCCTCCGGGCGCACCAGTCAAAGCCAAGCCCCGCAAGGCCTGCGGGGCTTTCAATTTGTCTGGAACGGGGCAATCAGCGAATGGGGAACACTTTTTCGACTCCGACCGCTGCCGCAGGCCGCCCACTTCGTGGCTCGAAACCAGGTATGAGTGTGGAAAGTCAGGGCGCGCCCCTGGCCTATCGGTCTTCTCACCGGACAATTATCCACATCCGGTGCCATAGCAACGAAAATGGCCGGGAAGCAACCGGCCAGATACCCGATGAATCCCCGGCACAGATCATTCAGGTCCCTCCCGGTGATACCGGCGACGAGGAAGGATAAAATGGCGAATGGCCGCCGGAATGACCGTCAGGGCAGCAAGGGCCGCGGCGACCAGAAAACCCGCCACCGCCACGGCAAGCGCCACCGGCATGGACAGAAGGGTCAACGACCACCCGGCCAACGGAACCTTTTCCCTTAGGTTCTTCAGCCGGTCCTCCACCTTCCCGGCGAGTCCAGCGAGGATTGGCAAAGGACGATCCTCCTCTGGGGACGGCAGGCTATAGCGCAGGAAAATTAGAATGGCGCCCCTGACTCCAGTATAGGGGGGCCGCCCCAAGAAGGTGCAGGGTAGGCGACACCGGACCGGTTACCCTCTTTCAGGGCCACTCTGACAGTTTACAAGTTCGTCAGGGGCAGATCCTCCGGCCCAATTTCCGCGGGCTGGGAAATGCCGCCCCCCATCTCCGCCATACCGGTCTGAAGGCGATCGTGATGCGTTGCCGCCTAGGACAGATAATGTTCCGGTTGGGCGTTCGCCTGTCCATAGTAGGGCTGATATTGAGCAGTATCATCCACAGCGACCACCAGGCCCTCCCGAATGGATCGCAATATGTCATGAACGGTTTTCATGTCTCCGTATTCCATTTCCGGCGGTACGCTTACCGGCTCGCTTCCGGTCATGGCATTGTAAAAATTGAGCAGTTCGTTATAGTAACCTTTCTGCGGCTCATAAGGGATCTGCTCTTGATGCCCGTCGTTGTAGGCCAGGTTGATGGTGCCGACGTCCCGCTCCTCCAGGTAGATCATCCCGGCGCTGCCGAAGATGCGCAAACCCACCAGCGGACGCTGCATTTCCTTCCCCGCGCAGAAAAAGCTGAACTGGCCGACAACCCCGCTCTTGAACAGGAGATTGGCGCTGATCACGGCGTAAGGAGCAAATTCGGCCTCCTGGGAACGCCCGAAGGCCTGCAGCCGGTCGATGGCCCCGAAAATATGGCGCAATCCGGCCAGGTCGTGAACCGCGGTATCGAGGATGACTCCGCCCGGAAACCCGGGATGCTGCCGCCACTCGCGGCCGGCGAACTTGTCCGCGGGCATGTCCCCTGGAAAGTCCATGACCCGGTTTTGGAGAAAATAGAAGACGTCGCCGATGCGCCTGGTCCGTACCAGGTCCCTGATGGTATCGACCTCCTGGTTGTAGCGGAAATTTTCGGCGATCATGATCGGGATGCGGTATCGGGCGGCCAGGTCCCGGGCCGTCCCGGCATCGGCCAGATTGGCGGCCAGCGGCTTTTCGCAGATGATCCCCTTGCGCTGACCGGCCAGACGCCGTGCCACGGCTTCCGTAACCTTGAAATTCAGTTCGATCGGCACCATGATATCGACGACATCCAGATCGTCCCGATCCAGCATGGCTTGAAAATCGGTGTAAACAGCACCGGCCCCCAAGTTCAGGCGCCCGGCCCACCTTTCCGCTTTCTCGCGGTCCAGGTCGCACAGGGCCACGATTTGGTACCGGTCGGCCAGCTTTTGGTAGGCCGGGTAATGAAGGCGTTCGAAAGCCATTCCGGTGCCGATGATTCCTACCTTCAGTTGTGGCACGGGCCTGGTCTCCTTTCCTTGGACCGTTTGTCACCCACTGCGTTTTATGAAGCTAGAAGCCGCCCTTGCGGGCCTCGTCGATGATGTGATCCGCGGTTCTGGCCGCGATGGCCATTACCGTCTCCGTGGGGTTGCCGCCGCCCGAAGTGACAAAGACGCTGGCGCTGCAAATGTACAGGTTCGGGATGTCGTGACTGCGGCAGAACCCGTCCACCACCGAGGCGGCCGGATCACTTCCCATCCGGCAACCGCCCATCAGATGGCCGGTGTCGGGAATGACAAAAGCCGGTTCGCCGCCCGCAGCTTCCAATATTTCCTGGGCTTTTCGTACCGCGTGCGCAATTACCTTGTTGTCGTTTTCACCGTAACTAAAGGTAACCACGGGCCTGGGCATGCCGTATTCGTCTTGCTCGTCGCTCAATGTGACGGCGTTGTTGACATCCGGAAGCACTTCCCCCACCATCGTTATCTGGGCGTAAAAGTTGTAGTCGCGCATGATGTCGTAAAGCTTCTGGCCCCAGATGCCGGCCTTGGAAAACAGGTTGGCCGCCAGGGCCAAAGGCCGGGAGCCGTGGGAATTCAGGGTGTAGCCCCGGACGAAGCCGCGGCCCGGCTCGGTTTCGTAAAACTCCTGGGTAACCGCCAGGACCGGAGTGCCCTTGTAAATGCGCACCTCGTCGTGGAATTTGCAATAGACGTCGTGCCCGCTGTGCGTCATCAGGGCCTTCCCCACCATTCCGCTGCTGTTCGCCAGCCCGTGCGGATACTGCCGACAGGCGGAATGCAGAAGCAGCCGGGGCGTCTCGATGCAATACCCGGCCAGGATCGTTATCCCGGCGTTTTGAAAATACTCCCTGCCGTCATGCACAAAGGTGACGCCGGCGACCCTGTTGTTTTTGTCCATTTCCACCCGGGTTACCATGCAGTCACTGAGTACCTCGGCGCCGTACCGTATGGCCTTGGGTATGTGGTGGATCAGGGTGCTGAACTTGGCGTTGGGCAGGCAGCCCTGGTTGCAAAAGCCCCGGTTGATGCACGGGGGACGCCCGTCGTAGGGGGCGGAAAGGATGGCCAGAGGCGCCACCGTGCTCCTGATCCCCAGTTTTTCACATCCTTTGCGGAAGAGTTCGGCGTTGGCGCTGATCGGCTCCCGCTCCGGATAAGGGTAGGGTCCGTGAAAAGAGCCCCAGGGAAAATGTCTTGGCCCGGAAACCGCGATATCCTTTTCTATTTTGCCGTAATAGGGCTCCAGGTCGGCATAGGTTATCGGCCAGTCGTCGCCCACCCCGTCCAGGGTTTTGACACGGAAATCGCTTTCGTGAAAGCGGTAAAAGACGCCGGTGAAGTGGACGGTGCCGCCTCCCACACCCCGCCCGGAGTTGTTCGACCCCATGGCCAGGGGATCCCGGCCGGCAACCAGCCTGGTATCGTTCCAGGCCAGACCCCGCGCGGCCAGCTCGTCGCTGACGAAATCCGTCTGCGGGTCCCAAAAGGGGCCCGCCTCGACAACCACCACCTTAAAACCGGCGCGACTCAATTCGTAGGCCAGGACCCCCCCGGCGGCTCCCGCCCCGACGATGCAGATATCCGCACCGGCGCCGTACTTTCTGGCCTCCAGGTGGTCGAGGCGGTGTCCTTCGTAATGATCGCAATCGTGCCGGACCGGTTCACTCTTCGTCGGCATGGCGTTTTGCCTCCCAAGGATCGGTCAACCCTTTTTCCACCCTGACATAACCCCGGGGATACGCCGGCCCCCCGTACCCTATTTCCGACCAGACCGCGGGGTGGGAATAATAGGCACTGACGATTTCCGTCGCCAATTTTTTAAAGAACTCCTTGGCGGGTATGGACCGACGGTTATCGAGGTACGGCGGCTGGCCCAGGTGCACGCCCGCCAGGACAGCCGATTGCCGCTGTTCGTCCAGGGCCAGAAACCGGGCCTCGTAGTCTCTTTGGCACAGTTCGTCCAGAGCCGCCAGCCCTTCCCGGAGCAGGACTTTCCGCTCCGGCGTCCCCGCCAGCCGTTGGCCTTCCCCCACCGGCGAGGAAAGAACCCCATCCAGGTGATGAACTACGTAAGCCAGGATGTCCTCCCGGTGGTCGTAGACGACGTGCCGGGCGATGGCGGCGACCAGTTCGGCCTCGTGACCGGTCAGGCAGCGATTGGCGGGAAACGGACCGAGGCGTTGCAAGACAATTTGCCGGGTATGGTCGTCCCAGCGCTCCTTTTCCTTCAATACGTCATAGGACGGGTACCTGGTCCTGCCCAACTCGCTACCTCCAGTACAGGGCGATCAGCCCCAGGACGCTCATCGCGGCCACCATGAGGGGCAGGGTCAACGGAGGACCGATCAGGTAATTCTGCGATTCCCCGTAACCCCCTACCCGCTGCCCGATGCCGTTGACGTGCAAGACCGTTCCGGTCAGGCCCAGAAGCACGCCCACAAACAGAAAGACTATCGTAAGACTCCGCAGGAGGGGGGTATAGTAGAATGCCAGGGTAAGGGTAAGGACCCCGAGCAACGGTCCCCCGACAATCGGCCCCAGCATGGCCCAATGCCGGAAATTCTGCCGGTAATGGAAGATGGCGACCTGAAGGGAGATCATGAGAAAGGCGACCCCTGTAAATAGAAGGATTGCGCGGGCCATCGGCCAGCCGTACCACATCTTTACCGCCCCTCGCCGGCTAAAAATGGTGTTCAACCTTGGAGAATAGCATTCCACCGGAACAGGGAAATATTTGTCCTTTCCCGGTGCTGGTGCGAGGGGATAATCCTTCCAATACATGCACATAATATCGCCCGACCTCACCCGTTTCCGGCAATGCCTTGTGGAACGGGCTGTCTTTGGAGAACCGGGCGGCCGGGCGCTGTGACATTGATCACTTCGGCCGCATTTGTTTTCGGCTATACTTGAGCTTACCATTTTTTCAAGGGAGGAATGACATTGTTGCCCGAAAAACTCTTCCAGGTTTTACAACACGAGGGTGTGGTGGCCATGGCCACCCAGGGAGAAGACGGCCCCCACCTGGTCAACACCTGGCACAGCTATGTCCAGATTGGAGGCGACGATACCCTGCTCTTTCCCGCCGGGGGCATGAATAACACAGAGCAAAACGTGGCCAGGAACAACCAGGTGCTCGTCACCCTGGGCAGCCGGGAAGTGGAGGGCTCCCATGGGCCGGGGACGGGCTTCCTGATCAAGGGCACGGCCGCCTTCGTCAAAGAGGGGCCCGCCTTCGAGGCCGTAAAACGCAAGCACCCCTGGGCGAGGGCCGCGGTGGAAATCACCGTCGTTTCCGCCACCCAGACCCTGTAGAGGGAGACGGCCCATGCAGACCTTCAGGGTTCTGGACGATCTGTACATGTTCAGTAGCTACGTCGAACCGATCGACTTGACTTTCAACCAGTACCTCCTGCTGACGGAGGCGCCCGTCCTGATCCATACGGGCAACCGGGCCCTGGCCGCGACCCTGGCCCCGGCGTTGAAACAGGTTCTCGGCGACCGCTCCCTCGGGCATGTCTTCATCTCCCATTTCGAAGCCGACGAATGCGGCGGTTTGCAGTTCTTGCAGGCTGAGTTTCCCGGTCTTGAGCCGCTGTGTTCCGCCGTCACGGCCCGCCAACTGGCCGGCTTCGGCCTGGCCGGCGAGGCCGCGGTGCGAGGACCGGAGGAAGGGTTCCAGAGCCCCGGTCTGTCATTGCAATTCATTGGCTACCCTTCGGAAATGCACCTGTGGGAAGGGCTCCTGGCCCTGGAAACGAAAAGGGGGATCCTTTTCGGCAGCGACCTCTTCCTGCGCCGGGGGCCATTGCCGGCACCTGTCGTAGAGAGCGACTGGCCGGCCGAAGTGGAAGGGATCACCCCGGAGCAGATACCCGATCCTTCGGGAAGGGAACGACTTCGGCAGACCCTTTCCAGGTTGACGCCTGCCATGGTTGCGCCGGGACACGGACCATGTCTGCGCCTGCGGCCTGAATGAGCAGGGCTTCGAAGCGGCAGGGGGCCAACATCCTGGGCCCGTAATGTCCTTTGGGCGGAGGAGATCGCACGTTTTCGCACGATCTCCTCCTTCGTCTGCCCCAGGCCGTCGTAAATGATCCCGGAAGCAACCCGAAACAACTCCGCTGCATATTCCACCCTTTCGGGCAGTGGTCGGTCACCTGGCACAGAAACAGGCCGATGGCGTTTGCCGTGCCGGGGTCCGGCGCCATACCGGGGGGTGGCGCTGCCAACCGTCGCCGCCGCCGATGCAGCAGCCGCTCGACCACGCGAGGCTAAGAGTGGATAGAGACAGCAACTGCCTTGGGAAGGGAAGTTCCCAGGCCCAGGGGTAGGCTTGCTTACGCTTGATCTGGCATCGGTAAGGTTTGTGAAAGGTTGTCACAAAACAGATAGACATGAACATTCGCCTGGCAAAATAGTCAGACGGCTATCCCTTGCCGAAGTTTGTTTTGGATTGCCCATCCCAGACGGCCGTGCACACACGGCGTCTCCATCAAATTAGGTCGCCAATCCGACGACTACTGTGAGCGGTTCGGAGATCGGGGTCCTCGGGGGTACACGGCGGGGCGACCAGGTGGGTCTGACAGAGCCGGGATGTCGATGGCCGTGTCTGCGCGATGGCAACCCGGAATTGTCTATCGCCCGAGTTCAGCCTTGCACTTCGGGCATAGATACTCGTCGTTAAGAGAGTCTGATTCCTCTGTGCAATAGTAACATAAAGGAAGCTTATGGTTTAACCCGTCCAGTATCTCACCAATATTGCAGTCATGATAATCACTGCTCTTTAGCAGGCGTTTCGCAAATTCAATAGTCGTGTCATGCCCAACTTTTTCATCTATTTTTAAATCAAAGAAAGCCCTTAGGGTATCATTGAGCATGTAGCTTCCCGA
>Ga0078972_1009047_pt1 | contig 20057 bp, 14 predicted proteins | sample YelNatPaOPGAMG01_FD_67568 | JGI IMG/M metagenome (GOLD analysis project Ga0078972, IMG submission 67568) | Hot spring thermophilic microbial communities from Obsidian Pool, Yellowstone National Park, USA - OP-RAMG-01 (SPADES assembly) (version 2) | ecosystem: Environmental > Aquatic > Thermal...
CTTCGTGCTCGTGCGCAGCCGCCTGCGCGCTTTCCACATTATGCTCTGTTGCCAATGATGACATACCAAATGCAAACCAACTTGGTTATTTACAAATTTAAAAATTCAATTTCACCACGTCGCAACTCAACTTACCGCCGCCGGCTTGTCCAGCCACAACAACAAAATTAAAAACGGCAGGTGCATTATCGAGACAAGGAAAAGCTGCCGCGCCCGTCTTTCGCTCCGCTCCCATGCAAACCGTAAAGCGACCATCAGGGCAAACAATCCGGCAACGACCGCGCCTGCTGTGTAAACCGTCCCGCCCATGCCAAGCCAGGCCATGCCAACGCTTGCTGCCAGCAGCCCAATCGCATGTATTACAGCAAGCCGCGCCACCCGTTCCCCACCGGCATCGCTGCCGGACAACATCACAAAACCGCCTCTCCGGTAATCTTCACGATACAACCATGAAATAGCCATGAAATGCGGGATTTGCCAGAAAAACAAGACACCAAACCACGCCCACCCCGGGAGGCTCAAATCATTGCGGGCAGCCGTCCAGCCCATCAATGCCGGAAGCGCGCCAGGCACCGCGCCGATCAACGTATTCCAAACTGTCCTGCGTTTCAGCGGCGTGTAAACAAGAAGATACCCGGCCAGGGTAAATGCCCCGACAATACTTGTCAGCAGATTGACCGCAAGCGCCAGATGCGCCAACCCAATTACAGCCAACACAATCCCAAAAAGCAGAACAGATTCGGGCTTGAAACGGCCGGATGGCAGAGGGCGGCTGGCAGTCCGATGCATCAGGGCGTCACAATCTCGCTCCAAATACTGATTTAGCGCGGCGGCGCCGGCCGCCAGTATGGCCGTGCCCAGAATCGTATGCGTAAACTGTGCCAAATCCATCCGTCCGGTGGCGCCTGCGTAAAAACCCGTGGCTGTTGTCAGGACCACCAGCCCGTTGAGGCCGGCCTTGGTTAATTCGGCAACTGCCAGCGGCAGTGATTTGCCTGCGGCTTTTGTCTTTGGTAACGCGGTTATTGCGACTGTGGATTCCATATCAACGATTGGCTGAATTCATCGGGGCGGCATCCAGATAACCAAGATGACCGGCAGCATCCGCTTCGCCGGCCTTTGAAACCGCCGGTTTTTCAACGGTTTTTCCTGTTTGCCACGCTGCAACTGCCAGCAAACTTCCGAAAAGAAGGGAAAAAGCTCCAACAACAACATGTAAAGTTGCAATGTCCGCCGCCTTGTTGCTCCAGACGGTGAAAGCGCCCAACGCCCCTTGCAACAAGACAATGCCAAACCATGCCTGAGTCAAGCGCGCCGGCGTTGCCCGCCAGCCGGCCAGCCGGCCCACACGCCATGCAATCGCTCCGGCAACCGCCAGAATTGCAAAGGCAACCAGCCGGTGCGTCATGTGCAAATGAATGTGAGCCGCAGTAATTGGTTTGTAATCCACCACGCTATGCCGCACCTGATTTATCGCTTCGAGAAAAGCCGCGTCACTCGGAGGCCATATACGGCCATAAGCCAGAGGGAAATCCGGGACGGCCAACCCGGCATGTTGATGGCGCATCGCAGCCCCCAAAAGCAATTGCACAAATATCAAAACGCTGAGCAAGGCGGCGGGCCGCTTCAAACTGAGCCAGCCACCCGAATGCGCGGCTTCCTTCAGCCTCGGCCACCAGCCGGATGTGTACATTGCTATGACGCCCAGCAGCACCAAAAAAACCTGCGCCAGGGCCGCATGCACCATGCCCAACTCATCCTTGTACAAGGTGACCCGCAACCCGCCCAGGACACCCTGCAGACATACGCCAATGAAGGCCGCAACCGCAAGCACGCGAACCACCTTCCGGGAGCAATGCGCTGGCGGCCGCACCCACATCCAGATTGCAAGTATTGTTGTCAACAGCCCCACACCAGAGGCCCATAACCGGTGGGTATGCTCATAAAAAACCCCGCCCGTCCACATGGATATGGGAAATAAAAACATGTTGTACCCATAAGTTGTCGGCCAGTCCGGCACCGCCATGCCTGCCTCATGGCTTGTCACAAGCCCGCCGAGTCCTATTAAACCAAGCGCAAAAAACACCGTCAGCCAGGTAAAACGGCTCAGCCACTGCCCGCCAGCCTTTGGCGGCAGCTTCGTTGTCTCAAGTCCCATAAACTTCAAAAATGGCGCAAGTTTTCAAAACGTCCAATTTTTTGATGCAGCAATTACATTCTCATTTGGAAAGACTTGCAACATGGCCGGCCTTTTGACTTTTCCAGCGGCAAAAGGGAGGGTTTAATGCGGGCAGTGGGATGAAGGCTTTCGAGACTTTTTGTTTGAAAATAGTCCGCTGGTCTAGCTGGCCGCTGCTGGCGCTCGTGGCGGCCTTTTTCATAACCGGTTACGCAAGCGCCTCGCGCTTCGGACTTGACCGCCTCATGGACCCGCAAACCGCGCTCACGTGGCATAAATTTCTCCACACTCCTCTTTTGATTTCAGTACTGGCGCACAGCCTGCCGGCGGTGTATCTTGCTTTTGTGCGTTGGGGATGGATAAAGCGATGAATAACCGCCCCGTGCAACATGAGGCATCCGGAAACCCGCCGTTGCGGATGCCAGCCCTGAAGGGTTTGTCGCGCCGCAAGGCCATGGCGGCTGCCATTCTGGGTGTCGCCGGAGTCGCCGGCGCAGCCTCTTGGTTGTCGCGCCTGTTTAATTTCTCTGACTACGCCCCGGCAGATATTTTCCCCGGTGACGCCCCCAAAGGCGAGCTCTGGGAGCAATGGAAGCGGCGCGGCTGGGTCAAGGAGGCTTACAACTACACCAAGCTCGGCCGAAACGTCCAATGCAAGGCATGCCCGAACAATTGCCTGCTCCAGCCCGGCGACCGCAGTCACTGCCGCAATCGCGTCAACAAGGACGGCACCCTCTATACCCTTGCCTACGGCAACCCGTGCGCCATGCACGTTGATCCGGTCGAGAAAAAACCGCTCTTTCACTTTCTGCCAGGCTCCTCAACATTTTCTCTGGCAACCTCCGGCTGCGTTTTCCGCTGCCTCAACTGCCAAAACTGGGATATCTCGCAGAAAAAACCGGAGGAAACCAAGGACGCGTCAGGGCCGGAATACCGCCTGCGCCCGCCACTGCCGGAAAGCCTGTCGCTCGAACAGATGCGCAGGCTCAGTCTTTTTCCCGAAGACGTGGTTGCAGTCGCGACGGCTTTGAAGTGCCCATCAATCGCCTATACCTACTCGGAGCCAACCGCTTTTTACGAATACACCCTGGACACATGCGTGGTGGCCAGAAAGGCAAAAATCAAAAACATAATTGTGACCTGCGGCTCGATCGAGGAGCGCCCCCTGCGAAGATTGCTGGAGTTTGTGGATGCCGCCCATGTTGACCTGAAGGGCTTCGATGAAAACATTTACCGCCAGCTCAACTCCGGCCGGCTGCAAACGATTCTCAACACCCTCAAAGTCTATAAAAGCACAGGTGTCTGGTTCGAGATAATCAACCTTATCGTGCCCACTTACACCGACAAACCCGAGACCATAAAGCGGATGTGCGGCTGGCTGGTTGAAAACCTTGGACCGGATGTGCCGCTGCATTTTTCGCGATTCCATCCCCAGCACAAACTGACGCATCTGCCGCCAACGCCTCTGGCAATACTTTTACAGGCACGCGACATTGCCAGAGCCGCCGGACTGCGCTACGTCTATATCGGCAACGCCCGCGAGGTGGCCGATGCCGAGACAACTTTCTGTCCGAACTGCAAAAAACCGCTAATCGAACGCACCATCTTTGCCGTTGAAAAGTTCAGGCTTCAGAATGGCCGCTGCCCGCACTGCAACACCGCCATCCCAGGCATCTGGGTCTGAAACTTTGACACCTGGTGGAGCCGCTAATGAACGCGAAGTCATCAAAAGGGAACCGCGAATGAACGCCAATGAACACGAATGGATCAGAAAGGGAACCGCGAATGAACGCGAATGAACGCGAATGGGAGCAAAAAAATCAGATTTATTTTGCGTTTATCTGCAGTTGAAGACAAAAATCGCTTTTGCGTTTATCCGCAGTTGAAGACAAAAATCGCTGATGAACGTAAAACAGAATGAAAACAATTATTTTATTCGCGTTTATTCGCGTCCATTCGCGGTTAAACCAAAAAGCCGCTAATGAACGCGAATGAACACGAATGGGAAAAACAGGTTTCTTTCGAGTTTATTCGTGTTAATTGGCGGTTAAAGGAGGAACGCAACCAATGAAAGCTGATGAATCCGAATTGATACTTAAAGACGAGGTTTACGCCATTGTCGGAGCGGCGATGGAAGTTTCGAATGAATTGGGAGCGGGTTTTCTTGAAGCGGTTTATCAGGAAGCGTTGGAGCTTGAGCTGTCCATGAGACAAGTGCCATATCAGACACAACTTCCCATAAAGGTCATTTACAAAGGGCATGTTTTGTCGAAAGAATACATCCCCGACCTCGTCTGTTTCGAGCAAATCATCGTAGAAATAAAGGCGGTCAAACAACTGACTTCCGTTGAAGAAGCTCAGCTTTTGAACTACTTGAAAGCGACAGGAAAACCTGTCGGCATTTTGCTGAACTTCGGAAGCCCGAAACTGGAATGGAAGCGAATGGTTCTCACCAATTCACCTCAAAAAGGGATCCGCTAATGAACACGAATGGATCAGAAAGGGAACCGCCAATGAACGCGAATGAACACGAATGGATCAGAAAGGGAACCGCCAATGAACGCGAATGAACACGAATGGATCAGAAAGGAAACCGCTAATGAACGCCAATGAACGCGAATGGAAATAAAAAAACAGGTTTCTTTCGTGTTTATTCGCGTCTATTCGCGTCCATTCGCGGTTGAAAAGAAAAACCGCTGATGAACAGAAAAGGAACCGCTAATGAACGCGAATGAACACGAATGGGAATGGACAAATTAGGCTTCTTTGGTGTCTATTCGCGTTTATTCGCGTCCATTCGCGGTTAAAAAGATAAACCGCTGATGAACACAAAGTGATCAAAAGGGAACCGCTAATGAACGCCAATGAACACGAATGGAAATAAAAAAACAGGTTTCTTTTGCGTTTATTCGCGTTTATTCGCGTCCATTCGCGGTTGAAAAATACCGCTAATGAACACGAAGTGATCAGAAAAGGAACCGCTAATGAACGCCAATGAACGCGAATGGGAATAAAAAGCAGGTTTCTTTCGTGTTTATTCGCGTTTATTCGCGTCCATTCGCGGTTAAAAAGAAAAACCGCTGATGAACACAAAGTGATCAGAAAAGGAACCGCCAATGAACGCCAATGAACACGAATGGAAATAAAAAAACAGGTTTCTTTCGTGTTTATTCGCGTTTATTCGCGTCCATTCGCGGTTGAAAAATACCGCTAATGAACACGAAGTTATCAGAAAAGGAATCGCTAATGAACGCCAATGAACACGAATGGAAATAAAAACAGGTTTCTTCCGTGTTTATTCGCGTTTATTCGCGTCCATTCGCGGTTAAAAAAACAGGTTTCTTTCGCGTTTATCCGCGGTTGAAGACAGAAATCACTGATGCCATTCCCAGCCCAATTGATAATTTGATTGAAAGATTTTGGGGAGGTTAACTTGATCACAATGTTTTTATGATTCACTTGTCGTCGCCATTTGGCGTTGGAGTTCAACACTTCATGTGTTTTACATGCTCACCTATCCGCTGACATCATGAATCGGTGTGAAATGTGCTCGATCAATAAGATTGGCTTTTGGCGGACTTAACTGCCTGAATTTTCAATTTTGTTTTGCCTGAATGGTGGTATGTTTATGGTGCATGGCGGGTGGATGGCATCTTTACCGTGGCTCCATCAGGCTGTTTTTGGCTGTGGCAGTTTTTACTGCCTGCGCCGACTGGAGGCCGTTGTCAATTGAACAACTGACAGCCAGGGCGCAGTTGATTGTCCGCGGCACCGTAACAAGCCGCACCTGCCAGCGCGACGGCGCAGGCCAGATTTACACCACCGTTGATTTCCAGGTGGCCGAAGTCTGGAAAGGCTCTTTTTCCGGCACCAACCTGGCAGTGGTTCATAGCGGAGGCGTGTTGGGCGATGAACAGGCCGCCTGCCCGCAGGAGGTTGATCTGCCGCCAGGCGAAGAGGCTGTCCTGTTTCTAATACTAAATCCAGCCGGGCAGGCAGTGTGCGTTGGCATGGCTCAGGGAAAGTTCAGGCTGATATCAGATGGAAATGGCGACAAACTCGCCGTCAACCCATTTCATGGCAGGCAACCTCTACAGTCCAAAACCGGCTCCATCCCGCAACCGCAAGCACCGTTGACTGTTTCAGAACTTAAGCGGCGCGTCTGCTCAAATTCAAAATGAAACCCGCCATTTCCACATTGCAGCGCACCGTTACCGCCTGCCTTTTCCTGGCCGGAGTTGCGGCGCTCAACGCCTTTGTCGGCTCCGAGACCGCCCAGGGCAACCTGCGCCGCTGGCGGCTGTCCCCGCCGCATCCATCCGTAAGCACAAATGTTGTAAACCCAACCACGCGCGCAATTCGATTTTTCCTTGCCGCCGACGCATTTTCGTCCACCAACAGGCAGGCCGAGCTTGACTCAATACGCGCCGCTTTCGGTCAGTGGCAGGCGGTGCCCGGCACGATTCTGAAATTCGAGGATGCCGGCCTTGCAACTGGCAGCCTAGATGTAAATTTGAATGACAACACCAATCTGATTTTCTGGACAAAATCCAGCACTCTAATCAACTCGAACCGCACTGACATTTCGGGCAGCCTGGGACTTTGTTTTACTTCATTTCTGTCCGATGGCACGTTGTTAAATGCCGATATTGTGCTAAACGGCGTCGAGTTTGGATGGCACACCGATTTTTTTGACACCCAGACCACAAATGCCTTTGTTGAAAATGTTGCGTTGCACGAAATCGGTCATCTAATCGGGCTTGCTCACGCAGCCATTGGCACTGCAACGATGTTGTATCATGGCGACTTCGGCACCAGCCGGATTCCCGGACTTTCAAGTGATGATATCAGCGGTGTTTGCGCCTTGTACGGCACAGCCGCAACGATTTCTTCCCTGGGCCATTTGCAGGGGCAGATTACGGTCAATGGCACGCCGGTTTTCGGCGCTGTGGTCAGTCTCGAAGATGATACCGGGACGCTGGTGGCGGCCACGCCAAGCCGCACCAACGGCCTGTACCAGTTGCCTTGCGTGCCTGCCGGCCATTACACACTGCGCGTAACACCGCTGGACCCGGCGGTGCCGGAGCGGCTCATTTCGGGGCCGGACATTGCCAGCAGCTACGCAACTGCGCAGACATCCTTTCTTCCAAATCCGGGCGCAGGCGTCACTCTAACCGCAGGCGCCACAAACACCCTCAATCTGACAGTAACAAACACCGCGCCCCCGTTTCGCATAACATGGTTGCGCCAGCCGTCGGCACTGCGCGATTATTACTTCATCAACACCACACCAATCGCCATGCTGCAGGGCCAGAGCAACTTCTGGGTTGGCGTTTTTTCCGGTGACCTTCCTTCATCGGGGCTGACTTTGCAAATCACCGGTCCGGGCGTCACCATTTTGGAAACCACAAACCATCCCATGAACTCCGTCTTTACAAGCCTTGCTGGCATCTCCGTGCGCGTGGCTGTGGCCTCAAACGCCACACCGGGGGCGCGCTCGCTCGTGGTTATTCGCACCAGTGACGGCGCCCGCGCCTATGCCAACGGCTTCTTTGAGATACAATCAACTGTACCGGACTATAATTTTGACGGGCTGGATGATCGCTTCCAGCGAACATACTTTTCGCCATTCACATCGCCGGCTGCGGCGCCGCAGGCCGATCCGGATCAGGATGGCATGAGCAACTCCGCCGAATACATCGCAGGCACAAATCCAACCAACTCAATCTCCCGTTTGGCAATCGAAAGCGTCACGCAAACTATCAACGGCGCAACAATCCGCTGCCGAACCGTGCCGGGCAAGCGCTACCAACTCTACAGCCGGCCGGTTGTTGCATCCGGTGCATGGCAGCCGGTTGGAACCCCGATAACCGCCTCAGGCAATGTCACCCAATGGTTTGATCCCGCCGGCACGGGCGGTGCGCGTTACTATCGCGTGGGTGTTGTCCCTTGATCAAGTCGTTGCGGCAGGCGGGCCGCCAAAAATGCGGTTGTAAACCTGCCGGATGTCACGCCGCCATCCAGCGATCGCCTGCCTGAACTCTTCCGGTGTTGCAAAACCGCATCGCACAGATACCCGGTAATAAGGCGCAGGATCGTCTGGCAGCTCCGACTCGCCTTCATAACTCCAGCGGCGCAGGATGCCTTCAATGCGCCTGAGCTTCATGTAATTTTCAATAAGTTTCTCCGCATCCCCGGCTGGCATCAATTTCCGCTCGCGGATTAACTGCAATGCCGCAAGCGTGTTCGGCTCGCGCAAACCGTGGGCCAGAGACAACGCCTGGGCGATGAATTCCGCGTCCACAAGCCCGCCGGCGCCTGTCTTGAATGCCAGCTCTTCCTTCCCTGCAGGCGTTCGCTCTTTTTCAATGCGCAAGCGCATCCGCTTAATTTTCTCCATCCAGTCCGGCGTATAAGCAGCCAGTGGAAGGCTTGGGGACTTGAAATTGGTCAGCCGCCCCACCAGTTCGTCATACTTCTGCGCCGTCTGCGCATCGCCCGCAATCGGGCGCGCCCGTGTCAAGGCCTGGATTTCCCATAATTGCGCCCGCCGCCGGTAGTAATCTTCATAGGCGGAAAGCGTGTTGACCAGAAGGCCCTTTTCGCCATCGGGCCGCAGGCGCGTATCAGTTCGGAAGACCAGACCCTGCGCAGTTTGCGTCGAAAGCAAATCCAGCACCGCCACAGCCAGCGACTGCAGTTTGGGCAGATTTTTGGCGCTGTCCGGCGCCACAAAAATAACGTCCAGATCGGAGCCGTAGGTAAGTTCGCGCCCGCCCAGCTTGCCCATTCCGATGATGGCAACCGGCGGGCGTGAAATTTTTTGGGCGCGCATGGCCGCTTCAAGCGCATACTGAAGGCATGCATCGGCAAGGGCGGTCAGTTCAAGCAGGTGCTGCTCCGGTCCGGCCAGCCCAAGAATATCCCGAAGCCCGATTCGCATGAACTCAGTCTCATGGTATCTGCGCAGCCACAACTTCTGGTCTTCGTCTTCACGTCCGTGCCGCAATTCTTCCAAAATATCGGCAGCGGTTTTGGAGCGGTTCAACAGCCCGCGCAACATCAAATCATCAACCATGTCCGGCGTGCGAATGGCCGTTTCTGCGAGAAATTCAGAGCGGTCAAACAACAGGATCAAAAGTTCAAACAGCGCCGGATTGCGCGCCCAGGACTCGTACAACATCGCCCTTGAACCATAGGCGGAGATGAAACCATCCAACCGCGCCAGCACCCGGTCCGGGTCCGAAAGCGTCCGGGGCTGCAAATTTACAATTCGGCCGGTGGCATCCTTTTTTGGACAAAGCGCAAGCAACCGCGGCACAAGCTCGCGGGCCAGCTCCTCGGTATGCGCCGAAACATGCACATAGCCCGGGCCTTGAATGAACTCGGCTATGAGTTTGAAAGCCTTGACTGGGTCTCGAAAACTGTGTGCAGCCAGCAGCGCCTGCCATTCTTCCTCCGCGCCTTCAATTCGCGCCGGCAGAAGCTCATGCTCCGGCGCTTTTTCGGTTTTTAGAAGCCGTTCATATATTGCGCGCACACGGCTGGTGTTTTTGGACAAAAGCCGCTCAAATTCATCACGCGTCCGGCAGCCCATCAATTTTGCAAGCCGCGTCAGCGCCTCCGGTTCATCGGGTATGGTATGCGTCTGCTGATGGTTCTCCATCTGCAGCCGGTGCTCGACCTTGCGCAAAAATTGATAAACATCGGCCAGCGCCACCGCGTCCTCCCTTTCCATGAGATTATAGCGCACCAGTTTTTGAAGGGCGGGCAGCGTTTGATGGTCCTGCAAAAATGGAAGCCGCCCGCCATGCAACACTTGAAATGCCTGCGCTATGAACTCTATCTCACGGATGCCGCCACGGCCAAGTTTGACATTCCGCGACAACTCGCCCTCCCGCACCACTTCATTTTCAATCCTCTCTTTGACGGCGGCAACTTCATCAAACAATCGCGGGCTGACGTAGCGCGGGTAACGGAATGACTGGACTGTTTCAATGAATTCATGAGCCAACGCCTCATCCCCTGCAACGCACCTGGCCTTTATGAGCATCATCCGCTCCCACGTCTGCCCCCATTGCGCATAATAATTCTCGTAACTCTCCAGCGAGCGCGCCAGCGGCCCGGCCTTTCCCTCCGGCCTGAGCCTCAAATCAATCCGGTACAACTGTCCTTCGGGTGTTGTGCGTCCAACCTCCGCCACGAACATTTCCGCCAGCCGCGTGAAGAATTGATGATTTCCCGGATTCCTGGCGCCGGTTTCGCCATGGCGCGGCGGCGTTTTGAAAACGGCGCCCTCGTCCGAGTACACGAACATGACATCCACATCGGAGCTGTAATTGAGCTCCTGGCCGCCAAGTTTGCCCAAACCCAATACACAAAAAGTCGCCGGCTGCCATCGCCTGGAGGCATCCTGAAAATAAGGCTGGCCCATGCGCGCTGAAAGTTGTTGATGGCATACACGCGCCACTGCCGCAAGGCAGGCATCAGCCAAATCCGACAACTCGCGCACTATTTCCATCACATCGCCAAAACCGGCCAAATCACGCATTGCGATGCGCACCAATTCGCGCTGTTGGAAAAGGCGGAGACGCCGGAGTGCCTCCTGGTAATCTTGCGATGCCAATGTTGGCTCAAGCAGCCCGGCAACCTCAAGCCGCAGGCCTTGTGCCTTGCGCGGATGCCGCAACATCTCAACATCCATAAACGCCTCGAGCCATTCTGGATGTGTTAAAAGCCGCTGGGCGGAGATTGGCGAACCGCTGAACAACGCCGCAAGGGCTTTGCACTGTTCGGCGGTTGCCGTGGCAATCAGCTTCCCTGCTTGCGATGCCTGCAACTGCCCCAACCACTGCCGGACACGCTCAGGCGACGCCGCCTCCTTGATGGCGACTTCCCAGCAGCCATTTTCTGTCTGCTTCCTGCCCCGACCTGATTTCACCGTTATTTCAACTCAGTTTCAAAAAGGTAACTGCCTGAAACTATTTCGCATACCACGCGCCCGTCCTTAAGCCCGAGTATCCGCACGCCCGGACTCTTCTCCAGCTTCATCCCGCTCTCCTTCACACGCGAGGCGCGTGCTGCCGGAATATAAACCGTGGCAGTGGCATTTACCGGAACATCAACACGCCAGCGCAACCGGCCCGACTCAACTTTCCACGCGCTTTTAATCAACCCGTAAGGCGAGCGATAAACAGCGCTGGCGTGGCTCAATACCTGCCAGTGATGTGGCGACAACTCGAAACGCCTGAACCCCGGCGCATCCGCCACGGGGCGAATGCCGCCGACACTCTCGTGAAACCAGGCCGCAATCGCAGCCCGCGGCGCATAATCAAGCGGCCTGTCACAATTCAAGCCGCCGCCGGCGGTGCGCGTGATTGTCTCCGGCCATGTTGTCTGGCCCTGGCTCAAAATCCAATCCAGGGCCGGATAACCGCTTAAAGTCATTGCCTTGAAAACCACCGCTTCATATCCGAATTTGTCCAGCAACGTAAGCAACGGCCGGGTTGCCAAAATACCGGTTGGCGGATACCCCCCTTGCACATCCGTCACCTGCTCAGCAAGCCGCCTTGCCACCGCCGCTTCGATTTCAGGCGGTGCCAGCCCGAACCTCAGCACCAGCGCGTTGGCAGTCGCCGAGCCATAAGACTTGCTGCCCGGATCATAGAATCTGCGATGAAACGCCGCTTGCACACGGCGCGATTGCTCCGCAAAAACAAAGGCATCCTCCATCTTCCACACCAGCCGGGCCACCTGCTCCATAAGACGCAGCGCGCCGTAATAATGGGCAGTGGAGACAAGGGCAGGCGGCGCGCCAGCCGGCAATTCATCCGCCAAACCCCATTCACCATGGCCTTTTTCCAAAATATAACCGGAGGCCTGATTTTTAAGCGACTCCATCCAGCCGCGCATCAGATCGTAATGCTCAACCAGCGCGTTGGTGTCGCCATAGTAAATGTACATATACCACGGAACCAGCGCCACCGCCGCGCCCCAGTCCGGCCACGCCTCGGCGCCACCCAACCATCGCGCCGAGTTGACATACCTCGGCAACGGCAGGCTCCCACCGAGCTGCCCGGAGCGCGTCCTTGCAGATTCGGCCTTCGCGGACAGGTCATCCATGAACTTCGCCCAAAGCGGCAGAACGTCGAAATTGAAAATCGTGGCCGGCGCAACCGCCATCGCCCCGCCCATCGAGGCCATCTGACTACCGTTGGGACTGTCAACCGGTATGCCTTGCAAATTATTTTCCACCGTGCGCACCGATGCCTCGTAAATCCGGTTCAAGACGGGCATTGAACAAACAAAATCACCGGCCCGCTCGACATCGCTCCTGACAAGCACCCCCTCAATGGTGTCATCGCCCGGCTGGCTGTCCCCATCCACTTCTACATACCTGAAACCATGACATGTAAAACGCGGCTCCCAGGTTTCCTGAGCTGTGCCCGAGCAAATATAAATGTCGGTTGGCACAAAACCGGTGGATGCCGCGCCGGTTGAAGCGGTGTCTATTGCCGAGCCGTCCGGCGTCAGCGCCTCGGCAAATCGCATTGTAATAACTGTGCCTGCTTTTTCACCGTTAACTTTCAGGCGTGCCCATCCAACAATGTTCCGCCCCAAATCATAAATTTCCCGCCCATTTTTTCCCTTGAAATGCCGGACTGCCGGCAGCGTGCGCACGCGGCGAATCGGCGGCAACGGCTGGGCCGCAAGCTCCGGTAAAAACGGGATTATATCCGGTTTCAAATTTGCGCTGCCCGGCGGCCCGCTTTTCGCAGGCTTTGCGGCCGGCTCAACGGCGGGCTTGTCCAAGGCAAAATTTGTGACCACCAACGCCTTTGTCCACCGTGAATCATCAAAGCCGGGCAAATCCCACCCCTCAGGCCAATTCCGCGCATCGTAAGTTTCCCCGGCATATACATTATCAAAAAGAACAGGGCCGGTTTCAGTCCGCCACGATGAATCGGTAACAACAACCACCTGCCCGCCGCCGGCATACTCGACAACAATTTTTGCAATCGCCGCCGGCTGGCCATGTTCAAGAAATGGCGCGTTAAACGCAAGGTTCTGCCCGAAAAACCCGTTGCCGAGCATGAGACCGACGGCATTTGTCCCACGGCGCAAATATTTCCGAATATCATGCGTGGCATAATATGCCCGCGCAATTGTGGGGGATGGCGCCGGTTCCAGGACAGCATCGCCAACTTTTTGTCCGTTAACCCGGAGTTCACAATAACCCTGGCATCCAACATAGGCGCGCGCCCGGCTGACTTCACCTGTCAACACCAGCTCCCGGCGGAACAAAGGGGATGGATGCGACTCAACCTTGACCGCCTCCTCCATTTCCGAAGTCTTCAACTCACGCGCCGCCAGAGGCGAGTTTCGGGTATCCTTGGGCAACTGCACCCAATATGCCGGCGCCCAGTCCGCCGGCGCCAGTAAACCCATTTCCCACCACGCCGGCGCAGACCATGCAGAGGGCTGGCCGTCCCTGTCCCACACCTTCACTTTCCACCAGTAACGCTGCCCGGACTGGAGCGGCGGCCCCTGGTACGGCGTCAAAATACTACGGGCCATCGGCACCTCGCGCGAATCCCAAACATCCGGCTTATCCTGTGCAAGCGCCTCCGGACTGCTGGCAACCATTATCCGATAGGCTGTCTGCGCCTGCCCGCGCTCATCCGATACCAGCACCCAGCCAAGTCGCGGCTGCACCGCGTCTATGCCGATTGGATTTGTCTGGTACTCGCATGTCAGCGGCCCGAACTCAAGTGGCGCGCCAACGCCCACCAAGCCAACTGCCGCCCCACAAACCAGCCATCCCACTAAAAATCCCGCTTTGCGGAAAAATATCGTTCTCATTTTTGTACAAACCCGCCGGTTGCGGCCCCACGGCCCAATCCAGTCGTTGCCGCCATTGTGCCGCCACACCCCTACTCTTGCACGCTTAAAAAATCAGTGTGCCATTCAGGCCAGTTGTTGCCGGCAAATACTGGTTGGCACGGGTTTCAACAGCCGGTAAATTAGCAGGGAAGTTATGCGCACTTTTTTTGAAAAAGGCATGATGGTTGTTGCGGGATGTTTGGTTGCCGGAAACATGGCCGCTGTCGAGCCGGTATTGGTTGAGGCGGAGGCCTTCAACCAGTACGGCGGCTGGGTGCTGGACACACAGTTCATCGAAATCATGGGTTCGCCCTATCTGCTCGCCCATGGCCTTGGACAACCGGTGGCCGATGCCGTTACCACAGTTGAATTTCCAGCCACCGGCACTTATCGGGTGTGGGTGCGCACCAAGGATTGGGTGGCCCGGTGGAATGCGCCCGGAACACCGGGGCGTTTCCAGCTTTTTGTGGATGGCAAGCCGCTGCAGGAAACCTTCGGCACGCGCGGCGCCGACTGGTTCTGGCATGACGGCGGCACCGTCGAAATCAAGCAACGCAACGTGCAGTTGGCGTTGCATGACTTGACCGGATTCGACGGCCGGTGCGACGCCATACTTTTCGGCCCGCCATCCGGTTATACCCCGCCGGCGGACATGTCGCCTCTGGCGGGATGGCGGCGGCAATTGCGCGGACTGCCGGTTGCGCCGCAGGAGGCAGGCACTTACGATTTAGTGGTTGTGGGCGGCGGGATTGCTGGCACTGCCGCGGCAATTTCAGGCGCGCGGATGGGCTGCAAAACCGTGTTGATACAAAATCGGCCGGTGCTTGGGGGTAATGGCAGCTCGGAAGTGCGCGTCTGGCCGCAAGGCGGAACACGACGCGGCCTTTTCCCGCGTTTGGGCGAAATCGTCGAGGAAATTGTCAGCCGCCCAAAATCATCGCCGGGCACTTATGAAGAGTTTGAGGATGCACGCAAGGAGGAGGTGGTGCGGGCCGAAAAGAACATCACGTTGCGGCTCAATCATCATGTTCTGGCGGTGGAAAAGGAGGGCAACAGGATTTCTGCGGTTATCGCCATGGACACCCGCACCGGGTTGTTAAGCCGGTTCCGCGGCCGGTTGTTTGCCGATTGCACCGGGCATGGGACAGTGGGCGCGCTGGCCGGCGCCGATCATACCATAAAGGAAGAGGGGCATCTTGGCATGAGCAACATGTGGCGCTGGCGCACCAACAATGCGCCGGTGAGCTTTCCGGAGACGCCATGGGCGCTGGATTTGACGATGGACGATTTTCCATATCCCAAGCGTTTTCATGGCGAATGGTTCTGGGAAAGCGGTTTCAACCGGCATCCGATAAATGACCTCGAATACACGCGGGACTGGAATCTGCGGGCGGTGTTCGGCGCATTCAACGCGATGAAAAACAAGGATGGCAAGGCCGAGCATGCAACCGCATCGCTTGAATGGGTGGCGTACATCGGCGGCACACGGGAATCGCGCCAGTTGCTGGGCGATGTTGTGCTGACACGGGATGACATTGTTCAGAAGCGGCAATTTCCGGATGGCTGCGTGCCAACCACATGGGATATAGATTTGCATTATCCCAAGGAGCAGTACGCAAAGAAATATCCGCAGGACCCGTTCATATCCAAGGCGGAGTTCGACAAGTCGGTTGACAAACAGCACGGTTATCCAGTGCCCTACCGCTGCTTTTATTCGCGCAACATTGAAAACCTGTTCATGGCGGGCCGCAACGTAAGCGTGACCCACGAGGCGCTGGGCACCGTGCGCGTGATGCGCACCGGCGGCATGATTGGCGAAGTGGTTGGCAAGGCCGCATCCATTTGCATCAAACATATTTGCACACCGCGCGAGGTGTACGAGCGTTATTTTGATGAACTGAAAGAGCTGATGAATCTGCCGGGTGCAATGCGGCGGGACACGGTCAACGACCCGCTTGTCATGCCGCCGAACGCGCCTGCACTGCCGCCGCCCGACGTTGTGTTGATTGAACCATCAAAATTGCCGGGCATTGTTGTGGATGATACCAGGGCGAAGCTGACCGGCAAATGGACGCAGGGGCAGGGGTTGAAGGGCTACATCGGCCCGCATTATCTCTACGCCGCGCCGCGTGAAAAGGCGGTTGCGCGGTTTGAGTTCAGCGTGCCTGTCACCGGAGAGTATGAGGTGCGCAGCGCTCATCAGCCGCACGAAAACCGCTCAAGCAAAACTTTGTTCACCATTTACAGCGCCAGCGGCCAGAAGACAGTCCGCGTCAATCAAAAGATTGCGGCGCCGCTGCCGAACGGATTTGTCTCGCTGGGTGTATTCAATTTTGAGGCCGGCAAGCCTTATGCAGTGGAGATCAGCACGGATGGCGCCGACGGAAATGTGCACGCCGACGCAATTCAGATTTTGAAAAAGTGAATCCCGGCGCGGGTTGGAAATCAAACCCGCTTCATTTGACAAGCAGCCGCCGGCATAGACGGTGTTTCAAGCGCCACACAAACCAGCATGGGCATTGCACGCAGTCTGGCCAAACGCTTCGCAATGGCCGAGCGCGTTGCAGGAATGGGTTGGACGCAAAGACCGGCGCTGGTCAATGCCGCCGGCGTTGGATGGAATCCTGCGGATTCTTCCGATTGGGTTGCTTGCTGTCATGCTGGTTGTCATAATGTGGTCACTGCCGCTTGACCCGGCTGACATTGAGCCTTTTGACGCGTTTGTAATTAAAAGCGCCGGTTGGGCAACAATTACCATGGCAGTGGCAGGATTGATTGCGGCGCGGTTCATCCCACAAGCCTATTGCCGCTATGGCTGTCCAACAGGCGCCTTGCTTGAGTTTGCACGCGCCCGCGGGAAAAACGATCGGTTTGGCTGGCGCGACTGGGCGGCGCTATTGCTGGTTTTGTGTGCTGCACTGCTGGCGGCGGGATTTGACAGTTTCCACGCCTGGCTTAATGCATAGCTGCATTCCCAGGCCAGGTTTGGGCGGGAGCGCCGGCGGCTGCGTGAACGCCAGGCATTGCATTGGTTTGAAATGGCTTGCAGAACCGGTTTTTTGGAAGCAAAGTTGCGTGGTCTGAGGTTGGCTGGATGAACAGGACGATAATATCGGTTTTTTTAGTCCTTATCATAGGGGGCTTCTTCTACCTTATTTTAGGCCCCCGCCCAACGTCTTCCGATAATCCCGGCAACCCATTCGTCCGGCCCAAGCCGAAGATGACTTTTGGCCCGCGCGATCTGGCTGATTCCATCTACACTGTCATATCAACCCACCAGGAAATCTACCACCAGAACATCATTCAGCGGTTGGTGGATGAGGAAAAAGTTGTGCGCGCCTCACCCAATTGGAAAGAGGAAAAGGCGCTGCCGGTACACTCGCAGGTGGCGCGGATGGTTGCCGAATCAATACAAAGCCGCGGCGCCGAGTTTTCCTACACCTTCCGCTCGCTGCATCCGGTAAACAAGAGGCATGCAGTTGAAACCCCTCTTGAACTGACAGCGCTGGAGTATCAGCAAAAACATCCGGCGGACAATTATTACGCGGAAGAAATGCTGGGCGGGCGACGTTATTTCACCGCCATTTATCCGCAGCGCGCCATCTTCCAAGGATGTGTGAACTGCCACAACCGCCTTCCGGAAAGTCCGCGGCATGATTACAAGACAAACGATGTCCTGGGCGCTCTGGTTATTCGCGTCCCGCTGGAGTTGTAGCGCTTAAATTGCCGATAAGGCGCGCACGGTGTTTTCCAGCGAAGTCACATCTGCCACATTCAGTACCCGCACGGTTTTATCAATTCGTTTCATGAACCCGCTCAGGGCCGTTCCCGGTCCCAACTCGATAAACTGCGTAAATCCCTGTCCAAGCAGGGCGCGCATTGAGGCCTCCCACAGCACCGGCGCGGTAATCTGTTCAACAAGACGCGCTGCAATCTCCACCGGACCGCCATGCGGCGCGGCAGTAACATTGGAAATCACGGGCACCCTGGGGGCAGATAGCGACACTCTGGCAAGCGAATCGCGCAACTTTGGTTGCGCGCCTGCCATCAACGGCGAGTGATAGGCCCCGGCGACAGACAGCGGCAAAGCCCGCTTCGCGCCTCTGCTTTTGGCAAGCTCGCATGCCCTGTTGATGTTTTCAATCGCGCCCGAGATGACAAGCTGGCCGGGGCAATTCAGATTGGCAAGCACAACGCCGGCCTCCGCGCAGACCTGCCGGGTTGCGCCCTCGTCCAGGCCAATGATGGCCGCCATGCCGCCTTTTGTCGCTTCGCAAGCCTCCTGCATGAACCGCCCGCGCTCGCGCACAAGCCTCAGGCCGTCCTCAAAGCTCAACGCCCCGGCGGCCGCCAGGGCCGTGAACTCGCCCAGCGAAAGCCCGGCTGTGGCGTCAAATTGCAGGTTGGGCAGTTTCTCCTTCAACAATTCAAAGGCAACCCAGCTCACCAGATAGATACCCGGTTGCGCGTTTTCAGTCTTTGTAAGCTCCGGCTCCGGCCCTTCAAAACAGAGTTTGGTCAGATCATAGCCCAGAATGGCATTGGCTTGTTCAAACCACTGGCGCGCCGATGGAAATGCCCCGGCCAAATCACGGCCCATCCCCACCACCTGCGCACCTTGCCCTGCAAATAACAATGCTGTTTTGCTCATAAATGCACAGCCACTAAACCATTATTGGCAGATTGATTCAACCATGGAAAAAGAATTAGGATTTGACAAACAGTGGCCGGGAATCGAAAGTTAGTTAAGTAATACTTATGAGCGCAGATGCATGCCGGCTGGTGTTGAATCGCAGGCGTTTTCTATTGATGACTGGCGGCGCAATGCTGTTGCCGCCATTTCTGGATGAAATTCTTGCCGCAAAGGAACAACCCATCCGTCCCAATGGCCCGGGAGCGCGGTATGTCCCGGTCATTTACGCGGCCTTTGTCCGGCGCAAAGGAAATTACGGGATACTCTGGCCGGGAGACATTTACGACGGGACCAGGGCGCGCGAAGAATACACCCGCCAGTTGCAGGCTGCGGAAAAGGCGCTTGGATTGAAAGTTGTCTTGCGCGAAGAACCAATTTTTTCACTGGCGGAGGCGGATGGGTGGCTGGAATCGGCAAAAGCAGCCCGCGCTGATGGATTGTTGGTGATGCTGCTGGACCGCCAGCAACACGCGTGGCCCACTGCGGCAAAAGCGGCCGCCAGCGGTCTTAAAACAATTATTTTTTCGCCGGTTGGCACGGCCTTCACCACAAACACCGCAAATTTGGCAAAACAGACCGGGGCGGTTATCTGCTCAACCAGCGATTTTTCGCAGGCTGCATTCGGATTGAAAATGCTCAAGACCGGCGCGCGGTTGCGCGAGATGCGTTTCATAGTTTTGCAGGGGGCCGGGCGGAAGGAATCCGAGCTGCCTTTCTTCGGCACCAAACTGCGCTACCTGCCTGCCAAATCGTTTTTGGATGAATATCAGTCAACGCCGCTGGACGCAGAGGCAAAGGCCATGGCGGCAGCCTACTTGAAGATGGCCAAAAAAATCAGCGGCGCCACATTCGACGATGTTTGCAATGGACTGAAAAGCTACATTGTTGCCCGAAACATTCTCCAGCGCGAGGAAGGCGATGGGATTACCATGGATTGTCTTGGCGCACTTGGCAAAACCACTGTCAGCCTGCCATGCATCTCATGGTCGAAGATGAATGATCAGGGCATTCCGGCGGCGTGCGAAGCGGATTTGGGCGCCTGCGTGACCCATGCGCTCGTGCAATTTTTATTTGACCGGCCCGGTTTCCAGCAAGACCCGGTTCCCGAAACACAAAGACAATGCCTGATCGGGGCGCATTGTTCTTGTCCAACGCGGTTGAACGGTTTCGACCAGCCCCCTGAGCCGTTCAGCATCATGCATCATCACGGAAACCGCGACGCGGTGCCGCGTCCGCTGTGGAAAGTTGGCCGGCGCGTAACAGTTGCAGATGTGCTTCTGCCGGGTAAGGCTGCTTCAAATC
>Ga0078972_1009048_pt1 | contig 20055 bp, 18 predicted proteins | sample YelNatPaOPGAMG01_FD_67568 | JGI IMG/M metagenome (GOLD analysis project Ga0078972, IMG submission 67568) | Hot spring thermophilic microbial communities from Obsidian Pool, Yellowstone National Park, USA - OP-RAMG-01 (SPADES assembly) (version 2) | ecosystem: Environmental > Aquatic > Thermal...
GAGCCGCCAATGTCGTGCATGAGCAAACCTCGGAATTCGTCCGGAAAGCCGCGATCCAACGCGCCGAGGATGTCCTGCGCCAGGAGTTGGTCACGGTGATGGAGCCCGAACAGTTCGACAAGCTGATGTCTTCACTCGACGTTGCCGATACCGCACCACGGCTAGCGGCAGCCGCACGCAAGCCTGCGGTGTTCAAGCGGCGCTGAGTGATGTTCGAGTCCGCACGGCTCGACGACGACCACGCCCTGGCAGGGTTCGACTGCGGTAAGGAGTCGCTGAATGGCTGGCTGGTCGAACACGCCCGCCGCGCCGATAGTAGCGGAGTGGCACACGTCTATGTATGGACGCGACAAGGGGAATCGAAGGTCTGCGCGTATTTCGCTATTTGTCCCACCGAAGTCGTGCGGAACGACGAGGGCGTGCCGGGGTCGATGGCGGGGGGCTATTCCCGCATACCCGGATATTTGATCGCCCGACTGGCAATAGACGCGTCGCTGCGTGGTCACGGATACGGCGAGCAGCTGCTCCTGGACGCACTTGGGAAAGCCGTCGCAGCGTCGGAGATCGGTGGAGGACGGCTCATCGTCGTTGATGCGCTAGACGACGAAGCCCAGTCGTTTTACGAGCATTACCACTTCGTCCCCGTGCGGTACCGCGAGCGTCGCCTGGTGATGAAGGTGTCCACAGCGGCTAAAGCGCTCGGCGAGCGCTGGCACAACTCATGAGGACCACCTCAGATGTCGCAAACAACACCCCTTGCCCGGTCATCGCTTTTACCAGCCCGTTTCGTCAACACTCGACGCCAAAACAGCACAGGTACTTGAGATTGGTGGCAAGTCGGGAATCTACCCCCACTGGCCATCGCAGCTTGGTCAGTCCCACCTCCGGGTTTCAACCCCTTACCTGCGGCTTGTTCAGATACTCGGCGGTGACGTGCTCGCGGGCGCGCACCCAGGCGGCGGCGTCGAATGAAATCCAGCCCATGAGGGCCACCGCATCGCCGACGTCCCGCACGAGGTCGCGCTGATGTATCGGCTCGTGATGAGCGGCCCGGTTGCGCACGAACGACAGGCGTTGCATGCGTTGCTCGACGAACTTGCGCCGTTGACCGAGATCGCGGTGTCCGTGCGGGAATGCGACTGCAAGCGCCGGAATCCACAGCGTCGTCAAGTACCGAGATGCGGTCAGAAATCGCCAGAAGCCGAACGGAAGCTCGGCGATCACCTTGCCGTGCACCCCGTGGGGCCGGCGCTGGGCTGCTCGGTCGCGAGCTCGTGCGATGTCAGCTCGACCGCGGGCGTCCAGTGGGACGGCGTCCAACCACGAGACGCTCAGATGACGCCGCCGAGACCAGCTGACCAGTGCCGAATCCAAGGCGTTTCGCACGATAACCTCGGTCATCGAGATCAGCGAGATCACTGCGGCCGCGGCTTCGGTGTTCCACTCGTACAGTCGCATGACATCGGCGACTTCACCGTTGGTCGCGGCGAAGTACGACCGCAGCCGCTCGGCGGTCAAGAGCTCGACGATCGCAGCGTTGCTCCATTGCGGCGGTGGCTCGGCCGGTCCGCTTGACATGTTCAGATCGTTCCATAGACTTGGCAAGCGAAGACCCCGGAACGATCACTGGCTGAGCCACATCGCCGGGGTTACGTCTTTTCCGGCAGAGACATCTGACCTTACTGAGAAGTTAACCGCTTAGATGCCTGGGAGATCCGCGAAACTGCCGAGCCCTTGGAGGCCGGGAATCTGTCCCAACCTCGACACACGCTGACTTTACAAGTAGTTTTAATGGCGTGGAAACTGTGACCTTCTCTGACCTGCAGCTGCGCGGCAGGGCCACTGTCGAAGGTTGGTTGCGCCGTTCGCAGAGCCGGGTTCTGCGGATCCAGCGCCGCGACGCCGAGGACTTGGTGTTGACGACGGCCACGCGTGCTGCCCAGGCGCGGGAAGCTTCGTCGGTGACCGCCCGAATCTTCGTCGCCCTGATGCAGCGCGATCCGCACGTGCGTGAACTGGTGAACGAGATCGTGCCCGACGTATTTCCGTGGGTGGCATTTCTGTCCCGCGACGAGGTGGGGGAGTTCGTGACGGAGCTGGTGTCGACGATAAGAGCGGCTGACGCGCTCGACAACCCAACACCGGTAGTGCAGGTGATCGACAGCTGGCGGCACACCGCGGAAGTACTGGTCGATCCCGAGTTGACCGCGGCGTTGACCAGGCCCACCGACAGCGACTTCGGCCCTGTGCCCCAGCCCAGCCTCGGGTAGCGGATTGACGCTCAAACGCGGCGATCGAGTCGCGCCGCCGGCCGGCACAGCCGTGGAGTGGGAGCTGCGATTCGCCACCAATGAGGCGGTAAAGGGTTGGGAGGCGCTGTGTCAGCAGGCCCCAGCCAATACCGTGATGGCCTGGCAAGAACTTCGTTCTCGGCCAGACAATCCGATTGCGACGGGCCGACACCACCGGCTCAAAGGTCGCCTCGCCAGCGGTGTGCACCGCGGCGTCGCGGTGGAGCAGTGGCAATACGAGGTCACCAGCGGTGGCCGGCTGTGGTACCTCGTCGACGACGAGCGACGCACATTGTGGCTACGACACGCTGGCCCCGGCCACCCATCCGTCACGGATTAGGATGCGTGCACCGCTGCTGGACCTGGCCGGCAGGTAGATTAACGACGCCTCAGTGCCCTCGGGCCGCTCTGTCGTGATTCACGCAGCACGTCCAGGAATTTTATTGTGCAACAAAGACCGCTGACCTTCGTTAGCTCGGTTGGCTCAGCAGCTCGCGCACTGCCGGGCGAGGCGGGGAACTCCTCAGTAAGCCACTGGCCGGACGCGTGCGCACTTTCTGCGGCCACCAGAACCAGCGTCCGAGCAGTGCCGCGATCGACGGCGTCATGAACGAGCGCACGACCAAGGTGTCGAACAGCAGGCCGAGCCCGATGGTGGTGCCCACTTGGCCGATCACAGCCAGGTCGCTGACCGCCATGACCATCATCGTGAACGCGAACACCAGCCCTGCCGACGTGACGACGGAGCCGCTGCCGCCCATGGCGCGGATGATGCCGGTCTTGAGCCCGGCGTGGATCTCTTCTTTGAACCGCGCCACCAGCAGCAGGTTGTAGTCCGAACCGACGGCCAACAGGATGATCACCGACATCGCCAGCACCATCCAGTGCAGATCGAGCCCGATGAGGTGCTGCCAGATGAGCACCGACAACCCGAAGGCGCTGCCCAGCGACAACAGCACGGTTCCGACGATGACGGCGGCCGCGATGATGCTGCGGGTGATGATCAGCATGACGATGAAGATCAGGCACAACGACGCTATCCCGGCGATGATCAAGTCGTACGTGGACCCGGTGGACAGGTCTTTGTACATGGGTGCGGTGCCACCGAGGTAGACCTTGGAGCCCTCCAGCGGTGTCCCCTTGATGGCCTCGTGCACCGCATGCTTCATCGGCTCCACGGTGGCAATGCCTTCCCGTGACGCGGGGTCACCCTCATGCGAGATGATCATCCGCACCGCGTGGCCGTCCGGCGAGAGGAACATCTTCAGCCCGCGCTTGAAGTCGGGGTTGTCGAAGGCTTCCGGAGGCAGGTAGAAGGAGTCGTCGTTTTTGGCGTCATCGAACGCGTGGCCCATCGCCGACTGGTTTTGCATCATCGCTTGCATCTGATCCTGCAGACCGCCCATGGTTTGCTGCATGGTCAGCTGCATGATCCGCATGCTCTTCATCGTGGCGATCATCGGCGGCATGATCGTCAGCATCTGCGGGAGCAGCGTGTCCAGATGATCCAGATCCGGCAGCAGGTTCGTGATGTCGTCGGTCATCGTGTCGACGCCGTCGAGTGCTTCGAAGATCGACCGCAATGACCAGCAGATGGGGATGTCGAAGCAGTGCTTCTCCCAGTAGAAATAGCTGCGGATAGGCCGCCAGAAATCGTCGAAATTCGCGATCTGGTCGCGCAAATCCTGGATGTCGGCGACCATGCCGTGCATCTTTGTCACCATGCTGTGGGTGGTTTGTGACATCTGTCTGGTGATCTCGAGCATCTGCTCCATGCTGTTGATCGTGGTCTGCATTTCCTCACCCATGCGCAGCATGTCTTTCATGCGGTCCTGCATGTACTGCATGTTCAGCTGCTGGGTGGTGCCCTGCATGCTGATCGCGAACGGGATCGACGCGTGATTGATCGGGGTTCCCAGCGGTCTGGTGATGGCCTGCACGCGTCCGATGCCCGACGTTCGGAACACCGCTTTGGCCACTTTGTCGATGACCAGGAAATCGGCCGGATTACGCATGTCGTGATCGGTTTCGACGAGGAGTAGATCCGGGTTCATCCGCGATTGCGAGAAATGCCGATCAGCGGCCGCATACCCCTCGTTCGCCGGGATGTCGGTCGGCATGTAATTGCGGTTGTCATAGCCGGGTCGGTATCCGGGCAGGGTCACCAGGCCGACCAGCGCGACGGCGACCGTCGCGGCCAGCACCGGTGCCGGCCAGCGCACCACTGCCGCGCCGATCTTTCGCCATCCGCGGATCCGCATCGCCCGCTTGGGCTCCAACAGGCCGAAATGACTTGCCGCCACCACGACAGCGGCCCCCAGGGTGAGTGCCGCGGCGACCATGACGAGCATTCCGATCGCCAACGGCACACCCAGACTTTGGAAATACGGCAGCCGGGTGAAGCGCAGGCAGAAGGTTGCCCCGGCGATCGTCAGCCCCGATCCGAGGATCACATGGCTGGTCCCGCGATACATCGTGTAGAACGCTGACTCTCGGTCCTCGCCGAGGGTGCGCGCTTCCTGATAGCGGCCGATCAGAAAGATCGCGTAGTCCGTTGAGGCGGCGATGGCCAGTGTCACCAGCAAATTGACCGCGAACGTCGAAAGCCCGATCAGGTTGAAGTAGCCCAGGAACGCCACGACGCCGCGGGCCGCCGACAACTCCAGAAAGACCATCGCCAGCACCAGCATCACCGTGCTGATCGACCGGTAGACGAACAGCAGCATCACGATGATCACCAGGAAGGTCATCGCGGTGATCAGCTTGACGCTGCGGTCGCCGGCGATGCGCTGGTCGGCGAGCAGCGGGGCCGCCCCGGTCGCGTAGACCTTGACCCCGGGCGGCGGTGGGATGTCCTTGAGGATCTTCTGGACCGACGCGACCGACTCGTTGGCCAGACTCTCACCCTGATTACCCGCCAGATAAACCTGGACGTAGGCGGCCCTTCCGTCGGGACTCTGCGACCCTGCCGCGGTCAGCGGGTCGCTCCAGAAGTCCTGGACGTTCTCGACGTGTTTGGTGTCCGCTCGTAGTTTGGCGACAAGCTTGTTGTAGTACTGGTGGGCCGCGTCGCCGAGCGGCTGCTGGCCTTCCAACACGATCATCGCCGAGCTGTCGGATTTGAACTCGCGGAAGTCCTGGCCGACCCGCTTCATGGCGATCATCGACGGCGCGTCTTTGGGGCTCATGGACACGTTGCGCATCTGGCCGACCACGTCAAGCTGAGGGATGGCGACATTGAGGATGACGGTGAACGCCAGCCAGCCGAGGATGATCGGTACAGACATCCGGCGGATCCACCGGGCCCCCCGCGACCGGGCCGGTTCGGGCGGGGGAGCCGGGAAGACGTCCGTCGGCGCTTCGGTCGTCGTTGCGGTCATGCGGATTTCACCAAGCAAAAGGTCTGGGCGTTCACGCCGCTGCGGATCCTCTCATCCTTGACGACACCGTCGACGGTGATGCGGCAGCCAATGGTGTCGCTGTGCCCCTGAGCCACGATGTTGGGGCTCACGGCGGGGTCGGTGGTCGACAACGTGAGCGACCACGGTAGTCGTGCCGCGTCCACGCGCTGCGGGTCGGCACTGAGGTCTAAATAGTTGATATCAGCCTCGGTGCCGTTGGGGCTGAAGATCTCATAGACCACGACCTTGGGGTTGAACGGTTTAGTGTCTTCGAACTTGACGGACGAGCCGCCGGCGTTGCCGTGCGCGCCGAAGTATCCGCGGACCCGGTAGACCGCGAACCCGGCGACGACGACGACCGCCACGATGATCAGCGGCAGCCAGACACGTTTGATAACGCCAAACATTTCGAAACTTCGCCCCTCTCGTCGCTACCAACCAGGTGGTGATAACGTTCGCCCGACCCTGCCTTTCGGGCCCGGGTCGATCAGCGCAGCGACCCGGTCATCGTCATGACTGCCTCCATCCCTAGCGGGCCCGAAGCGCTGAACTAATTAGCTTATGTGTAACCTTAGCTACTCTAATCGGAACAGGCTATGAACGGAAACCGGATAGGAGGGCCGACACGTTGGGTGTCTCGAGCAGGCGACTGGGAGGTGGATCCGCCGGGCGGAGCCGACGAGATACGATCCAACCCGTGAAGGTAGTGAGGCTCGCCCCAATCGTGGCCCTCGCGGCGGCGGTCGGTCTGGTCGCGCCGGCACACGCGGACCCCGACACCGATTTCGACAATCAGCTTCAGCACTACGGTATCTACGGCCCGCACGACTACAACCCGTTTCTGGCCAAGATCGCCTGCCGTCGGCTCGGCCAGGGCGTCGACCCCGACGCGGCCGCATCCGCTCAATTCCTCTCCCACAACCTTCCGCGGGGCACAACCCAGGTGCAGACCTACGAGTTCCTGGCCACCGCCATCAGCATCTACTGCCCCGATCTCGCCCCCAAGCTACAGAACATTCCGGCGCGTTAGCGCCCGGTAGCGCCACGGCCGGCTCACCGGGTCCATTGCGCTGCCTTGCACGACCCGGTGGCTGTTGGGGCACTCGCTCAGCATAGGGCCGAGATGCGATGTCGCGGGCTTGCTAATCCTCGACAGCCACACCCCCGCGCGAGCGCCTGCGCCGACGCGACGACTTGCCGGTCGGGCGCCGGTTGCGTAACCCGCCCCGGGCGTCGGCCGCGCCGGTGTCCTCGGCGCCGGACGGCTCGGCGGCGGCTGCTTCCGGTTCTTCCCCGGCCTCCTCAGCGTCGGCGGTAACGTCGGCGCTAACCACGTGGCTCGCTTCTGTCTCTGCGGTCTCGGCGGCGATTTCCTGGCCCTCTCGGTCGTCGGCGCCCTTCTGGTCGCGTCTGCGACGCTTCGGTTTCTTCGGTTTGGGCGGCTTGGGCGGTTTGGGCGGAAGCTCGGCCACAAACGAAAGGTAAAACCCCAAGATGCCGAGCACCGCGATCGCGGCGGCTGCTCCATAGATTCCGAACAACCACCGCCCGGCGCTGTCCAGGCTCAGCCAGATCTCGCTGAGCGCGGTGCCGGCGATCAGCACACCGGCCAGCGTGTGCGCCACGATCGACCAGGTTCGCATCCGCAGCGCCAGCCGTGCAGTGCCGTACTCCGGTTTGCGGGTCCGCAGCAGGGTAAACACCACCGGCAACGCCGCCAGCCCGATCACCACACCGGTCACGATCCGTAGCGCCGTGCCCAGAGTGGGTGTGGTGTAGCCCATCAGTTCGAGCCAGCGCGGCAACACGAAGAAGAAATAAAGGGCACCGGCAACCAACGCGAACAACGCGTGCCACACGATGGCGACGGTTCGCCCCATACCCCTCCTCGAGCTGGTGTCCCGGGCCCGGCCAGGGTGCGGTCGTGCCCCGGGACGACAGGGCGGAGGATGCGGGATTTGAACCCGCGAGGGCTATTAACCCAACCCGCGTTCCAGGCGAGCGCCATAGGCCACTAGGCGAATCCTCCGCTGGCCATGGTAACCGAGCCCGGCCCGCGTCTTTCCGGGCGGCTTATGGCTGGTCCGACCGGCCCGGATCGCTGGTACTACACTCGCGGTGGACCCCGCGCGGCGTTCATCCTGCGAACTCCCCCAGGGCCGGAAGGCAGCAAGGGTCAACGGGCTCTAGCGGGTGCGCGGGGTCCCCTGTGTCGGAGCCGGCGGGCCCCTCCACGCCCGGGGGCCTACTCGGTGCCGATCCCACTGGTCGCACGGCAATGACGGTGAAAGGCGCATGGTGTCGGTTGTCTCCTTGAGCACCCTCAGCTCTGCGGAACTGGAGGCTCTGCACGCGCGCCACCAGCAGGAGTACGCCAACCTGCAGGCCAGGAAGCTGGCCCTGGACCTCACCCGCGGCAAGCCCTCGGCGCAACAGCTCGACCTGTCCAACGCGCTCCTGAGTTTGCCCGGTGAAGACTTCTGCGACGCGGAGGGCACCGACACCCGCAACTATGGCGGCCTGCACGGCTTGCCGGAGCTGCGGGCCATCTTCGGTGAGCTGCTCGGGATTGCGGTGCCCAACCTGCTGGCGGGCAACAACTCCAGCCTGGAGCTGATGCACGACGTGGTCGTGTTCTCGATGCTCTACGGCGGGGTGGACTCGCCGCGGCCCTGGAAGGCCGAGCCGAACGTCAAGTTCCTCTGCCCCGTCCCAGGCTATGACCGCCATTTCGCCATCACCGAGACGATGGGCATCGAAATGATACCAGTGCCGATGCGCGAGGACGGCCCGGACGTCGACTTGATCGAAGAGCTGGTCGCCGCCGATCCCACCATCAAGGCCATGTGGGCGGTGCCGGTGTTCGCCAACCCCACCGGGGTGACCTACTCTTGGGAGACAGTCCGTCGGCTTGTCCAGATGCGCACTGCCGCAAACGATTTCCGTATCTTTTGGGACAATGCCTATGCGCTGCACACCCTCACGCTGGAGTTCCCGCGCCAAGTCGACGTGCTGGGGCTGGCCGCCGCTGCGGGCAATCCCCACCGGCCCTACGTCTTCGCCTCCACCTCCAAGATCACGTTCGCCGGCGCCGGCGTCAGCTTCTTCGGCGGGTCGCTCGGCAACATCGCCTGGTATCTGCAGTACGCGGGCAAGAAGTCGATCGGTCCGGACAAGGTCAACCAACTACGACATCTGCGATTTTTCGGCGACGCCGACGGGGTGCGTCTGCACATGCTGCGTCAGCAACAGATCCTGGCTCCTAAATTCACGCTCGCGCTGGAAACACTGCACAGGCGGCTGGGCGATTCCAAAATCGCGTCCTGGACCGAACCCAAAGGGGGCTATTTCATCAGCCTCGACGTGCTGCCCGGCACGGCGCGGCGCACCGTCGCATTGGCCAAAGACGCCGGAATCGCGGTCACCGAGGCGGGCGCATCGTTTCCGTACCGAAAAGACCCGGAGGACAAAAACATCCGGATCGCACCGACGTTTCCGTCGATGCCGGATCTGCGTGACGCGATCGACGGCCTGGCGACCTGTGCATTGCTGGCTGCGACCGAGTCCGTGCGCAACGCGGTCGTCACCGGCGGGCGGTAGCCTGCTGACCGTGGCGCTCTACCGCAAGTACCGACCGGCGACCTTCGCCGAGGTGGTGGGCCAGGAACACGTCACCGTGCCGCTGTCGAACGCTCTGGCGGCGGGCCGGATCAACCACGCGTATTTGTTCTCCGGCCCGCGCGGCTGCGGCAAGACGTCGTCGGCGCGCATCCTGGCCCGATCCCTGAACTGTGTGCAGGGGCCCACGCCCACCCCGTGCGGTGTTTGCGACTCCTGTGTGGCGCTGGCGCCCAACGGGCCGGGCAGCATCGACGTCATCGAACTCGACGCGGCCAGCCACGGCGGGGTCGACGACACCCGTGAACTTCGCGACCGCGCGTTCTACGCACCGGCGCAATCGCGGTACCGGGTGTTCATCGTGGACGAGGCGCACATGGTGACCACGGCGGGATTCAACGCGCTGCTGAAAATCGTCGAGGAGCCCCCCGAGCACCTCATCTTCGTGTTCGCGACCACCGAACCGGAGAAGGTGTTGCCGACGATCCGCTCGCGCACCCATCATTACCCATTTCGACTGCTGCCGCCGCGCACCATGCGGGCCCTGATCGAGCGGATCTGCCGCCAGGAGGGTGTCGTGGTCGATGATGCCGTCTTCCCGTTGGTGATTCGGGCCGGCGGCGGCTCGCCCCGCGACAGTTTGTCGGTGCTCGACCAGCTGCTGGCCGGGGCTGAGGGCAATCGTGTCGGATACCGACGGGCGTTGGGGCTGCTGGGCGCCACCGACGTCACACTGATCGATGATGCTGTCGACGCCCTCGCGGCGGGCGACGCCGCCGCATTGTTCGGGACGGTGGAGTCCGTAATCGACGCCGGCCACGACCCGCGGCGGTTCGCCACCGACCTGCTGGAGCGGTTTCGTGATCTTCTTGTGCTGCAAGCGGTACCGGACGCCGCTGCCCGCGGTGTGGTGGATGCAACCGAGGACGTGCTGGATCGCATGCGCGATCAGTCGGCCCGGATTGCTCCGGCGACGCTGACCCGTTACGCGGAGGTGGTGCAGGCCGGGCTGGGCGAGATGCGCGGTGCGACGGCGCCGCGGCTGCTGCTCGAGGTGATCTGTGCGCGGCTGCTGCTGCCGTCGGCCAGTGACGCCGAGTCGGCGTTGCTGCAACGTCTCGAGCGGATCGAGACCAGACTGGACATGTCGATTCCGGTCGCCGGGCCCGCCGGCCCGCGTCGGGCGCGGAGCGCACCGGCCACAGCGCCTGAGCCGGAATCCAAGCCGGCCGCGACCGCTGAAGGAGGTGAACCCGACGCAGCTGCGGTGCGAACGTTGTGGCCGACGGTGCGCGACAAGGTCCGCCAACGCAGCCGCACTACCGAGGTCATGCTGGCCGGCGCTACCGTGCGGGCAGTCGAGGGCGACACTCTGGTTTTGAGCCATGAGTCGGCACCGCTGGCCAAGCGGCTGTGCGAGCAGCGCAACACCGACGTCATCGCCGAAGCGCTCAAAGACGCGCTGGGCGTGAACTGGCGGGTTCGCTGCGAGCCGGGCGGATCCAGTCCGGCTCTCGCCGGCGAGGCACCGAGCGACGAGGACAGCATGCTGGCGGCCGCAGGATACGACGACCCGCCGCCCCCGCGCCGCGACCCCGAAGAAGCCGCGCTGGAATTGTTGCAGAACGAACTCGGCGCTCGCCGGATCGACAACGGCTAACGCTAAGGCTGCCACCAGGGCCGCAGCGGCAGGCCGCCGTCACGGCCCCGGTTGTCAAGCTTGACCGCCAGCACGTGATGCAGCTGAAGCTTGTTCTGCTCGAAGCTGACTCGCGAAGCTGCCATGTAGAGGCCCCAGATCTTGGCGGTGGGCAGTCCGACCTCGGCGACGGCCTCGTCCCAGTGCGCAACCAGGTTGCTGCACCAGTCACGCAGCGTCATCGCATAGTGTGCGCGGAAGTTTTCCTCGTGCAAAACCTCGAAACCGGTTTCCTGGATCGCGGTGATGATGCGCCCTGAACCGGTCAGCTCCCCGTCGGGGAAGACGTAGCGGTCGGTGAACCCGCCGGCGCGAGCCGGCGAGTTGTTGTCGTGGCGGGTGATGCAATGATTGAGCAGCAGGCCACCGGTGCGCAATTTCGACAGCAGGAAGCCGAAGTAGGCCCGATAGTGCCGGACGCCGATGTGCTCGGTCAGCCCGATCGACGAGACGGCGTCGAAGCGACTCTCGCGGACATCGCGGTAATCGCAGTGCCGTACCTCGGCAAGCTCGGAAAGCCCCTCGTCCTGGATTGCCCGTTGCGCCCAGGCTGCCTGCTCGGCGGACAGTGTCGCACCGATCGCGCGGACACCGCGGCGGGCAGCGTAGCGGACCATGCCGCCCCAGCCGCAGCCGACGTCGAGCAGCCGGTCCCCCGGGGTCAGGCGCAGCTTCTCGAAGATAAGGCGATACTTGTTCTCCTGGGCTTCCTCCAGCGTGGCGTCGGAGTCGGGATAGACCGCGCAGGTGTAGGTCATCGAGGGTCCCAGCACCCATTCGTAGAAGGTGTTGGAGACGTCATAGTGGTGGTGGATCGCCTCGGCGTCGCGGGTCTTGCTGTGCCGCAGCCCTTCGGCGAGGCGGCGCCACCGGGGGAGGGTCTCCTGCGGCGGCGGCGCGGCCGGCACCAGCCGTTCTAACCCGATCGAGCGCACGATGTTGGCCAGCACTCGCGGCGACGGCCGTTTGAAGTTCATCCTGTCGGCCAGGGTCTTGAGCAGTTCGTACGGGTCACCGGGATGTACGCCGCGGGCCTGCAAGTCGCCCGACACGTACGCGCGGGCCAGACCGAGCTCACCAGGGGCGGTGGCCAGGTAGGTGGCCCCCCGGGGGGTCAACAGATCCAGGCCCAGCACCGCGTCATCGGGGCCGGCGGTGCTGCCGTCGTAGGCGGTGAACTTCAGCGGCTGGCGGCTCCCGTCAGTGACGATTGCCAGGATCTCGGCCAAGCTCAACTTGGCTTTGGCGGCGGGGGCGTGGTCCTTGATCGCCGTCATCGTCGTTGCACCGCCTTTGCGTACAGGTCGAGGAGACGTGAATCCGGGTCGTAGATCTTTTTGACCGTTTTGTAGGTTTCCCCGCCGTAGAGTTCATCGAACAATTCGCGGGTGTAGTAGGAGTCGGAGTACAGCGACTTGTGCCCGTCGAGCTCGGTGACCTTCGCCTCGATCAGGCGGTTCGTCGCGCCCTCGGTGGCACCGGCCGGCACCGAGGACCAGAACCCGATGTTGACGTAGGGATAACCCGGCCGGATCGGATACAGCGGCCATCCTGCTTGGTCGCGCAGCCGCAGCGGGCACAGCCACAGGGGTGTGATGGGCACGGTGGCCAGGAACCACTCCACAAACTCGCACGCTCGCTCGATCGGCACCTCGACGTCTTGTACCACCCGTTCGCGGGGCGGACGCCCCCTGCGCTTGTCGATCCGGTCGGCGATGCCGAACCGCCGGTCGAGGGCGACCAGCTTCCAGTACACACTGCTGCGCCGGTAGCGCCGCGGCCACCATCGTCGTATGCGGGGATTCTGCACGCCGAACGAGCGGGAACACCAGAACCAGTCGGTGTCCCAGCGCCAGAAGTAGTCGTTGATGGTCAACCGGTCTTCCTTGACTCCGGCGTCGTGCTGGATGGACCGGTAGTAGATCTGTTGCCCGGTGTAGTCGCTGACCGGGCCGGGTGTGGTGGTGCGCATCCCCACGCACAGGTACCCCTCGTCGGCGCCGAACACCACACCGTCGAGGTAGTCGACCGGCACACCGTCGAGCCCGCCGGTCTCGGTGATGCGGTCCATGGTGCCCATCATCTCGGCCAGCGAGTGAAACCGGACATGCCGAAGAGCCACGAACGGCGTGACTGGTTCCAGCTCGATCCGCAACCGGGTCGCATAGCCAAGGGTGCCATAGGAATTCGGGAACGCCCGATACAAGTCCGGGTGCTGCTGCGGCGACACGGTGAGCAATTCGCCGGCGCCGGTGAGGACATCCATCTCCAGCACCGACTCATGGGGCAAGCCGTTGCGAAAGGACGCCGACTCGATGCCCAAGCCTGAGATCGCCCCGCCCAGGGTGATGGTCTTGAGCTGGGGAACCACCAACGGCGACAAGCCGTAGGGCAGGGTCGCGGCCACCAGATCCTCGTAGGTGCACATGCCGGCCACGTCCGCGGTGCGTGCCTCGGGGTCGACCGAAATGACGTGGGCCAGACCCGATGTGTCGAGTCCGGGTGCTTCGCGTGTGGTGCGGGCGCGGAACAAATTGGACGTCGGCTTGGCAAGCCGGACGGACGCCGTCGAGGGAATCGACCGATAGCTCGCTATCAGCCGCTCGACGCCCGCCCGGTAAACCTCCGGTGCAGCTTGGGGAACAGGCACCCGATATACCCTAGTCCCGGATAGCCACCCCTGCACCGCGCGGCATGCGGTATCAGCACATCCACAGCAAAGGAGTCTTGCCTGATGGGACAGATCAGCGCAGCCAGCACGATTCTGATCAACGCGCAGCCTCAGGCCGTCCTAGACGCGGTAGCCGACTACCGCAACGTCCGCCCGAAAATCCTGTCCGCGCACTACCGCGACTACCAGGTGCTGCAGGGTGGTCAGGGGCAGGGCACGGTTGCGGCGTGGAAGCTGCAGGCCACCAAGTCCCGGGTGCGCGACGTGCGGGCCAGCGTCGACGTGGCCGGCCACGCTGTCATCGAAAAGGACGCCAACTCGACGATGGTGACCAACTGGACGGTGGCGCCGGCCGGAGCCGGCTCCAGCGTCACCGTCAAAACCACATGGACCGGCGCGGGCGGCATCGCAGGATTCTTCGAGAAGATGTTTGCCCCGCTGGGACTCAAAAAGATCCAGGCCGAGGTGCTGGCTAATCTGAAGAGGGAATTGGAGAAAGCTGGCTAAGAGCCGGTCTGGGTCTGGCCGGCCAGGAAGCCCGCGATGCCGCGGACCACGGCGTCGGCGTATTTTTGTCGGCCTTGGGGCGTTTGCATCAGCGCGGAGTCGACAGGGTTTTTCATGTTGCCCAGCTCGACGAGGACCGCCGGATACTGGGCCAGGTTGAGCCCGGCCAGGTCCGAGCGCCCGTACAGCCCGTCCTGGCCGATGTAGTTGGCCGGGGGAATGCCCGAGGCCTCCAGCTGGTCACGCATGATCCGGGCGAGCTGCACCGACGGGCCGGCCTGCACCGCGTTCAGTGGTGGCGCCGAGTAATTGACGTGGAATCCCCGCCCGGTGGGCGGGCCGCCGTCGGCGTGCAGGGACACGATCGCGTTGGGCTGCAGCGCATTGGCCATCTCGGCGCGCTGGTCAACGCAGGGGCCTAGCGCGTTGTCGTTGCCGCGTGACAGGGCGGTTCGTGCGCCCAGCGCGTTGAGCGCGGCGCGGACTCGCAGCGTGGTGTCCCAGGTGAAGGTGTGCTCGGGGTAGCCGTCGTTGGTGGAGGTTCCGCTGGCCTGGCAGTTCTTGGTCCCGCCGCGACCGGTGGGCACCTGTCGGCTGATCGAGGCGTCGTTGGCGCCGTTGTGGCCGGGGTCGAGGAACACGATCTTCCCGGCGATGCTGCTGGGAGCTGCGGTGGCGTGCGGTGTGATCGGTATCGCGAGCAAGGCGAGTAGACCGATCGCGATAGCGACACGCAGGCAGACTGGTACGCGCACCGCGTCACGGTAACTCGGAGGCGTTTAGGCTTGAGTGTTCGAACCGCCCGAGAGCCGTGAAAGAAGCCAAGGCGAAATCAAGCCGATACCAATACGCAAGTACCAATACGCAAGTACCAATACCCAAAGGGGGTTGTCATGCAGCCCGGAGGCCAGCCCGACATGTCGGCGTTCCTCGCGCAGGCGCAGCAGATGCAACAGCAGTTGATGGCTGTCCAGCAGCGGCTCGCCAACTCCGAGGTACACGGAAAGGCCGGTGGCGGTCTGGTCGAGGTCACCGTCAAGGGCAGCGGCGAGGTGGTGGCGGTCAAGATCGACCCGAAAGTCGTCGACCCTGACGACATCGAGACCCTGCAGGACCTGATCATCGGCGCCATGGCCGACGCCTCGCAGCAAGTCACCGCCCTGGCGCAGGCTCAGCTGGGCCCGTTAGCCGGCGGGATGGGCGACACGCTGGGCAGCCCGGGGTCCTGACTTGTTCGAGGGGCCCGTCCAGGATCTGATCGACGAGCTCGGCAAGCTGCCGGGTATCGGGCCGAAGAGCGCGCAGCGCATCGCGTTTCATCTGTTGTCGGTCGAACCGGCCGATATCGACCGCCTCACTGCGGTGCTGGCCACGGTGCGCGACGGTGTGCGGTTTTGCGCCGTCTGCGGCAACGTCTCCGACGAGGAGCGGTGCCGGATCTGCTCCGACCCGCGGCGGGACTGCTCTGTGGTGTGCGTGGTCGAGGAGCCCAAAGACATCCAAGCCGTCGAACGGACCCGCGAATTCCGCGGTCGCTACCACGTGCTGGGTGGCGCGCTTGATCCGCTGTCCGGGGTCGGTCCCGAGCAGCTGCGGATCCGCGAGTTGCTGAACCGGATCGGTGAGCAGGTCGACGGGGTGGATATCACCGAGGTGATCATCGCCACCGACCCGAATACCGAAGGGGAGGCGACCGCCACCTACCTGATGCGGATGCTGCGGGACATTCCCGGGTTGACCGTGACGCGGATCGCCTCCGGACTGCCGATGGGCGGCGATCTGGAGTTTGCCGACGAGCTGACCCTCGGCCGCGCGCTCACCGGCCGCCGCGCAATGGTCTAGCGGCTTGCGGGTTTCACCGCGATCTGCTTTGACACACGTCGTTAAGTTGCCCCTCCGCGTCGACTGACGCGGCTGGTCGACGTCGACTGTGCGTCCCCGGCGACGACACGCCGAAGTGACACGCCCTGGATGCACACTCGAATCCGTGGGTGCACAGACGACGCCGTCGGTGCACAGTGGACGCCAGGCTGACCGGTAGCGGCGAACGGCACGCTGCCCGACTTCAACGAGTGGTGTACGGCGCTGCTGGGTAGAAGTGGTGACCTAGGCGCGCAGCCGCTCCCGGCGCAGCAAGTCCACCTCGGGTAGCTCCAGGGGTGCAAGCCCACCCACCACCCGCTCCAGCAGCAAGTCGGCCAGCTCCGGGTTGCGGGCCAGGCACGGACCGTGCATGTAGGTGGCGATCACGCTGCCCTGCACCGCCCCGTCCACGCCGTCGCCGGCGCGGTTGCCAGACCCCTTCGTCACCCTGCCCAGCGGTGCGGCCGCAGGGCCGAGCACGGTGCCGCCACGGTGATTCTCGAAACCGGTCAACGGCGCCGTCAGCCCCGCCGGCAGCGGCGTGCTGACCACTTCACCGATCGTGCGCTTAGCCTGCGGGGAGGTGGTCACGTCGAGCAGGCCCACGCCGTCGACCCGTTCCCCCGACGACGTCTCATACCAGCACCCGAGCACCTGGATGGCCGCACAGATCGCCAACACCGGCGCACCCCGCGCCGCCGCGCGCTGCAGGCCGGGATGCTTGATGAGATGCCTGGTCGCCAGCCGCTGCGCGTAGTCTTCGGCGCCGCCCAGCGTGTAGAGGTCCAGCGACTCAGGCACCGGGTCGGCCAGTGTGATCTCGACGATCTCCGCGGCGATGCCGCGCAGCCGCAGCCGCTGCCGCAGCACGACCGCGTTGCCTCCGTCGCCGTAGGTGCCCATCACGTCGGGCAGTACCAGCCCAATGCGGACCCTGGAATCGGACCTTGCGTCAGCCACGGCGTTTCAGCATTCTGTCCAGCTGCAGAAACGCGGTGTAGTTGGCGACCACCTCGACGCGACCCGGCGGACAGGACTCGATTGCACGCATCGTGTCGTGCACCAGCGTGTGCTGCACGCCGGCGTATCCCAGCCGCACCGCGAGGTCGGTGCCGCGCTCGCCTGCGGCCACCACCGGAACATCGGCGAAGTGCTCGAAGCCCACGTCCCACAGCCAGGACAGGTCTTCGCCGTCCGGCACCTGCCCGTTGACCGCGATGACCACCCCGGCGGCGTGCGTGTCCACCATCGACAACGCTTCCTGCCACCCGGCCGGGTTCTTGGCCAGCAGGATCCGCACGGTGTGCTCGCCAACGCGGACCCTCCGGTAACGCCCGGCGACCTCGTCGACCCCGGACACGGCTGCCACCGCGGCCGCCGGGTCGGCCCCGAGCGTGACGGCGGCGGCAACGGCCTGGGCGGCGTTGCCTCGGTTGACCGTACCGGGCAGTGCCAGCCGCATCGGCAATGCCAATCCGTTCGGCCCGTAGAGTCGTTCGTCGTCGAACCACCAGTGCGGGCTGGGCCGTTTGAAGTCGGCGCCGGTGGAATACCACTGACCCTTGTCGCGGACAATCACCTCGCCGCTGCGCGGGCAGCTCACCGAGTCCGCCGACCAGCTGCCGCCCGCCGCCACCCACACCACGTCGGGGCTGTCATAGGCGGCCGACGTCATCAGCACATCGTCGCAGTTGGCGACGATCGTCGCAGTCGGATGCCGGGCCAGCCCGGCCCGCAGCGTCCGTTCGATCACGTTGATCTCGCCGACCCGGTCCAGTTGGTCGCGGGACAGGTTGAGCAGAACGATCGCCGCGGCGTCCACCACATCCAAGACGTGCGGGACGTGCATCTCGTCGACCTCCAGCGCTGCCAGCTGTGCGCTCCGGTCGGCAGCCAGTGCTGCCACCAGACCGGCATCCATATTGGCGCCTTCGGCGTTGGTCGCGACGGCACCCAAGGTGCGCAGCGCGGCCGCGGTCATCCGAGTGGTCGTCGATTTGCCGTTGGTCCCGGTGATGATCACGGCGCGCCGGCCCGTCGCGAGTTGCCGCAGAATCGAGCGGTCAAGGGTCATCGCCACCAGGCCGCCGATCATCGCGCCGGCGCCGCGACCGGTTACCCGCGACGCCCATCGCGCGCCGGCACCGGCGGCCAGCGCCAGACGTCCGCGGGCGGTGATCACCCGCGCATTTTAGGGCGATCGCCACGCGGCGCTTGCGCCGAGAGCAGCGGGTTGTTTGCGGGGTGAGCAAGGCCCGAGCTGGACCGGGCCAAGCTAGCCTCAGAGATCACGGGAAAAGCGCACGCGCTCTTGGAGATGCTTGCCGAGAGCGCGGGTTTCGAGCCGAAGTCGAAGCAGTGATTGGCGAGCATCTACCCGACTTGGAGGCGGTGACCAGCACCAAGCAGGCCTGTGAATTGCTGGGCGCATGACGGGCCACGCTCTACCGGCGCCACAACCCACCACCACGGCCGGCGCCGGGGACTCGGCCCGAGCCACCCAACAAGTGCTCCGAGGCCGAACGCCAGCAGATTCTGACGGTGCTGCGCTCGGCCGCGTACTGCGATCTGGCGCCGGCGCAGGTGTGTGCGCGCCTACTCGACGACGGCATCCATATTGTGCTCGATCCGCACCATATACCGGCTTTTGGCGATCGCTGGAACGCCGTCATTGCACCCACTCGGCGCGCAAGAAACCCGAGCTGATCGCGACCTCTGCCGAACCAGGTTTGGTCGATCATCGACATCTTGTCGCGCTACGTCGTCGGTTGGACCGTTGGGGCCATCGAGACTGGTGAACTGGCCAACCAGTTCATCGACGACGCCTTGGTCCACCACAGCATCGAGCCCGGTCAACTGGCTCTACACGCTGATCGCGGCACCTCGATGACGTCCAAGCCGGTCGCCCAACTGCTGACCGGCCTGGGCGTGGACCGCAGCCACAGCCCTTAGCCAACGTGGTCCCATAGCCGTGGCAGCGGCACCTGGCCAGAATGCAATAAAAGCTCACAGCCGGTAATTACGTGATGGTCATCACAATATGAGGTCTGTCACGCGTATCGTAATTAAAAACTTCGGCCGCAGTCACGTGTGAGTCCAACCGGACCTTATAAATTTGCCACCGATGCCAAGAAATATGATAATAGCCGCGTAGAGCGCAGTCAGAGAGCTTGATAAATATTTGCTACATCGTTGCCTGGCGTGTGTTTGGAGTTCTGAGTGGTATTTGCTTTATACGCTCACTCGTTGATATCTTCGCCTGCTATATGCGGGGGGCTTCCTTGTGGACGCAATCATTTTCCCACGTTAGAACATTGGGCGGTTATCTGTGCCTGCACATCGTGCTCCCAGGCTTCGCAGCCATGCACGCAAGTCCATAACGCCTAAGCGTTGTCGTTTAGGCGTGACCGCAGCCCTCACGGCGTTTTTGGCAACGCCTGCGTTGACCACAGGGTCTATGGTCGGTGCTCCGTCCGCTAAAGCCGACATACTTGACCTGATTATCGAGCCTATGATCGAACCCGTCGTCAACGCCCTCAGCAGCGCGTTGAACACCGTCCCCGGTGTAGATCCGCTCTCGGCGTCCGACTCGTTAGCGGGTTTGGACCTAAGCAGTCTGGCTGACACCGCGGGCCTTGCTCCGAACTCGATCGACGCTGCATTGACGTTGCCCCCGATGTCAGCTGACCCACTAACTGGTGTGGCGGCGGCCTCCGGCCCTTTCAATCTGGCGCTCGCGAGCTCTGATTTCGTCCAGGCGATCTATCTTTCCCTGCATACAGCCGGCGAGGACTGGATCAACAGTCCGTTAGGCCAATTCATCGATCCATACGTCAATGCATGTCATTTGCCACGAGGATGGGACCACCGGTTGGCCACCAACTAGGGACCACCTGTTTGGCTCATTGGGGATGATCGTTGGTGGCTGGCCCAGTGTCAACTGAGGGCTTCTGGCGGCGTCTGTAGGACTGTCCTTCGATGACGAGTTCGTGCGCTGTCGAGGTG
>Ga0078972_1009052_pt1 | contig 20047 bp, 12 predicted proteins | sample YelNatPaOPGAMG01_FD_67568 | JGI IMG/M metagenome (GOLD analysis project Ga0078972, IMG submission 67568) | Hot spring thermophilic microbial communities from Obsidian Pool, Yellowstone National Park, USA - OP-RAMG-01 (SPADES assembly) (version 2) | ecosystem: Environmental > Aquatic > Thermal...
TATTGGAATCCGGATATACGGGCGACAGAGAGGACACACACACACACACACTGAAACAGTCATCGACGAAAAACGCGTGCAAACGCTTCTGTCGATGACACTTGCAAGGCATCCAAACTTTCGCGTTTATACCCAAGTTAGCAAAGCAGACCTGTTCGACTTCATATACGCCCACACACGGATTACCAGGCATTCGTTTGTGTGCAGGCGCTCTGCGCTGCACTGCTACCGCCATCGCTGTGTCGCATTCTCACCGAAACGCCGTCCAGTGTTTGAAATCCCACTCCCTGTGTGGAAGCGCTGTCAAGCAGCACACCGACTGCGACACCCGGTTCGCGGACGGCGTGCTGCGCTCAGGGCGCCGCCCTGCGTGCCGCGGCAGGCGTGTCGCTCAGCAGGAGCCCATCAACATACGCAACGGGGTCAAAGTCGCGCAGATCGTTGAGCTTCTCGCCAACACCCACAAACTTCACCGGAATGCCGAGTTCTTCCACCACGCTGACAAGGAAGCCCGCTCGTGCGGTTCCGTCCAGCTTGGTCAGAACAAGGCCAGTAACCTGGACATCGCGAAGCCACTGCCGCGCAGCTGCCACAGCGTTGCGCCCAGATGGAGCGTCGAGTACCAGCAGGCATTCAGCCAGGGGGCCTTGGATCTGACGCTCCACGACACGGCGTAATTTCTTCATTTCCTCCATGAGGTTCTCATTCGTATGGAGACGACCGCTGGTGTCAATGATTGCAACGTCATAGCGTTCATCAACAGCCCGTTTCAGGGCATCGTAGGCTACCGATGCGGCGCTCTTCTGATTCTCGAGCGGCATCGCGATATCGACTCCGGCTCGCTGAGCCCATTCTGCCAGCTGCTGCACCGCCGCTGCTCGGAAAGTGTCCGCTGCAACGAGTAACACTTTTTTCTTGTCCTGTGTCCGCAGTCGATAGGCCAGCTTCGCAGCGGATGTCGTTTTTCCATGGCCGTTCGTGCCTACAAGCATCAGCACCTCGCACTGGGGAGAGCCGCTGTGTTGCTGTGCAGCCAATCGTTGTGATTGTATACGTTTCTGCGCGTCAGTCTGGGCCCGCGTCAGTAGCGCGAGCAGTGACGCGGCGAGCGAGGCCCTGACCTCTGCACCGCTCCGCAGCCTTTGCTCTGCAATGTCCTTTCGCAAGTTCTCCATCAAGCGATCGACGACGGAGACGCCGAGGTCAGCTCCCAGAAGTGCATTTTCGATATCCTGCATAGCCTGGTCAACCTGGTCCAAACGCCCCATGTTGCGTTCGACTATGGTCTCGATTTCGCGGCTGAGTCGCTCACGCGTCTTGGTGAGCCCCTCCCGAAACGCGCTCACTTGCGCAGCGTCTCGGACTGCCTTGTCTCGAACGTAGTCCATAAACTTGCCTTGTTTCACTGCATCGACCAGAGCCTGTTGTTCCTGTCGTGCTTGCTCGCCAAAATTGCGAAGAAAGTCGAAGACTCCGGCACGGACACCAAGGGGGCCCTGGAAACCCGGGCTTGTGCTGCGCCTGCAGACCTTCAAGTAACGCGCGACTCGCCAGTCGCTTCGAAACGACAGTCCGTGCAAGTTTCGAGGTACGTGGAAGGAAAACGCTTGCATCGGACGCTCAGTGCCACTTGGGCGGTGCGGGCCCTTCACCACCATTGCGAACGGTGCAGTGCGAGTGCGAGCACGATGTTCGTCGACCTGCACACACGCGGTAACATCCGTGTGCAATACCGGCTCACGAACGGTTGGTCGTCGCAGCACTGGCATGTTGCCTTGTCGATAAACCAGCCCTGATACCCCCGTGAACGAGAACGCAACCCCTGTCTCGGTACGTTAGCTTTGCCGCTTCCACGAAAGCCGACGCGCTTTGAGTGCACCAATGTCGTACACGCGGATCGACGCTGGACTCCAGACAATGAGCCGCCTATGCCGCAGAGCTGCTGGTTTTAAGATTCATGATGATGATGAGGATACTTATCTTTACCCATCAGGATGATACGCGGAGGCAAGTGAAGCACCACGGTGCTGCTGCTGCTGCTGCTTGTAAGGTTCAAGATGATCATGATGATGCTAGCCGATAGGCACCAGCATGATACGCGGAGGCAAGTGAAGCACCACGCTGCTGCTGCTGCTGCTGCTGCTTGGAAGGTTCAAGATGATCATGATGATGCTAGCCGATAGGCACCAGCATGATACGCGGAGGCAAGTGAAGCACCACGGTGCTGCTGCTGCTGCTGCTGCTGCCGCCGCCGCCGCCGCATCCGCTGTGGAGGCCCCAGGGCGCAGCTCGTGATTTATCTGATGGCAAAACGTTTCGATTGACCATGGATCCCAGAATTCGGAATGAATAATAGCTTTCGGGAAAGCGCCCATGATGAGGCGCCTAACTTCAAGTTCCATTACCCAGACTTCCTCTCGGATATACTGGTCGTTTCGTATGTTCTATCGTACGCCGAGCCTGCCGTGAACACCCTCCGTTGCGCTTATATACCGCTGAAGCAGGTGCTGCAGGGAGACAGAACGGCTTTGGCATACCACTGAGGGCGTCGGCTCGAAGGATGATTCATCCGACATGGGGTCGGAGTACATCATAATTCTGGGAGCCTGTAAGCTGCGTAGACAGACGCACTGCCCGCGGTAGCGCGAATCGATATAGTAGGAGTCCACTGCGAGCAGGGCGACGCCCAGATGCAGCTTTGCTGCGTCTAGTCCCAGGATGAACTGCGTTGCGGACGAGCTGCGCAGGTCTCGCCACAATACCTGCCAATGGAAGCCTGAAGCACGAGCCCGGCAGACTCGCCCGGCTCGCGGGACCTTCCGCCAAGAAGGTAAACTTTCGAAGATACTGAAACTTTTCCCCATTTCAACGCTTACGATCAAGGTCGAGCGCAAATGTTATCGAGTTGCCATTTAGTGAATAGTTTCTGTTCTTTCCGCAGCTCGTGATACGCTGCGAATCTGCGGCGCGCAAAGGCAATGCGTCCACGACTCGCGGCACTCGGGTGCGTCGCTTCTGAGCGTCACCAGTGATAGACACGTGCAGGAGTTGCATTCATGTTCATTCAGACTGGACTCGTACATTATCAGCGTGCTGGTTGCTATCAACGAAGGCGTTGGTTGCATATGGACAGCAGCGCAAAGCCGGTGCGCGAATGGAGTCGGCGGCAAGTTCTACACCAGCTTGCCCAGTGTGCTTTACTAGCGGTGACTGCCTGGCAGCGCCTTCCCGAAGCTCGAGCAGACTACACACCGCAGTCCGCAAAACGTGCGTTTGAGCGGTATGCACCGCGCATTCTCTCGGGTCGAGAGCTGTTGAGCGCGCTGGAAAGCGCACTCAAAGCGGGGAACAGGGACGCGAACGGCCGCTGGGACCTGAGCAACAAGCGGTCGGACGCGGCTCGTCTTCTGCGAGCTATGCGCATATACGCTGGAACATTTTCGAATAACTACGAGTCACCTAAAACACGGGAGCTACGAGCGCTGGTTGATGAGCTCGAACAGAGCTACGAGAAAGCGCGCAGTACACAAGACGCCGCGCGACGCGAGCAGTACCTCCAGGCTGCACGACGGAGTTACGAGCGTTACCTCGATGAGACGAACCTGTCAACAGTTGCACTGCAGACTCCAGAGCCGCAACAGGCCTCGGAGTGAGCGCGTTTCACTCGGACACTGGGTGCTCGATGAGAACGGCAGGCGCTTGTGTGGCAAATGTACCACCGCACAGTGGCACCCTATGCACAGGTCACGTCTTTTGGTTACAGGCACCGCAGCTGGGTACCGTGAACGTCAACCCGCAGTGTGTGCACCTTAAGAAGAGTCGCTGCGTTATCATGCATCTAAGGCATGGACGCTTGGCTGCCTGCGAATACGCTTGCTGTCGTTGTCCGTTGCCTTTTCCGCTGGACGCTTTCGAGTAGATCGCTTTGCGGCACGTTGGCAGTCATGGCGGGTACACGCTGCCGCGCGCCCAGCGTAGCACAGATGCATGGATCGACTTCATCGTGGACTGCAACTTAGGAAGAGGCAACCGCTCGCGCAGGGTGGATCGCTGAAACGCTCTCCTCCAGAGCTCGCATGAATCACTCGAGACGTTTTTCGGAATAAAATGGAACTGGTCAGATTTACAAACTCGGGCATAAACGCTCAATTTTGGCGCTTTTTCCACTGTTTACAAAACGAGCGTTGGCGGGCCTGTTGATGCGACTGCTTTGCTTGCCTCTCTCTCTTCTCTCAGACTTTGAATACGCGAGTCTGTCCTGTCTCCCGGGCTCTCACTTGCCAGCAGTCGAAGGATGTTGATGGCAGCGTTCAGGTCCCGATAAAGCCGCAGGCGGATGTTGCCGATGCGTTTTACGCACATAGAAGGAAGTTGAGATCTACGTCTCGCTTCCCGGTTCCATGTTCTTTGCAGAAAGTGTCGTTGCCCCCGTGGCGGCGGCGACACTGGGACGCCGCCAGGTGTTCCCGTACGTCCAGCATGCCTGCTCCGCCGAGCCGTGCTCTGTTGCGCTTGAACGCTTGCGTCAACGCTCAGTCCATATTCTTGACAGATAGAGGGGGCTGTCTTCGATGCCCTCCTCAGTTTTCCGGTCCCAGTGCCATAACCCAGTAACAAGGGATTCTTCAAGGCGATTCCCTTCGGCAAGTGCACCGTGCGCTGCACACGCAAGCGCACGCTTACCAATCCGATAGACGATTTGTTCAAAGCGATGCTGGTCATGGTGAAACAAGTACCGCAAACAAAATCCGGACTGGAGATAGAATCGAGCAATGCCGATTCGGTTGCGGTCCTGACGTTCCAAGCGCTGACGCATTCTGTCCTGGAAGCGATCGCTACGATGGCTCAAGTCCGAGTCAAAGACCTTTTTCCATGCAAGCAGATGAGGCGAGCACCTCTGAGGGCAAATCCCTTAACAGGTGTCATGTTACTGGCGAGCGCCGTCTCCTCGATGGAAACAAATGGAGTAGGATTTGATTACCAAAATCTATGGAATGCAGCATCCCGTTCGGTGCTCCGTGACGTTTCGGCATGCGCTTGTGAACACGTTGCCGAGAAGCCACGTCGAGTTTCTTTCGATGTCAATCCAGCGGCGTGAATTGCTGCCTCCACGATACGCCGTACCCCAGAACGATTGAAAACGTATAGCATGCATAGTTTCGGCATGCTTTTCGTGTGAAAATGCGACGCATATCACTTTTTACTTACGAACTGGATACCGATATCGTATAGTTTCGGAATCCGTGTTCGAAGGCGCCACAAATGATCTTTGTTCCTATATCAAAACGAATTCCAGCGGCGAATCGTCGAATGAGCGCCACTCCGATACCACGGACTCAGAATCCGAATTTCTCGCATGATTCCGTAACAAGTGGCCGTTACATTTCAAATGCTGAGCGTGCATATCTGGAAACACTTCACAAAATCAAAGTGCTGAAACAGAGTCCACGGGTCAGTGTTCCATGTTCATCCGGCAAAGACATGGATGCCTTGCATGGAACCGAGCGCACAGCGCCAGGTCACAGCACACCGCAGCCGCTCAAAAAAGCCATTCCCCACTTAGAAAAAAGCGCTTCCGCTTGAGTTTACGGATCGATTTCAGGATGCACAGAATCGGGTTCTGCCTCCAGAGCGGTGCCATTGGTTGCCGTCATTGAAAGAGCGCGGCCCTTCCGACTTGACTGACGATGGCGTCGCTGGGGTGCATGCTCACGAAGGAGCGCACGGAATCGAGCGCTAGCACGTGGCCCCAGAGAGTACACAAGTCGACTGAACTGACCGTCTGGACGTGTGGAGAGCAGCTCCTCGGGATCGCCGTACTCCGCCACGCGCCCATGATGCATGACGAGGCAGGTGTCGAACGCGGCAAGCGTAAAGAGGCGATGCGCAATCGCCAGCAAGGTTGCATCCTCAAACTGCTGCCGAATAACGTCCTGAATGACCTTGTCGGTTTGAAAGTCCACACTAGAGGTGGCTTCGTCGCTGATGAGAATCCGCGGATGCCGCAACAGCGCCCGAGCCAGACAGATTAACTGCCTCTGGCCAGCGGATAGGTTCTCTCCGTACTCGGCGACCTGGGCCTCGAGGCCACCGGGCATAGCGTGCACTGCGTCGTCCAAATGGGCGTAGCGCAGCGCACTCCAGAGCTCCGCGTCTGTGTACAGCCCAAACGGATCCAAATTGAGTCGAATGCTCCCCGAGAAAAGCACCGGATCCTGCGGTATAATCGTGAGCCGGGAACGCAACGAGCGCACTCGCAGTTTGCTGATATCGAGTCCATCGATGAGGATGCGACCCATCGGCTTGCCTGTCGTTTCATTCACTGGTATCTCGACGAGTCGAAAGAGCGCGACAATGATGGAGGACTTGCCGGAACCCGTGCGTCCCAGGATACCGACACGTTCGCCACCGGCGACGCGGAACGTCACACCCTGCAGCACTAACGGCAACTGAGGACGATACCGCAGCGAAACGTCCTCGAAAACGATTTCGCCCACCTGGGGCCAACTGGGAGGCGGCTCCTCGCCGTCCAGGTTCTCGTGCGGAATCGAGTCCGTGTAGTAAAAGTTGCGCTCCACCGAGTTCATCAGCTGCTCGACTTCGGTGATCGATCGCACCGCTAAACTCAGCGCCGACGTCACCTGGAGCGCGTAGGTAAGCGCCAAGCCAGTCAACCCGACGTAGGTGGTGTTCTTGGAGGTCACTCCAAAGATCCCCGTGATAAAGACCAGAAGAGCGCCGAGCACCTCGAGACGCAGCGCAAGCCAACGGTTGCCGGTTACCTGGTGGTAGTAAGCTCGCTGGTTGATATCGATGCGGAAGCGGTTGACCGCTTGCATGTAAGCCTGTCGACGGTAGGCGCGGATGGTGGTCAGTCCATTCAGGGTTTCGCTAAAGTGACTGTAGATGGGACCCTTGCTGATGCTGTCCAGCCGCCGAAACTGAATATTCGCGGGATTATAGATCTGCTGCAGCACGAAATACAGCACAGTAATGGGCACCATGGCCGCCACGAAGATCGGAAATATAACAGCGATGAAAACATAGGCGGCAATGATCGAGGCGATCTGCTGCAGGAATGAGATGTACTGCTGCGGTAACTGAAAGTCAATCTGCATGATATCGCGACTGAAGCGAACCAGAATACGTCCGACAGGTGTCACATCGTAAAAGGCCATTGGTGCTCGCAGCACCGAGTCCAGCAGCTCTGCATGCAGGTAACGGGCCGCTACCAGCGTCAACAGCAGAAACCAGTACGTGCGGAAGAAAGAGATAATCGCGTGACCCGCGGCAAGCGCGAAGTAGATGCCGAGGAAGAAGCCCAATGTGTACTGCTGCTCGTGCTCGCTCCAGAAGCTGAGCCACCAGTTGTTGACCACTGCCTCGCCGGCCGACACAAAGAACAACGACAAGATCGCGATGAAGAGATACGGATTCCCACAGCGCTTCGCATAGCCCCAGTAGACGGAGAGTGCTACGTGACCTTTGTTGATTTCCTCGGTAACGACCAGCTGACCCCTGTCAGTGGATTTCTGGGTTTCACGTCCAGTGACGCTCGGGTCGCCGCTGCCGACGCCACTGCTTGAGAAGAAACTCGTTCTCTCTTTCGTTGATTCCGAGCGTTCTCGATGCCCGTCTGCGTCGTCTGCGTCCAGCCGGTGGAGGTCGTCTTCGGCGGGTTCGGTGTTCGGATCCCCGACCTGCGTCTTGGATTGCGTGGAACGCGTCGCTGTCATTGCCGCAAGCATCTCCACAAAGCGCGGTGAGCTCGTTGTCAAGTGCTGCAACGTCCCCTGACCTGCGATGCGGCCATTTTCCATCAAAACAATCCAGTCACAACGCGAGGCATACTGCAGATGATTGGTGACCAGCACTCGCGTCTTACGTCGTAGGACGCCGTGCTCGTTGGAGAGAATCTTCTGAAAGACGTGATCTCCGACATGCGCATCCAGGGCGGATAGCGGGTCATCCAAAATGTTCACATCTGCATTTGCGTACACGAGGCGAGCCAGACTGACGCGTTGCTTCTGTCCACCGCTGAGGTTGATTCCTTTTTCACCAATCTCAGTCAAGTCGCCAGCTGGTAAAATCTCCAAGTCGGCATTCAGCGCACTCACGTATATGGCTCGCCTGTATCGCTTTGGTTCATATGGAAGCCCGAAGAGAATATTGTCGCGCACTGTCCCGTTATAGATCCAAGCTGCTTGTGCAGAATAAGCCACAGAGCCGTGAACCCGAACCGTGCCCGATCGTCGTTGCAGTTCGCCGAGTATGGCGGACACCAGCGATGACTTACCAGAGCCGACGCGCCCCACAACAGCCACTAGCGCGCGTGGCGGTATCCGCAGGTTCACATCTTCCAGAGCGGGTACAAACTCGACGGGTTTCAAGCGCACCTCCGGCTGGGGAGGTTGTCTGCGCAGCTCGCGTCGATGCCAGAGGCGCTGGAAAAGCGCTAGGCGGCGCTTGGGCAGCTGCTGTCCTTCTGTGGCAGAAGCAGAGGCAGAAGCTGGAGCTGGCTGCTCCTTGCTGAGCGTCCAGTCGAAGCACCCGTGCTCGATCTCGATGACGTACATGGGCTCCTTCCGAAACGACGACGACGCTCTACCCAGTCCTGAGCTGAGATCCTTGCTAGGCTTATCGAGCAGCATTCCGGTGCCCTGGCCGTTCTCTGTTGTATCTATAGAGTCCACCAGGATTGTACTCGTTTCAGCTTGCTCGTGAAAAGCCGCTGATTCGCCTGGGAGCTCAATGGACGGACCCCAGTGCAAGGCGCCAGGCAGCGATGATGCTTCCTCGGCAGGAATCGCTCCAGAGGGTTCGCGAGCTCGCGTCATAACACTACCGCTGGCATCAGCACCATCAATTGCATCTGTTGGATGCTCAGACGATGGTGCGGAGTGCTTGGCGGCTCGCTCGACCGGTTTCCGCCAAAAGAAACGCCAACGGGAGCGGGTTGACTCGGGTTGGTGCGGTGCAGGCGGCACCTGCGCATCTTCAGCAGACGGTGTTCGCTTCTGTTTGTCTGTTAGCTTCTGAGCGGGATCGCCCATGAGGTCGGAGCTTGAACTCGAGCTCTTTGCATCCGTGCTAAGACGCTCCGTCGCTGGAGAAGGCTCGATTTCCTCCAGCGCGAAAAACCGCTGCAAACGCTGAACGCCGATGCGGGCATCCACGAGCGCAGTAAATACGAACGGATACTGAATCAGCGGAAAACGCAAATTATTCAGCACGCTCAGTCCAGCAAAAATAAACGCTGGGTTCAGTTGGTTGTGAAATACGCCACCATAAAACCCAAACGTCACCGCAGAGACGAGCACTGGCGTCACAAATAGCACCACGTAGAAGAGGGTGCGAACAAAAACAGTCCTGCGGTAAGCGGCAAGTTCCTGCTCCCGAATCTCCGTAACTTTGACGGCAAATGGCTCTTCCCAAGCATAGAATTTCAGCGTCTTGATGCCTTGAAACATTTCATTCAAGAGTTTCACTCGACGGTCAGTGATTCCGAAGGTTAGCCTGCGAAATCCCGACAGTCTCTTCACCAGGTATCCTTGAAGCGGCACCGTCAGCACCGCCGCGAGGAAGCCAATGAGGCCGCTATAGCCCAAGTATACAATGAGCAGGGCAAGTGCTCCACCGATCTGCAAGAGCGCAGCCCAGAGGACGTGGGCATACTGCATAAAGTCACTCAGACGCTGAGCATCGAGCTGCATATGGTTCACGACTTCACCTGTGGTGGTCTGCGCGCGCGCACTTGCGCTCAACCGCAGCGACTTGTCGTAGACCGCGGACTGAACCTCTCCACGAATTCGCACTGCCAACCGAAACGTCAGGTAAAAGTATTGGTTCTCCACGAACGCTTTCAGGAACGGGGCCAGAAAGATTGCAAGCACCCAGAGATACCCCTGGTATGTGGGCGCTCCGGGCGTTTCCAGCCAGATCAAGAGCTTGTTCAGGAAGACTGGAGAAACCTGACCTAGACCGACATCAAAGAATTTCAGGATACCGGACACAATGATAATGCGCGTGTGCACCCGCAGGATGACCCAGAACATGGGCCAACGCGAACGTCGCTGGATGCGTAGCTGCTCCTCATCAACATGGTCCAGAGAGTCGTCTTTGCGGGGCGCAACTCCGTCGAGCGCACCAGTTTTCGCTATTCGAGCTTGACGCTCGCGTTCCAACTCTCTGGTAATGCGTTCCTCCTGACGTTCCAGGAAATCCACCCAGGCCACTGCAAAGCGCTCGGACAGCGGCTGGGCGCGATCATCCGGTGCCAGTTCATACAGGTCGGAGTCGTCCAGGGTTCGACGCCAACCACGCCATATGAGGGAGCCGAACCACCAAAATGTCCACCGCGAGAGCCAGGATGCCTCTAATTCGGGGAGCGGCTTGCGCGATGCCGAGTCTCCTGTTGCCGTCAATGCTGCCGCTTCAGCAATCCTTCGCATTTGGTCCTGAGCGTACCGGTGATAGTCCGTAACGCCAGCCTGGCGTCCCTGGTATTGAAAGTATGCAGAGCCGGCTGTGGCAATAGCTGATGTGGACTGGCTCTCTAAAGCGTCTGCTGCATGCTTCGGGTGTTTCCCCTGCGACGCCGGATCAATCCCAATACCATCTGCTTGCGCTGCTTCCTGAACCGCAGTGCGAGGCACACCGTCCACATTTGGATCTTCTTCAGCTGCGAGCGGTGTAGAGAGCACTTCATGACGCACCAGCGACATCCGCTCCCGTCCAAGAGTCAGATCATTCTGTTCGGCTGTTTCCGCGACAGCAATATCCAGCTGCTCGGCGAATTCATCGTCCGGTACTGATGGCTGTGCTTCGTGTACACTTTCTGCAGGCTGCCCTGAATAGGGCCACTCCGGCTGAGCGCTACGGGAAGCGGATGCGTCAGCCCCATGTCGTGCTGCTGTTTCTTGAACACCTTCGCGATCAGCGGCGCCTGCCCCGTTTTGACCTGGTTGTGTGTCCATAGCCAACTCGTGTTTCGCGTTTGCACGTCCAGTCGGCAGCGACACGTCGCCGGACTGAGGCGTCTCGTGAGGCCTCTCGGTACACAGCCAGCGTCAGCGAGAACCGGGGCTCGTTGACAATGGTGCTCACGTCAGTGCTAGTCCACCAGTAACGTACTGTGTATATGTCAAAAATGCGTAGTAGGCCTAAATGACTTGAAACCTTGAGCGATGCGCTTTTCGGTGAATGAGGCGCCGCTTCACGCTCGACGTGGTGCAGCGCTGGAAGCGGCGACCCTGAAGCACGTTCTATTCAAAGTGAATCCACCGGTTTTTACCAAGCAGCAACTCTGTGGACTGTATCACGCTCCAATGTATCACACACACACAAGTCACAAGAACCTAACGAAAGTTGAACTTTCTAATGGTTCACTGCGTCTCGGCCCGCGTTTCTATGCAGCAGCCTGTAGAGCAGTGGCATTCGGTGGCGTTCCTCGATGAATGACCGGTGCGGCGTGAATCAGCGCCTGCGCCGGGCGACGACGTGCCGCCAGCCCAGCGCTTCGTTCAGCCAGGGCAGGTGTTGAAGGTATCGCGCGATCACAAGCGTACTTTCAAGCGCTTTCTGTATGCTACTTCCCTGGATGGAAATACCCAAAGCGATACTTAAGATGCCTGGTTCATGGAGAGGATCTCCAAGTCCCTGAGAAGGCATGTGATAGCTTTCTGTATGCTACTTCCCTGGATGGAAATACCCAAAGCGATACTTAAGATGCCTGGTTCATGGAGAGGATCTCCAAGTCCCTGGAAAAAAACCAGCAGTCGCACCGCCTCGCTAGAGCAGCAGTGCCGGTGTCACTGCCATGAAAGGTGCCCCAGCGCCTATTCAAATTAGTGCCTCTGTTTCACGTCGGAGGATCTAGGAACCTGTAAAGCATTCCTGAGACGCACGCAGATGCTGTCAGTGGCCAACAAAGGTGCTCCAGTGCTTCCATAGACGCCTCCAAGTTCCGCTGGCCCAAGTTCTATTTACCGATGAGGAATAGACGCTCGATCGATCTGGCGATACGACGTGCATCCAGAGCTGTCCCGAGGACTCGCCGCGTTGCTGCATGCGCCGCCAAACTGGACCTCGTACAGAGACTCGGCGGCTTTTGAGACAGCATGTTCTTGCAGGAGCGTGCCTGAAGAACAAGCTCGATCGACTGGTACGTGTCGTCGCATGCTTCTTAGCGGGATATGAGCATCTCAGATTTTTCCATGCTTTACGAAGAAAAAACTCGACAGACTAGTTTATTTGCTGTGTCTCCTCGTATGCGTCCGAGCATGAAAGCTGTAACTCAGGTTTTCCATGTGACACATGAAATACCGAAAAAGAGTTCTCTTTTTTGGCACTCGCTGACGAGGTTGAATCATTGTGTACGCAGCAAGGGCGTATTCTGTACGCAATCCGCAGGGAATATTGAGGTGACGGAACGGCTCGCTAGTACCAGTTGACGCCATCTCGCTACGCTGGCGAAAAGGAAACATGCCGCCTTTGGGATATCACACCTGCCTTGTGCATTCTCCGATGATGACAATGATCATGGCGTATTCTCGCTATCGAATTCAGATCGGGCCAATTGTTCGGACGAAGCGAAACGAATCGAGAGGGCTAAATATGCACGAGAGTCAGCCGCAGCGTCAACAGTTGCATTATACTCGGTACCAGCGCATGCGTCGCCAGAACAAAAACTGTCCGCGAAAAGACGCATGAGCCACCAGTTCTGTTTCCTCAAGCTATTGAGCATGCCGAGCCTAGCGTTATACGGGTACATCGCTCAGCGAGAATCGCACTTTTACGGTCGTTCCAGGCTGTGCTGAATGCCACATGCTTTGAAGTTCAACGTATGCGAGCGAGATGCATCAGGATACAACAAGCAGGTAGATGAAACCTGGAGACGCCATTTTCCCCACCGAATGCGAACTAACCCAAGGCCACGCTACTCCAGCCGTGGAGAAGGCGGCACCAACACCGGGGTCGTCATCCGTGTGGATAAATGTTTTTTGAGCTGATGCATGCATTTCGCATGCGCCGTCGCCACTCATCGACTCTACGCGCTTCCATAACGTACAAAACTTTTCAAATCGACTAGATTCGTGCAAGATCCGTGATGCTCTCTGCTAAACTGCACAGTAGCTTGATACTGTCAGCGTCCATAGCTCCTCCGATGCACAGCGTCAACAGACAGATGCAACAGGAGCCCAAAGGAGCAGGGCATCCACGGATGCAGCGTCGCCTGGAGTTCGCGTGTGTTGCGGGACGCTCTAAAGCACGAATCCTTATTGTACTATCATATACATAAATGTACTGTTTATGAATGGCGCCTCGGTGATGGCCACTTCGCGTGCGCGCTGGCGCAGATCGCCCGACGCCCTCACGCTCTACAAACGAGCGCTTACGCCCTCGCCTCACGATCAAGACAGTGGATGCCCGATGTTCATTCTCAGCGCGCAACGCCTTTCAGGTACGCAGGTTTTCAGACGTCTCGCGGAGGGCTGCACCGGTTACTCGGTCTCGAGCGGGTGCCGGCAGCGCCGGCGCTGTTGTCCTGGAGCCCCGCAGCGGCCTCGCCGGGTGCGGGTCAACGCGCTTCAGTTGCAAAGCGGCCTCGCGGACCCGCTGGACCCCAAGTCTGAAGCGGAAGTACGTGAACACTTACGCTCTAACTCACCTGCAGAGCGAGCGCTGGGCATCAACTATGCACGCTACCTGGACGAGAGCACTCGCTACGATATCCTTCTGGAGATGATGGAGGATACCGATCCCCAAGTTCGCTATGCTGCTGTTACGCAGCTTGCAACGGTCGGCTCGCACGATCGCCAAAGGACCCTGAAAGCCGTTCGCAAGATACTATGGAACACAGAAGAGGATGCATCTGTGCGCGCTGGAGCAGCTGACGTGCTGGGCGGTCTCCGGTTCCACGAGGCCTTCCCAGACCTGGAAAAGCTCTTCCACGAGTCGAAGGACTGGGTGGTGCGGTTCAGCATCATCGCTGCTCTAGGGGAAATGGGTGTTCGAGAAGCGTTCCCTATACTGGTCGAGGCATTGCATGCGAACAAAGAGCCGCTGGTCCAGCTTGCAGCGATTGGTGCGCTCGGTGAACTCGGCGATGAACGAGCGCGGGTCTACCTCGAACCGCTCGTGAACAGTTCCGATGCCTCGATTGTGGAGCGAGCGCGTTTCGCCTTGGATGCCCTGGACGCAAGAGGCAGCGAGCGCACTTAGGACGCAACACCACGTCTTCAGTACGAGGCGCTGGGTGTTGGCGGGGAAATGTGAACGGTCTCTAAGCAGCCGGGCGTCATGAACTGCGTCAGCGCTGCTTGGATTCTAGACAAAAGACCTTCTACTTAAAGAGTTGGGCATTACTGACTTGGAATGGATTGTGAAACCGGCACGAAACGCTCCCTGAACATGCAAAGCACGCTTGGTGCTCTGCGCAGTGCACCTGGCAAAGGCAGACGCAACGGAGCTAGGTGGAACGTCGCCTGTGAACCCCACAGAAGCATCACATCCAAGAGCGCGAAGTTGCATAGGTAGAGCGCTGCACATCGTGCTTGTTGGCAGCAGAGGCGACGGGCAGACGAGCGACGCAGATTCCTGCTCCACAAAAAAAGCAAGCATTGACAGGTTCAACTGCGCTCTGACGATAACCTTGAGAGTGCGTATGTCGCGAGCTCCTATTCTATCGAGGCTTCATCCAAAACACTGAAAGTCATTCGTGAGATTTTGGGGCGGCGTTTACACCGCTTCACTCGAGCCAGAGCTCGAAGGCTTTCGCGCTCACGAGACCTACCCGTGCTGCGGCGGCACGACACGCGACCACCGTAGTGTCAAGCAGCTTGTGTCCCCACGAGTAGCCTCGAGAGCGTCCGCACGATGTATAACCGATGCTTGTGGTGCTAGTTCTCGTGCTCCTGGTAACTGCCTTCAGAAAACGCCTCGAACTGCGTGGAGTTGCATGTGCTGGACCAACGTAGAAGCGATCCTTCGGATTCGAAAGCCAGAAAACACACAACCATGAGCTGAGACCCAGATGATACCCGCTTCGACCAGTGCCCTATCTTTCATGAAACTGAATGAATCGTTGTTTACAGAATCACCGCCCCCGTCATCCATCATGAATATAAAGATGATGATCATGATCAGTGCTTTCGAGTAGGCATGTCGGCGAGGCGCAGCATAGAATTCTGTTTCCATGAACCAGGGATATCCCTGATGTAGCATCACCATGGTTAACGGCATCTGGGAGAGCGTCCGCCATGATCATGCACGAGACCTCCGAGCCCCAGCGGTAACCAATGGTACTCCCCTTTGGCAATTATGGTTCGTTTGTACAGTCCTCCGAATGCTGAATGCCTGCCGCCGCAGCACCGAACGTCGCAGCGCTCCCAGTCGACGTAAACGCAGGATCCAGGGGACTGCAGCGTGCCGCAGCGCGTTCAAGTCCACAGCACCAGCTCCAGTGAAGCGCTGGCTGCTCACGAGGTGCATCCGGTTCGTGCCCACGACGACCAACGCCGCTCAACTTGACGCTCGCCAAGCACCGCACCGCGAGCGTCCGTGCCTGGTGCACGGCATCGATACACAGGTCTGCAAGAAACCTCGTACCGTTCGATGCTCGTGACCCAGAGCGCATCTGTTGCTTGAAAGCGATATCACGCCTGATCCGTGTCCGAACTGCTGAACGTCTGAACCAGCTGTCGAAGTAGCGGCAACACCGCTGCAGTCTGTTTGCTGTCGATGCCGTCGAACGCGCTTCCTCGTCGCTCGCGTTCGCGGCGAAGCTGTGAGAACTGCGAGAGTATGCGTAGATATTGCATGCAGGTGGACGCTGCACAACCGCGGGAAGTTGCCTCCTCCAGAACCAGCTCAAGGACGCGCTCAACTTGGGGGAGACGCGTTAGCAACACGATCTGGAGCTCAACATTCTCGCGACAGACTGCAGCGGGCGCACAACGGAACAACTCGGGAAGCGCCTGCAAGAGTGCCGCATCGAGCGACGGGACCGTGCCGCTTCCGGCCCAGTGCTCAGCAAAGCGCCGAAGAACACTCAACGCCGCTCGGGTTAGTGCTGCGCTTTCGGGTTCGGGGAGCATCGCAGGTGGCCCCGTCGGCTGCCACTGATGTGCAACCAGCTCGATCGACTGGAAATGGATGCCAACCGCCCCAGCGACAACAACGTGCAGCAGACACGGCCACAGCCCTTGGTGTGTATCATCCACAATGATCGACGCGAGGCCGTTGTTCAGTAGTTGGCCCAAGTACGTGTAGAAGAGATTGCGTAATGTGTAGCGCTCGCGTGCCTCTTCCGAAAGCACCGGAGTACCGCTGGGAGCACCTCGAGAAGTGCTCACGTTAGGCAATCGTCCATCAGTCGACTCTGCGGGCGCATCCGCTGGAAGCAGCGGAAACCAGGAGAGCAGTGCTCGCACGAGCGGCTCGAAAAGGCGTCGCTGACTGGAAACACAAGCCGTCTGAAAGCGATCACATAGTTGATTCTCTAACAGCACCAGTGCCTGCAGATCCTGTTCAAGCGGCAGCGCTTCTCTGCCGAGCTCCAGACGCGTCTCGATGAATGTGGCGATGCGGTCGCCTGTTTGCGGCTCCGACAGCAGCTCCGCAAGTCGGTGCAGCAGCGGACGTGCGTCTGCGTCCAGCCCATAGGCTGGACTTGGAGCTGCTTCGAGGACCCAGTCCAGACAGGTCAACCAGATCTGGCTCAGACGCACGTCCTGCTGGCACTGGGCCGGAGAAAAGCCCTTGCTCAGGTGGAGTACTGCACGCAAACCGGATGCGCTGCGAAAGAGGCCGCTGCTATGCATGGGAACGAGGCAACTTTCCAGGTAATGGAGGCGGGTATCGGCGGAGAGTGCTTCACTGGAAATCAGCAGCGAGATGCACTCCACCAGTGGTAACTGTACCAGGTTCAGATCGGGGTCCTGGCCGTCCAGATGCACCAGGTCTTGGAAATGGTGCAGCAGGTACTCTACCCGGAAACGTCCGTTCTGAATGAGCATCGACGACAGCGCTGCTGAAGGCACACGCTCTGGCAATAAGCTTTTCCAGCCAGTCGCCACGCGGGTCGCGCTATCCGCTGGGATGCCGCTGTCTGCGGGCGAGGGTTCGCGGCGTGTTCCTGTTGCAGCGACCGGAGCAGCGGCAACGACCCCGGCTTGCTCGCGGATGTGTTCAGGGTCGCGCGGGAGCACATCGCGGAGCGCCTGCACCAGTCGCACACAGGTATTCGCAGCATGCTCGCGCAGACGAGTGCTCTCCGACTGGAGCGAAGAGACGAGCATCGGCAACACGTACGCATACAGCGGGGGCGACTTTGGTAGCAGCACCGCACCGAAACGTGCAACCACATCAAAGTAGACCAAATCCATCACCGGATCACTGAGCACCTGGCGAGCATTCTCCAGCACAAGTTCGCGGGCGTTTTCCGGGAAGCTGCTCGCGAGCTCGAGCAGCAGACGTGCTTGCAGCCGTCGGGCCGGCAGTTGTTGCAGTGTTTCTAGCACCAATGTCGGGGAACGTTTCACCACATGACCCAGTACGCTCATGATCTCGGTGGAGCAATCGTCACTGCTGGTACTCAGCTGACTCACCGCGTCGCTTACCTGATCCCTCGCAAGAGTCGGTGCCTCGTGGACTGAGGCCAACGGCACGTCGGTGCGTACGCCGTTCGGTTCACTGGTGGCGGCGTCTGAAGTATCGCGCTCGTTGGTTTCCAGGGCCAGAAGGTGTTGCAGGATCGCCGTTAACAGCCTTCTGCTGAGAGCGTCCCAGTCGACAGTTTGCAGTCTTCGCGTCAAACTCGACATTGCCGAGAGTACAGGTGCACTGAACAGCAGCGCTTGTGCGTTCGTTGTTGGCGATGTTGTCGCGCCCAGAAGCGCATCCAGCAGCGTTCGCAACGCGTTTGCCGCCCAGTTGCTGACCGTCGCTTCACTCGTTTCGTAAAGTTCAAGCAGCTCCATGAGCAATGAGCCCAGTAAGGATGACCACGAAGGCAAAGCATCCGAATCAGCGTTTGACGCATTCATAACGAGCTCAACGAGATGCAACGATTTGCAGACATGTACTTTCTCTCCCGGATGGGCAACTTTGCGCAAAAGCATTCGCTCTAGAGCTGTCACTGCTGCCGAAACCACCGTCACTGGCCAGTGTTGCCCCGCTGCGTTTGATACCAGTTGGAGCAGCGGTTGCTGAAACCGCTCCACAATTGCCGAGAGATCCATCCAGAATGCATAGTCCGCGAGCAGCTCTAGAACCCCAACTACCAGCTCCGTTGTCGATAGCATCGTGCCCGGTTTTTTCGGTTCACCTGAGGAGCGCATCACCGCTGAAACAGCCTCGGGAAGTTCGATACCTTCCGCATCCGTCTGCAGCGCAGCTCGGAGCAGATATGCCCACCAGTCTAACAGCAGCAGAGCGGAGCCGTCAGCACGCATGGCCTCCTTCAACCGAGACGCTTCAACATGCCGCTGTGCTTCGCGGGCGAGCACCTGTTCATGAAGTGCCCGTAAGAAACGCAACATGGCATCCGCATCTAAAGCTTGCAATAAATCAACGACAGCATTCGGCCAGTTCAGCGGATATCGCTCTACAACAAGCTCTGCGATCAGCTGTGCAGCTTTGTTCTTCACATAGCCAGGCGCGTGCCCGCTGGTCTGCGGTGAGCGTGAAAGCGCAAGCACTTGCTGCAAACTCAGTCGTTGTCTCGTGGAAAGCAGCACCTGTAGACACCAAAACACCAGTTCTGGCCTTAGAATCCTTTCGTCGGACACCGCCAGTGACCAGCAGAGCGTAAAGCCACCATCCTCAGTAGCTGCGGTGACTCGCTCGAGAACAGCCCGCGCCTCCTCGGCGTGGCTCGGTGCGATCCCCAACGGTGGGTTCAGCGCGTAGAATGCCGCCAGTTCGAGGTCGCCTGTTGATGGATCGTTCATTCCTCTGGACCGTGAGGTAGAGAGGACGCGCCTGGCTTAGGATCCACGCTGGGTCCGAAAGCACTGGCCCTTTTAGGGCCTCTCGCCCACGGATGCTGCGGAGCAGGCGCCTCTGGTACAGCAGACGCGAGCACTGCACTTGAGTGCGTCTTCTGCTTATACTTGGAAGCGCTTGGAACAAATAAAATTCGTCTATGGTGATAGGGCGCTCTGCAGCGCTCCCGGAAAGGCTAACCGAGTGTACTCCAAGATTGTAGCTCAAGAGCTGGCCGTTGCGGTGTTTGGTTGCTCCGCAAACTCCCCAAGCAAGGTTCACTGATGACACTACAACGACGCTAGGGCAACCCTGCTTTGCGTCTAGAGTCGCTGGTGATTGGTTGTCCAGTTTAGAGCTCAAGAGCTGGCCGTCTGTGCTGATTGGTTGTTCAGCAACCTCCCCAAGCAAGGCTCACTGGTGACACCACCACGACACTAGGGTAACGTTGCGCTGCGTCTGCAGTCGCTGGTGGCTGGTTGTTCAGCAACCACCCCAAGCAAGGTTCACTGGTGACACCACCACGACGCTAGAGTTATGCTGCGCTGCGTCTGTGGTCGCTAGCCAGCGCTCTTCGACAGTCAAACGTTTCGGTAACGTCGGCGTCGTCGGCGTCGTCGGCGTCGTCGGCGCAGCGGCATGCCCAGCAACGTCGCAGGCAGTGCCGCTGAGAAGGGAGTGCGGCAGCCGCAGGAAGCGCCTGGCAAAGCTGTTTTCCAGCTCGCTTTACAAAGCGGCTTGCTAGAGACCTCGCAGAAGTCAAGTCTTTTGGCATGCTTTCGTATGGGAGCTTTTGAGAGAGCCCCCGAGACCTATGAGGGATTCCAGAACATACCAACGAAGGGTGCTTCATCTTCACTCGTGTCGGATGAACACGAGACACTGAATTGATCGCCCTATACCTGGATGTTGAGCTATTTCGGGTGCTTTTTTAAATGAGCATGCTCGACATTCGACGTGCAGCAGTAAAGGCGTACCGATTCAGAGGTCGTTTACGGAATCTGTGACTTGCTTTCGGAGCGGCGCGTTCGGGTCTACCGCGCTTGGCACTCGGAACGTC
>Ga0078972_1009054_pt1 | contig 20044 bp, 15 predicted proteins | sample YelNatPaOPGAMG01_FD_67568 | JGI IMG/M metagenome (GOLD analysis project Ga0078972, IMG submission 67568) | Hot spring thermophilic microbial communities from Obsidian Pool, Yellowstone National Park, USA - OP-RAMG-01 (SPADES assembly) (version 2) | ecosystem: Environmental > Aquatic > Thermal...
ACCATGGCTAATGGAGAACCCTCTGCCTCTTGTCATTGCGAGCGTAGCGAAGCAATCTCCCGGCAAGCAAGGGGATTGCTTCGCCGCCTGCGGCGGCTCGCAATGACAAGGATGGATAGTGAGTAGGTTGTTACAGGAATTCTCATAAATTGATTATGGTGTACCATCGGAATTTTAGAAATTAATGAGGCAAAGGGAAGGGGGACGGAAGGAGGAGGGCAGAAGGCAGAATGATGAGGGCAGGGTACAGAATGGCGGGATTTATGCCGCTTTTTCCCCTTCATTGTGGCAGGCTGGCAGATAGAGTTGCTCGATATATTCTTTGATCATGCGGCGGGTGTTGAAGTGCGGGGCGATGCTGCGCAGCGATTCTTTGATGCGTCCCACCCAGCCTGCGGGTATATCCTCGCCGTTGCGATCACCGTAATATAGAGGGATGATTTCGTTTTCAAGCGTGTCGTAGAGGCTGTTCGCGTCGGCGCGATCGGCATCGCCGCCCTGGGGATCGCTATCTTCGCCGATGGCCCAGCCGTTTTGACCATTGTAGGCCTCGCGCCACCAGCCGTCCAATACGGAGAAGTTGAGCACGCCATTCAAGGCGGCTTTCATGCCCGAAGTGCCTGAAGCCTCGTTGGGCCGCAAGGGCGTGTTCAGCCAGACGTCCACTCCCTGGACAAGGTAATGCGCCAGATTGATGTCGTAGTCTTCCAGGAAGACCAGCCGGCCACCGTTTTCGGCTTTCTTGACGGTCTGATAGACCTGTTGGAGGAGCAATTTGCCGGGTTCATCGGCCGGGTGTGCTTTGCCGGCAAAGATGATTTGCACCGGCCGGTTGGGCTGATTGAGAATCCGCAGCAGGCGTTCCATATCGCTCAGGATCAGGCTGGCGCGCTTGTAGGTGGCGAAGCGGCGCGCGAAACCGATGGTAAGCACGTAGGGGTCAAGAAGCGCTCCGGCAGCGACGACCTGTACCGGATGGAGCGTGCATTGCATCCAGCGTTGGCGGGCGCGCTCTTGAACGTAGAAGACCAGTTTGCGTTTGAGGTGCTGGCGCACGGCCCAGAGTTCACGGTCGGGTATCTGTTGCACCTTTTCCCAGAGGAGCGGGTTATCCACGTTTTCCAGCCAGTCTTCGCCCAGATACCTTTCGAACAACATGCGCATACGCCGCGCCAGCCAGCTGGCCGCGTGTACGCCATTGGTAATGAAGGTAATGGGTATCTCCTCCTCATCTTGAACTTCGGGCCAGAGGTGCCGCCACATCCGCCGCGCCACGCGACCATGTAACTCTGAAACAGCATTGCGCCCGGCCGAGAGACGCAGGGCCAGCGTGGGCATGCTGAACGTCTCACGATCATCGTGACGCTGACGGGCCAGGTCAATGAACTGATCTTTGGTCAGGTGGAGGGCATTCCAGAGGGGAGAGAGATACTTTTCGATCAGGTCCAGCGGGAACTCATCGTTGCCGGCCGGTACGGGGGTGTGGGTGGTGAAGACGTTGTTCTGGCGCGTGACGGCCAGAGCCTGCTCCAGCGATTGGCCAGCGGCGACCAGTTCACGCGCCCGTTCCAGTGTCAGGAACGCCGCGTGCCCCTCGTTCATGTGCCAGACGGTTGGCGCGAAACCCAGCAAACGCAGCGCGCGTACACCGCCAATGCCCAGCAGTATTTCTTGTGCAATCCGCAGGTCGGGATCGCTCCAGTACAGGCGTGCCGTCAACGAACGATCGGGAGCGGCGTTGACGGCTATATTGGTGTCCAACAGGTAGAGAGGAACGCGCCCAACGCGCAGTTCCCAAATCTGCGCCCATATCACCCGACCTGGGAAGTCAATGGAGACGTGCAAAGGCTGACCATGCTGGTCTTCCACACGCAGCAGGGGCAGTTCCTCAAAATTCAGCGGATTGTTGATGGCCTCTTGCCAGCCGCTTTCGGAAATACGCTGGGTGAAATAACCTTCTCCGTAGAGCAATCCAATGCCGACCAGCGGCAGCCCGGCATCGGAGGCCTCTTTGAGGTGATCGCCAGCCAGGACGCCAAGCCCGCCGGAGTAGATTGGCAGGGTTTCGTGCAGGCCAAATTCCATCGAGAAGTAAGCAATGGTTTGCTGGCCGGCGTCTGGACAGTGACGGGCATACCAGGTATCCTGACCGCTCAGGTACTGGTCGAAGGCGGCAAAGACGCGCTCGTAGAGTTCCAGATAGTAGGCGTTCTGGACGGCGGCATTGATTTCCGCGCGTCCAACCTGCCGCAGGAAGCGCAGGGGGTTGTGGTTGAGTTGCTCCCAAAGGGCGTTGTCAATGCGGCTGAAGAGACGTTGCGCTGGCGGGTTCCACGTCCACCACAGGTTGTAGGCCAGTTCGCCCAGGCGCTGAATGCGGCGTGGCAGGTCAAAATGATTGGGAATCCTGGTCAGGAAAGGCATGCCGTGTGCTCCGATGAGAGTCACGCGGTGACCGTGGCGGCTTTTTTCGCTGCCTGAGGCTTGAATTCCAGTCCGCTTTCCCCGGCATTGACATCTACCAGCACATGACTGCCCTGATGGATTTTGCCGCTCAGCAGTTCCATGGAGAGGGGACTTTCGAGATATTTTTGCAGGGCGCGGCGCAACGGTCGGGCGCCAAAATCAGGATCGTAACCGGTTTTGGCCAGCCACTGGCGCGCTTGCTCGGTCAACTCCACCTGCACGCCAAAGTCGCTCAGTCGCTCGCGAATTTCTTTCATTTGCAAATCAACGATTTGCTCCATTTGCTCCAGCGTAAGTGGCGAGAAGATGACAATTTCGTCAATGCGGTTGAGGAATTCGGGGCGGAAGGTGCTCTTGAGCGCTTTTTCGATTTTCGCGTGCGCTTCGCGTTCCTCGTTATCTTCGGCGCGAGGGATGAAGCCCAGCGACCCGCTCTTGCGCACGAATTCGGTCCCCAGGTTGGAGGTCATGATGAGCACCGTATTGCGAAAGTCCACCACATTGCCCTGACCATCGGTCATACGCCCATCGTCCAGAATTTGCAGGAGAGCGTTCCAGACATCGGGGTGGGCCTTTTCGATTTCATCGAAGAGCAGGACGCGATAGGGTCGGCGACGAACCGCCTCGGTCAGTTGACCGCCCTCCTCGTACCCCACGTAGCCGGGAGGGGCGCCGAACAGGCGCGAAACGGTGTGCTGTTCGTGGTACTCCGACATGTCAATCCGCACCAGAGCGTCCTCATCATCAAACAGGAACCAGGCCAGCGCCTTGGCCAGTTCCGTTTTGCCAACGCCGGAGGGGCCGATGAAGATGAACGAGCCAATCGGGCGCGAAGGGTCTTTCAGCCCGGAACGGGCGCGCCGAATGGCATCGGCGATGACCCGGATGGCTTCGTCCTGGCCGATGATGCGTTCGTGCAAACGCTCTTCCATGTGCAGGAGTTTCTCGGCCTCGGTTTCCATGATCTGGGAGACGGGGATGCCGGTCCACTGGTGGACGACTTCGGCGATGTCGTTTACATCTACCACCTCATCCAGATGGTGTTCGGCTTCCCATTTATCGCGTTTCTCTTTGAATTCTTCTTCGAGGCGCAGTCGGTTGACCTTGATTTCCGCGGCGCGCTGGTAGTCGCGCGCGTTGGAGGCCGCGTCTTCTTCGGCTTGCAGGCGTTCGATCTCGGCTTTTAAGGCTTTCAGGTCGGGCGGCAGTGAATAGAGGGCAACGCGCAGTTTGGCGGCGGCCTCGTCCATCAGGTCAATGGCTTTATCGGGCAGGTGACGGTCGGTGACATAGCGATCGGCCAGGCGCGCCGCCGCCACCAGGGCTTCGTCGGAAAAGCGGACTTTGTGGTGCGCTTCGTAGCGATCGCGCAGCCCCTGGAGCATTTTGATCGTATCCTCGACGCTGGGTTCTTCGACGTAGATAGGGGCAAAGCGGCGTTCGAGGGCGGCGTCCTTTTCAATGTATTTGTGGTACTCGTCCAGCGTGGTCGCGCCAATGCATTGCAGTTCCCCGCGCGCCAGAGCCGGCTTGAGCATGTTGGAGGCGTCCATAGCGCCCTGCGCGGCGCCAGCGCCGATGACGGTATGCAGTTCGTCAATCATCAGAATAATCTCGCCGTTCGAGCGCTGGACTTCTTCAATGGCCGATTTCAGCCGTTCCTCGAACTCGCCGCGGAAGCGGCTGCCGGCAATCATCGCTCCCAGGTCAAGGGCGACGACGCGCTTGCCGGCCAGGATTTCCGGCACGTCGTTATTGGCGATCTTCTGCGCCAGGCCTTCGACAATGGCGGTTTTGCCCACGCCGGCCTCACCGATGAGCACGGGGTTGTTCTTGGTACGGCGCGAGAGAATCTGGATCAGGCGCAGGATTTCCGTATCCCGTCCGATGACAGGGTCCAGTTTACCTTCGCGCGCCAGTTGAGTCAGGTCGCGGGAGTATTTTTCCAGGGTGCGGTAGCGCGTCTCGGCCTGCGGGTCGGTGACGCGTTGACCGCCGCGCGTTTGCAGAATGGCATCCAGGACGCGTTCACGCGTCAGCCCCGCCGATTCAAGGATGCGCGCCGCCGGGGTGTTGCGCTCGCTCAAGATAGCCAGGAAGATGTGCTCGGTGGAGATGTATTCGTCTCGCAGACGATTGGCCTCTTCGTTGGCAATGTCAATAATGCGTTTGACGCGCGGCGTAATGAAGATTTGACCGGCTCCGCCGCCGAAAATGCTGGCCTTGGGACTCATGCGCAGGGTCTGGTCGAGACGGTCGAGCAGGGCGGCGCTGTTGATGTCCAGCATCTGGAGTATCTGAGGGATGACGCCGCCGGGTTGTTCGATCAGCGCCATCAGGATATGCTCGGTGTCAATCTGGTTATGGCCGTAGCGCTGGATAATCTCGGCAGCCCGTTGGGCGGCTTCCTGGGCTCGCTCGGTAAAACGGTCGAATCGCATCATAGGAGAATGTCCTTTCCACTGCACTGCTTTGTGCAGTGGTTCGATTATAGCAAAAGAATGTTAGAGATAGGTCAGAAACCTGGGTTTTCCTCTTCGGAGATGTCGTCGGCGCTTTCCACCAGCCAGCCGAGTTCAGCGAGGGCCTGGCGCAGGATGAGCGAAGCGCCGTTTTTGACAACGACGCTGGTTGGCCCCAGCGGCTCGGCCAGGAAACGCCTGGCTTTGGAGTGGCGCAAGGCTTCCAGGATTTCTGGCCGGATGACGCGCAGCACGGTCAGGCGTTCCAGGCGCGCTTCGCACCCCTGGCGCTCCCAGCGTTGGACGGCTTTCACGAAAGCCGGCGGCAACTCGGCAGCCGCGTGTCTGGCAAGCAGGGTGAGCAGGTGGTTAACTTTCAATCCCTGAGCGCGCGCCTGTTGCAGCGACGCCGCCGTGACCTGATAGTGGTACGTATCGTGGCTGGCCTCCTGCCATTCGCAAAAGCGCGCAATCTGGTAACGCACGGCGCGCGGCGCCAGGCGTGGAACGCTGATTCGTCCCTGCGAGGAGACGTGCAGCCGGGCCTCCTCGTTGGGAAGTGGAACTGCTTCGTCCGTCAGCAGGCGGAAGGCGGTGGGGGCGGCGTCTTTCGCCGGGGCGGCCAGTTCTACTTTTCTCAGCCAGAAGAGCGGGCCGGTAATCAGGTAGGCGATCAACGCTCCATCCACCTCGTCCCAGTGGGCGAAGCCGCGCAGGTAGGTGCCGTCGGCGGCGCGGCGGATGAACCAGGAATCGTAGTCACCGGCTGGCCGCTGGAAGTCGGGGTTGCGTTCCTTGATTGCCTGCAAGAAGGAGCGCAGGCTCCACCACTGTCCCCTGGGGATATGTTCCAGCCAGTCCAGAATCAGGCGGCGGGTTCGCCGGGGATCGTTTTGCCATTCGCCCTCGCAGATCAGGTTGGGCATCAGGCGCAGTTCGTTGAAACTGGCGCTTTGTTCCCAGGCCTGACGCAGGGTGTTTAAGGCCTGGTCGGGCGGGGCTTTCAGGAAGGCGCGCACGGCTTCGGGCTGCAATGTGTCATCATCCACGAGCCGCGCCGCGCGCAGGAAAGCCAGCACGACGGGTGGCGGCGTTGCCAGCGTCGGCGTGGGGCGTCCCATACGCAGAGCGGCCAACAGGGTGGTGGCGTCAGCGAGCAAATAGTCGAAGGGTGGCAAGGGACAGGCGCGTTCTTCTGGCGTTGCCGCCTGCCCCGCTGGCGCAATTGACGCTGCGGCGAAGGGGGAAGAGGAAGCGAGCAGGTTGTGCTCCCGAATGCGTGCGGCGAGATCGGTGGGCAGGTAGGCGAATTCCTGCGCGCCATCCGGGGTATCAAAGAAGGCGCGCGCGAGCAGGGCGCGGTAAAAAAGGATTTCTGCCGGAGAGATTGGGGAAAGGTAAAATTTCTCGCGGTCGCGGCGCGCGGCGCCGACGGTGCGAATCTCGCCAAAGCGGCGCGCAAACACGGCCCAGGGGATTTTCCCGTCGTATTCCAACAGAGTCGCCAGGGCGTTATGAGCCGTATGGGGCAAGGCATCAAGTACCTCGGCCAGAGTCTCTGGCTGAAGCAGGGCAGTGGCCAGTTCCTGGCGGGCAGTTTCGGTTTCCGAGGCGGTTAACTCGATACCGCACAGTTCCGCGACGATACGGAGATGACCAAGGTCGCGGCCTTGCAGGGATTGCAGTAAATCAGGCATATCACAGGGTGGGTAACTGGCCTGTGCCTGGCTTGGCGGTCAGGAAGGTGCCGCGTTGGTGACGTTTGGCACGGTAGAGGGCCTCATCGGCGGCGCGCAGTAAATCGGGGGCGGTGCGGGCATGATTGGGCATGACGGCAATGCCGCCGGTCAGGCTCAAGGAGGCCTGGCTACCATCGGGGAGGGGAATGGTCAGGGAACGCAGCCGGCGTTGCAATTTCGAGACGACAACGCGCGCCTGTTCGAGCGTGGTGTCCGGAAGAATTAACGTCAACTCGTCACCGCCGTAGCGCGCCAGAAAGTCGCTGGCGCGGACAAACGGTTTCAGGCTACCAAAGGCTTGCTGCAATACTGCATCGCCGACAGCGTGGCCGAACGTGTCATTGATGAGTTTGAAGCCATCCAGGTCCATCATGGCTACGGAAAGCGGTTGTCCATTGCGGCTGGCGCGCTTGACCTCTTCTTCCAGCCGTTCGTCCAGCGCGCGGCGATTGGGCAAGCCGGTCAGGATATCGGTGTAGGCCTGTTTGCTGACGGCTTCGTGGAGACGGGCATTGGAAATGGCCACGGCGGCCAGATCGGCCAGAAGGCGCAACAGGGCAATTTCGGCTGGCGAGAATCCTCCCACTTTGGGGCGTGCCAGATTCATCACACCAACAACCTGTGCGCCTGCCAGGAGCGGGATGCCGATGATGGAGCCGTCCGATTCCTTGTAGGTGTTCGCAAAGAGAGGATGATGGCGCATATCCTCAATCACCATGATTTCTTTGTTTTGGATGACCTGATAGGACAATCCCTGGGGACGGGGCTCAAGAGGATAAGCGTTTCGGTTGCCCTGGCGATCGAGGGTGGCGCCGAAGGTAAGCCGGCCCTGTTCATACAGGTAAATGTGTACATCGCGCGCGTCTTTTACCAGGCGCATGGCTTCACTGGCGACTGTTTGCAGCAGGGAGGGCAATTCCAGTTGTGCCGTCAGGTTCAGGCTGATGCGTCGCAGGGCTTCGATTTCCGCCGCCTGGCGGCGAATGGTGCTGAGCAACTGACGTCGGTCGAGCAGAGCGCGCGCGAAGGCCGTAATGGCGTTCTCCTGTGGCGGGATGCTCTCGGCATAAAAGGTACAGAGCGAAAGCAGCCATTCCTGTTCTTCTGGGGGAATCTGTTCGCGCTGCAGGCACTGGCGCACGGTCTGGAGGAAAGAGGTATCCTGATTCATGGGCAAAAGGTATGGTTTGGAAGTGTTTTAATGATACCTCTTATCCTGTAATCCGCAAAGCCAGGACGAATGATGATGCATGGCTCAAATTTTCAGGGGAAGTCGGGCAGTCATCGACTGAGAATCGGGCTTTCTATTGGACGGCGGACCGCAGACGTTCGTAGCAAGGGCTTTCCAGCCCGTTGGAGAGGAGACCGTCCACGAATGGGAAAACGAATAAACGAATGCAGGGCGGACGCCCGTAGCGCGGGCTTTCGTAGCACGGGCTTTCCAGCCCGTTGGAAAAAGAACTTTGTGTCTTTGTGCCGTGGTGGTTTATTCTTTTTTCACCACAAAGGCTCGAAGACACAAAGAGAAAGGTAACTGTTCCGCTCTGCATCACAGCGGTTGTGGATGTCATTGCGAGGGCGTTCTCTGCCCGAAGCAATCCCCAGGCGCTCCATGTAGCCTGAGAAAGGGGAGATTGCTTCGCCGCCTGTGGCGGCTCGCCATGACATCATCGCCACAGAGCCATGAATGTCAAAAACTTGCAAAATCATAGGGTTTTCGTATTGCGTGCAATAACTTTTGAGTGCACACACCGGCAAGTCGTATGCCGCCAGCCTGTGCATTTTTAAGATACAATTCATTCCCGGATGGAATCAAAAATGTCAGGCGCAGAGCCGTGGGCGATGGCGAGTGGGAAGAGAGGCGGAGTTGCGCTGTCAGGGGAATGTCTGTCACTTGCAGGGAAAGGGTAATGATGAGCGCTGTTTCGCTTTATGATGCTCCTCATCGTCGCTTTAATCCTTTGACAGGCGAGTGGGTGCTGGTCTCGCCGCAGCGTGCGCGTCGTCCGTGGTTGGGGCAGGTCGAGAGGCCGCCGGCTGAGAATCTTCCGCCCTATGATCCGGAATGTTATCTGTGTCCGGGCAACGCGCGCGCCGGCGGTGTACGCAACCCTCTCTATACCGGCACCTTCGTTTTTGACAACGATTTTGCCGCCCTGTTGCCGGAAAGTGGAGAGGCGTCTGATGGGCAGCATCCACTGCTGGTAGCCAGCCCGGAGCGGGGTATCTGCCGCGTGGTCTGTTTCTCTCCGCGCCATGATTTGACACTGCCGGAAATGAGTCTGGATGGGGTGGAAGCCGTGGTGCTCACCTGGGCTCAGGAGAGTAAAGCGTTAAGTGAGCGGGATTTTATCCGCTATGTGCAGGTTTTCGAAAACAAAGGCGCGTTGATGGGTTGTTCCAATCCTCACCCCCATAGCCAGATTTGGGCGCAGTCACAATGGCCTAACGAGATCGTCAAAGAATGGGCGCAGCAGCGCGCATACTACCTCGAAAACGGGCGTCCTCTGCTGCTGGATTATCTGCAAGAGGAATGGTCGCGTCAGGAACGCGTATTGCTGCGTAACGACTATTTCACGGCCCTGGTGCCTTTTTGGGCGGTCTGGCCGTTTGAGGTCTTGCTGGTGGCGCACCGTCCGCGGGCGTATTTATGGGAACTCGCGGCTGAGGAGAAGCGGGCGCTGGCCGAGATGTTACAGGGTGTGACGGTGCGTTACGACAATCTGTTCGAGATTTCTTTCCCCTACTCGATGGGCTTTCATCAGGCTCCTGTGGACGGCCAGGCACATCCGGAGTGGGTGCTGCACGCTCATTTTTATCCGCCTCTGCTGCGCTCGGCGACGGTGCGCAAGTTTATGGTTGGTTATGAAATGCTGGCCATGCCCCAGCGCGATATTACGCCTGAAACGGCGGCGGAGCGCTTGCGTGCGCTTCCTGCTGTCCATTACCGTCAACGAAAGGCAGGGGAAGTGTCCCGCTGAGGATCAGAATCGTGAGAGCCGCGGACGCCCACCGCGGCTCTCGTTGAAAGGAGGAGGAGAAGAGAAATCACCTTGCGCTTTTATCGTACCATACAGGCCAAAAAAGTACATGACGTTTACCCTACGTTTCCCCTACAGTTGTCCGACAATTTTGTAAGTTCGCGCCGGACTATAGCAGGCAGACGCGCGAACCGTCGGCGGTTTTCTCTACTTCAATGCGCGCCGGAAAGGCGTCTTTCAAATCCTCCAGGTGGGTGATGACCAGAATTTTGGCGAAATCGGCGCGGATGCTGTTGATGGCCTCGATGAGGCGTTGCCGGCCCTGAGCGTCCTGTGAACCAAAGCCTTCATCAATCACCAGGGTTTGCAGACGGGCGCCTTTCCGATGAGTCAGCACTTCGGCCAGCGCCACGCGAATGGCAAAGTTGACGCGGAACGCCTCGCCGCCGGAATAGAGTTCGTAGGGGCGCACGCCGGCCCCGTCACTGATCTGGATTTCGAGCGTTTCCCGCAGGTCGGCGCGACTTTTGTCTTTGTAAGCGGTCTGGGTGAGAAAGCGAACGCTCATCTGCCCATCGGAAAGACGGTCGAGCAACTCGTTGGCGCGGGCCTCGATTTCTGGTAGAGCCTGTTCGATGAGCAAGGCCGGCACGCCGTCTTTCCCAAAGGCGCGTTCCAGAGTTTTGTAATGACGGATGAGATGCGTCTGTTCCTGTCGTTCTGCTTCCAGACTCTGTTTGCGAAGGCGTAATTCGTCCAGCACGGCGACGCGTTGCCGCGCGGCGCCGATTTCTTGATTCAGACGGTTTTCTTGCTCCTGAACGTCGAGGAGGGCGCGTTCGGCGGCCTCCACATCGGGCGCCTTCGCTTCGGCCTCTGCCAGAGTCTGGCGGGCGGTCTCATATTCACCTTGCTGCCGGGTGATCTCTGTTTCCAACTCGGTGAGCGCCTCTTGCAGGCTGGCAATTTCCTCATCCAGCGGCTTCGTGGCCGCGCGGGCTTGTTCCAGATGGTGATATTCTTCTTCGGCGGAGCGGAGGGCGCGTTCGTTTTGCAGGGCGGCCTCGTATGCCTGCGCGTCATAACCCAGTGCCGTTAGTTCGCGCTGGATTTCAGCCAGGGCCTGCCGGGCTTCGGCGGCGAAATCTTCCTGCGCCAGGCGGCGCGTGACCTCTTGCAGGCGCGGGGCGCCGCTGGTTTCCCATTCGGCGATTTGACGTTGGGTTGCTTCCAGGCGTTCGGTTAACTGGGCGATGCGGCTGTGTCGTTCGCGCTGTTCTTGTTCCAGTGGGGACAGGGATTCCAGCTGCGACTGGAGTTGATGGATTTGAGAATCCAGGTCCTCCAGGGTAGCCTTATTTGCGCGCCAGGCGGTGCCTTTGGCAGCGCCTTCAGATTGCAGACGCTCGATCAGGCTGGCGCGTTCGGTGGGCATCAGCGGTTGACCGCACAGCGGACAGGCTGCGCCTTCAACCCCGGCTAACTGGTCAATGCGGGCTTTCAGTTCTTCCATCTCGGCTTTCAGTCGTTCGTTCTCGTGGCGCAATTCCGCTTGTTTCTGCTGGAGGGCTTGTTTCTGCGTTTCCCATGCGCCTCGCTGTGCCAGGGACTCTTCCAGCGCGGCCAATGCCTGCGCGGCGGCGGTCAGTTCGCTCTGGATCTGGCGCGCCATTTCTTGCTGTCCGTTTATCTCGGCGGCCTGGGATTCGAGCAGGGCTTTTTCCTGTTCCAGACGCGCCTGTTCACTGGCAATGGCTCGCAGGTGCGGTTGACGGCGTTCTTCCCAGCGATGATATTGTTCGGTCATCTGCTGCCATTGTTCCACAGCCTGACGAGCCTGTTGCCAGGCCGTGTAGCGGCTTTCGATTTCTGCGGCGCGCGCCAGAATCTGGTCATAGTCGGCGCGCTCTTTTTGCCGGGCGTGCAGACGTTCCTGCCACGCCCTCTGCTTGTCGCGGGCGTGTTCGAGCGCGGTTTCCAGTTGCTGTACCCGATCGCGTTGCTGCGCGAGCGCGTTGACGATCTGGCGCACGTTTTCCAGCGCGGCTTCCTGGGCCTGCCGCTGATCACGCAATCTCTGGAGCCGCTCTTCAAGTTCGGCCAGCCGGCGACGTCGTTCGGCCTCTTCGGCCAGTTCTGCGTCAATGTCGTTGATTCGCCCCTGAAGGGCGGCGAGTTTTTCTTCATTTTCCTTGCGCCGTTCAGAGGCCCGCTGACGGTATTCTTCCCAAACTTCCAGTCCCAGGATGCTGCTGAGGATTTCTTTACGCCGGGCAGGCGGTTGCTGCGCGAACTGATCCGCTTTGCCTTGCAGGAAAAAGGCGGCATTGACGAAGGTGTCGTAGTCGAGGCGCAGGATTTGCTCAATGCGTTCCTGCGTCTCGCGCAGGGTGCGTTCGGTCAGCGGACGCCAGCGTCCCGGCGGATTGTGCGCGGTTGGCGCTTCGTTATCGCCCTGGCCCTCGTCCAAAATCTGGAATTCCAGCAAGGCATTTTTGCCGCGCGGCAAACGGCGGATGACGCGGTAGGTGTTGCCTTCGTAGAGAAAGGTGAAACTGACCTCGGCGATCTGGGACTGCAGGTTCACCAGCGAATCGTCGCGTTTGCGCGCCTGGCCGAAGAGCGCCCAGGTAATCGCGTCCAGCAATGACGATTTGCCGGCGCCGTTAGCGCCAGAAATACACGCCAGATCGAACGAGGAGAAGTCAATCTCGGCGGGCGCGCGGTAGGAGAGGAATCCGGCAAGCTTCAGATGAACGGGGATCACGACCATAATTTTATCATGGAGGACCGCCCGGTTTACGTGTTCCCGTCCGGCATGAGCCGCCCGTGTGTGGATAGTGCTTTTCCCGCAAGACGGCCTGACGGCCCGGGAAGACCGTCTCAGGGTGGGGAACAGTCTGCCCCGACTAACAACTCTGGTGTGGACACGACGTCATGGTGTCCACGCAAAAGTTGTCGTACGCATGTTGCTCTGTTGCCAACACTCTCCACGTATGTCACGGCGAGCGAAGCGCATGTCCCGCCTGCCACGCGCGGAGCGTGGTGGAGCGTAGCGCAGGGAAAGCAGTCTCCCGGCAGGCAAGGGGATTGCTTCGCCGCCTGTGGCGGCTCGCCATGACATCCGCAACGGTTTTGAGACAGGGTTAAATCGTTACCAATAACTTTTGAGTACACGCGACGCCATGCCGCGCGGTGACACCCAGGGCAATTTGGGATACAATTCGTCCGGAGCGTGCCATGATCCGCTTTTGTCGGCGCGCCGGCGGCGTTTTTGGTTTGCACGCTCCCGTGCACGCGAATTGACTTTGCGTGTGAAGCCTGCTGGTCCTGTGGACAGGGGTAGCCTTATGAAACACTCTCTCTCGCTTTCTGTGCTTGTGGCCCTCCTTTCGCCTCTGGTATTGCTTTTCCTCGCGCTGCGTTTGTTGCTGACGCCGTTGTTTCTGGAAATCGAGTATCGTTTACCCGGCTTTCCTCCCGATGAATACGGTTTTACGTTTACGGAGCGACTGCATTACGCCCGTCTGGCGTTGCAGTACCTGCTGAACGATGCGCCGGTTTCTTTCCTGAGCGACCTGACATTCCCCGATAATTCCCCTCTGTACACCAGCCGCGAACTGGCTCACATGAATGATGTGCGCCAGGTGGTGCGTTTAGCGCTGTGGATCGGTGGCCTGGCTCTGGTGATGTGGGTTGCCCTGGGTCTGCTGGCTGTCTGGCGGAAAGTATGGTCGGCTTACCGACGGGGGTTGCTCTGGGGCGGTTGGGTAAGTCTTGGCCTGGTTGTCTTGCTGGGCCTGGGGGGAGCCATCAGCTTCTGGCAGTTCTTCACCTTGTTTCACGCCCTGTTTTTTGAAGGCGATTCCTGGCTGTTTCTCTATTCCGATACTCTCATTCGCCTGTTCCCAATGCGTTTCTGGCAGGACGCTTTTCTTTTCGCCGGTCTGCTCGTTTTGGGTGGCGGGATCGGGCTGATTCTGCTTAATCGTTCCTGGCGGGGGCGTGGCAGGGCGTGACAAGGTAAGGTATAATTCCAGCGATGGCCGATTTTCTGTCACTGGCTGGGCGTGGTGCGATTGTGACCGGAGCCGCGCGCGGGATTGGGCGTGCGATCGCGCTGGAACTGGCTCTCCGTGGGGCAAGTGTGGTGGTGAATTATCGCGCCTCGCAGGCTGAAGCGGAAGAGGTCGTGGCCAGCATTGGTCAGGCGGGGGGACGCGCGGCTCCTTTTCAGGCCGATGTTTCGCGTTTGTCGCAGGCGCAGGCGCTGGTAGACTTTGCCGTGTCCACGTTTGGGCGGGTGGACATTCTGGTCAACAATGCCGGCCTGACACGCGATGCATTGCTCATGACGATGTCGGAGGAGGATTGGGATACCGTCCTGGCGGTGGATTTGAAAGGCACCTTTAACTGTTGCAAAGCGGTCATCCGTCACATGATTCGCAATCGCTATGGGCGAATCATTAATATCACCTCTATCGCCGGGCAAATGGGCAATGCGGGTCAGGTCAATTATGCGGCGGCCAAAGCGGGCCAGATTGGCCTGACGCGTGCGCTGGCGCGTGAGGTGGCCTCGCGCAACATCACCGTCAACGCCATTGCCGCCGGCTATATTGATACTGCTCTCTGGGACACTGTGCCGGAGTCTGTCCAGGAAGCCACGCGGAAACTGATTCCCATGGGCAGGACAGGGGAGCCGCGGGAAGTGGCTTACGCCGTGGCCTTTCTGGCCTCCGAGCAGGCTGGTTACATTACCGGTCAGGTGCTTGGCGTGGACGGGGGATTGGCCATGCGGTAGGTTCCCCCGGCCGAGATTTTCTCACAGGAGGCATCATGTCCGATTATCACACTTCTGGCAAGACTACCCTGACTCCCGAGGTGCTGCTGACAATAGCCCGAATGGCCGCGCTCGAAGTGGAGGGCGTGCGGCGCATGGCGCCGGTGCGGGGCGGCATTAATCGCCTGTTCAAACGCGGCAGTGATGGCGTCCAGATAGAAATTGAGGACAACGTCATCACCATCGACCTGTATCTGATTGTAGAGGACGATGTCAACCTGCGTGAGGTTGGTCGTCAGGTGCAGGAACACGTCGCCCGCGCGATTACGGAGATGACCGGCCTGGAAATTGGCGGCATCAATATCCATATCGAGGACATTGAGTACCGGCGCGGCGAGGGGTAAACACACATGAAGGCACGCACGCGGGCGCGCAGCGTTGCCCTGCAGGTTCTTTTTGAGGTCGATCTGGTTAACCATCCCCCGGCGCAGGTGTTGACCGAGCGTCTGGCGGAGGACCCGTTGCCTGCGGAACTGGCCGAGTTCGCTCGCCAGATTGTTTTTGGCGTGATCCCCTTGCGCGAGTGCCTGGATAAAGTCATTGCCCGTTATGCGCCGGAATGGCCTCTGGAGCAGGTGGCGGCCATTGATCGCAATATTCTGCGTATTGCTACCTGGGAGTTCGCCGTCCAGAAAATCACGCCTCCGAGTGTTGCTATTAATGAGGCCGTGGAACTGGCAAAATGTTTTGGCTCCGATAGTACGCCGCGCTTTGTCAACGGTGTACTGGGGAGTCTGGTGCAACATGAGAACGAAGTCATGCAAGCCCTGCAGGCGGCCCGTTCTGCGTGATGTCCCTGTTCAGGAGAACGGGGTACGTGGCCGCTGAGCAGCGGAATCAGAACTCGGTTGCGCCGTCTCTTGAGATCACCGATGAAGCCTGTGCCTGATTGGTCTTCCCTGCGCCGCTGGCTGACAATCCTGATCCTGCTGGCCTGTTCCAGCGCCTGTACGCTTTCTTTACTGCCCTGGCCGGCCACTTCCACCGCGCCCGACGCCGCGCCGACCGTGTTCAGCCCTCCTCCAACCCCTCAGCCGGCCGTGTCGCTGACCTTGCGCGTGACCCTGCCGGCCCCGCTGGCGCCGGGCGAAACGCTGGTGCTCAGTGTGGTGGATGAGGTCACCGGTTTGGCGCTGAATGCGACGAACTATCCGATGCAGGCTCAGGATGCGCTGCACTATACCCTTTCCATACCCTGCCCGCTGAACAGCCTGCTCCAGTATCGTTACGTGCGCTGGGGAAAATTGCCGGTGGTGGAGGATACGGCAGCCGATCTTCCGGTGCGTTACCGTCTTTACCATGCCGTCGCCCCGGCGGAGATTGAGGATATCGTTGCCTCCTGGAGTGACACGCCATTTTCTGGCCCGCTGGGGCGCATCAGTGGCCAGGTGACCGATGCGGTCAGCGGCGCGCCGCTCACCAATATTCTGGTCACTGCCGGCGGCGTGCAGACGTTGACCGATTCGCAGGGGAATTTTCTCCTGGAAGGATTGCCTCCTGGCACCCATAATCTGGTGGCTTATGCGCTGGATGGCGCTTACACGATTTTCCAGCAAGGCGCCACTGTCGCAGCCGGTCTGCGCACGCCGGCGCCGTTGCGTCTGACGCCGCGCCCGCTGGTCAATGTGATGTTTGTGGTCAACGTGCCGGCGAATACGGTCAAGAATGCCCCGGTGCGGCTGGCCGGGAATCTACTCCAGTTGGGCAATACCTTCGGCGACCTGAACGGCGGCCTGAGCCTGCTGGCAAAGCGTTTGCCTGCCCTCTCCCCTCTGCCGGATGGCCGTTACATGCTCACGCTGGCCCTGCCGGTTGGGGCCGATGTGCGGTACAAGTATACGCTGGGCGATGGTTTCTGGAACGCCGAGCATCGCTTCGATGGTCATTTCGTCCTGCGTCAACTGATTGTCCCGGCAACGAACACGGTGGTTACCGATACGGTGGAGACCTGGCAGGCGGGCAATTCGGCCCCAATCATCTTCGAGGTGACGGCTCCGAAGACGACCCCGGCCACGGATACTGTCTCGATTCAGTTCAACCCGTATGGCTGGACCGAGCCGATACCCATGTGGTCGCTGGGCAACAACCGCTGGGCATATGTCCTGTTCAGCCCGCTGAACATGCTTGGACAGTTCGAGTACCGTTACTGCCGCAATGAGCAATGTGGCGCGGCGGATGATATCGCGACGCCCAACGGTCGGCGCGGTCGCATTGCCGCGACCAGTCTGACAAGGCAAGATTTGCAGGATGAGATTACGGCCTGGCAATGGATGCAGTCTGCCTCGTACACGGTGACGCCGTTCCCCGGGGTGCAGCCACGCTCCGGCTTCCTGGCCGGCGTGGAATTCCAGCGCGCCTACCACCCGTCCTGGCAACCTTACCTGCCATCGTCATTGCTGGAGGTGCAAAATCTGGGGGCAAATCTCCTCGTTTTGACTCCGACCTGGACGACGCCGCGCGCATCGCCCTTGCTCTTTGCGCCCACCCCTGCTTCTGATCCGCTCTGGTCCGAAGTCGGCCAGGCGGTTGGACTGGCGCGCGCGGTAAATCTGAACGTGGCCTTATTTCCAGAGCCGCGTTTCCTGAACGATGCGGCCTCCTGGTGGCTCGCGATTCCCGGCGATGAAGCCTGGTGGAATCGCTGGTTCGAGCGTTATCGCGCCTTCGTGATTTACCATGCGGATCTGGCCCGTCAGAGCGGGGCGACGATGCTCATTCTGGGGGGCGAATGGCTGCAGCCGGCTTTGCCCGGCGGCGCGTTACCCGATGGCCGGCCTTCCGGCGTCCCGGCTGATGCCGATGGCCGCTGGCGCGACATTCTGTCGGCGGCGCGTCAACATTTCCACGGGCCGGTGTACTGGGCCTTGCCTTTCCGCGGAGCGCCCATCCAGCCCCCGGCGTTTCTCCGCGAGGCGGATGGAATTTACCTGCTCTGGTATCCTCCCTTGAGCACCTCGGCGACGCCAACGGTGGAGGACATGGCGGCGCAAGCCGGTCATCTGCTCGATGAGCAGGTAGCCCCCGTGGTGAACTCCCTCAACAAGCCCCTGATTCTGGCGGTCGCTTATCCCTCCATCACCGGCGCTGCGCGTGCGAACGTAGCCTGGCAGACTTTCAACCAGCCAATGGCCGATGATCCATCGTTTGCTCTCAACCTGACGGCGCAGGCTGACATCTATCAGGCGCTTTTGGTTGCCTTGAACAGCCGCGAGTGGATTAAAGGATTCGTCAGCCAGGGGTATTACCCTCCCGTTGCCCTTCAAGATAAATCGGCCTCGGTGCGTGGAAAACCGGCGGCGGAGGTGCTCCGCTACTGGTATCCCCGTTTACGCGGCGTCGCTCCTTGAGGCGGCTGGAGATAGAGTCGCTTTGCGCCTCCCTCACGTTTGCCCGCTTCCCTGACTGACGGCAACGCCGGGCTTGGCCTCTTCTCTGCCAGAATAACGACGACGCGGCAGATGTCCATCTCAACGAACTCATAGTGGCCGGCAAAACCATGCGCTTCCAGCCGCGCGGCGAGGAAAGGCCAGAGACGGTCTATCTCCTGACTTTCCCCCGTCACCCGGAACAACCAGCGCAGCCAGCGGTGCACACAACGCCTGCCGGTAAACCAAACCATCGCCACCACGACCAGCTTCCCCTCAGGCTTCAACACGCGCTCGATTTCCTGTAAAGTCTCTGTCTCGAGGATATACTCGGACGGGAACGTGGCGACAACGGTATCGAACGTCAGGGCCGGATAGGGCAGGGCCTGAGCCCGGGCGCGTGCCAGACGGAGTGGCCAGCCACAACGTCGCAGGCGACGCGCGGCCTGCGCGATCATCTGCCGACTCTCGTCCAGCCCCACGGCAGACCAGCCGCGCGCAGCCATTTCTGCCTGCAGGTGACCGGGTCCACAGCCCAGTTCAAGCGTTCGACCATACAGATAGGGCAGGGCGGTTTTCCCCCAATCCTGCCAGCGGCCCAGGGAAACTACCCAGGCGACAGCATCATAAGCCCAGGCCAGGGAATGGTAAAGCAAAGAGAAGAAAAGGCGCAGCAGGAAGGTAAGCCACATCGTACTGGCAAAACAGGGACAGGCCGGGGGCCTATCCCTGTCATAGTAAACATTACCCCTGCGCGACGCCTCGCGCGCCGGAAAAAAGGAGAACAGGTTGCCGGCGTGCAGCGCAGTCTCAGGAACCGGCCTCGACCTCCGGCGGGGTCTTGCGACCTACGGCTTTGCGAACGTTTTCGACGGCCTGCTGACCGCGCGTCCGCGCCTCTGCCGCCACTTTTTCGGCTTTGGCTTTCAACTCCTGCGCTTCGCTTACCGCGCGCTCGCGCAGTTCAATGCCCTTTTCCTGCAACTGCGCGCGCGTCTCGGTACCAGACTGCGGTGCAAAGAGCAGGGCAACGATCGCGCCCGTGATGCCGCCCACCAGAAAACCGGCCAGGAAGGCGCCAAAGTCATCTCGATCGGACATATTCTTCTCCTTTCATCATGAAATTCTGGTTATTTCTTACTGCCAAAAAGGCTCAAAAACCGCCGTAACCCCGCCAGGTAACTGTTCAAGCGGATGACCGGCTCAACCACGTTTTCGCTCAGAAACTCGGTCGTCCCGCGCAGCGTGTTGACCGTTTCACTCGTGGCTTGCAGAATAGGTTTGACCTCATTGCGAAGCAGGTTGATCAGGCTGGCTACCTGCACAATCAAGATGATCAGAGCCGCGCCAATCACCAGGGATTCCAGGGCCAGGAAGATGATGAAAATGTCACGAATGTTGGCCGTGGTGTCTGGGTTCTGAAGCAAGGCGTAAACCGCCAGCCCCATGCCTGCCAGGAGCAGGATGACGCCCCCGACAATGCCCGCCACCAACCAGCGAGCGCGCCGTCCCGCAACAGTACTCTCAGGAGTCAGTGATTCTTCAGGAATTTCGCTCATGGACCACCAGATTCAGGAACCACGATTGTGGTTGTTGTGCCTGGGGAGGAGGCACTTCTGCTGACCGCCTCGTCAAAAACCCAGCGTTGGTTATGTTCCCATTATAGCATATTCCAGCGCCGAGCGCGTCGCTGAGGAAGTATGCAGTATTCGAGCTGCAAATTTGGATTTGCGATTGCGAGATGCGACCTGATCCATAAGTGCAGGTATACGCTCCATCATCCAGCACCTGGGTCAGGCCGGAAGGTAGATCGAGGGTGTAGGTGGTAGTTTTTCCGTTCATATTCTGGGCGCGGCGGTCGCCGAGTCCATTATACGCGAATTGGAGGGTGAGCGATGGGCTGTGGACGGCGATGGGTGCGGCTCAAATTTTCGGGGGAAAACGAATCAACGAATGCAGACGGCAGACCGCAGACGACCGTAGGATGAGCTTTCCAGCCCGTTGGGAAAGACCGTCCATGAATAGGAAACGAGTCGTCGTCTGCTCCCGAGGCATTGATCAGGTTGTGGTCTACGACGAGCCATTGCGTCATCCGGTCGTGAAACGCTCCAAATCCATGCCAGCAGCCAGCCTCCTGTCTCCTCCTGCACGTGGGAACACATCGAACACAGGGGCGCTTCGCCTCAGGGTT
>Ga0078972_1005377_pt3 | contig 20043 bp, 22 predicted proteins | sample YelNatPaOPGAMG01_FD_67568 | JGI IMG/M metagenome (GOLD analysis project Ga0078972, IMG submission 67568) | Hot spring thermophilic microbial communities from Obsidian Pool, Yellowstone National Park, USA - OP-RAMG-01 (SPADES assembly) (version 2) | ecosystem: Environmental > Aquatic > Thermal...
CTATCATGATTTTTGATAGGATGCAAGGTTTGGGGGAGATTCCGGAGGCTCTTCTGATGCAGTTCGACGTCGATTTTAGGCATGTAAGGTTAAATCCCCCGAGACTCAATGAGATTAGGTATATTTCGCCAGATGAGTATGTTAATGAGTTTGGGATAACTTTCAGAAGGGGCGGCTACTACTTTGACATGGTTGAGGAGCTTAAGCCCCTTTATAATGCCAAGTCTCCAAGGGATGTTGAGAAGTATATTCCGCCTAAGCCACATGAGGGAAGGGTGCGTGGCCTAGGTAAGATTGCTAAGCGTTACATGGAGGAGGGTTATGCTGTTGTCATGGATGCCTTCACAGGCGGGATCTGGGAGCTTGCTGAATGGCTCCACGGGCTCTCTAACAGCCTGAAGAATCTCGTGCTTAACCCTGAGCTTATGGATGCGATATTAGACTTGACCCTTGAGATTCATAAGAGCTTTTGGGGAGCTATTTTAAACGAGGTCGGGGACTATATACATATTGCTCTGTATGGTGATGATTATGGTCTTCAGACGGGGCCGCAGATGCCTCCCAAGCTTTGGGAGCGCTTTATCTTTCCAAGGCTCAGGGAGCTTGTCAGCTTCATCAAGAAGAATAGCAAGGCGAGATTCATGCTACATTGCTGTGGTGGGATTAGGCCGCTCATAGGAAAGATCATCGAGGCCGGGGTTGATATCCTGAACCCCATCCAGCCTAGGGCCAAGGGAATGAATCGGAAAGAGCTAAAGGAGGAGTTTGACGGCAGGATAATCTTCCACGGCGGTGTTGATATCCAATATATTCTGCCGAGGGGAACCGTTAAGGAGGTTGAGGAAGAAGTTATCGACGTGATAACAACCTTTGCCCCATTCTACATATTCTCCCCGGCCCATAATATCCAAGCAGATGTTCCGCCTCAGAACATAATAGCAGCCTATAGGACCGCGATAACATACAACCCATTCACAAAATAATTGAGAAATTAATTGAGAACTACGCCCATCAGCTAGGTTTTTTAATTTTCAATTAAAATTTTTCGGATAAAGTGGGCCGGGTGGGATTCGAACCCACGACCTCCGCCGTCTCCTCCTACTAATCGTGTGAGGGCGGCGTCATAGCCTCTAGACTACCGGCCCAGGCCGTTCTTATTCCTGCTCTGCTTTAAAAATTTTAAGCGCCAGATGACATACAACTGAGGATATGAACATTAACTAGGGCCTTGCTGTGTAGGGTGAATGATGGAGGTTAAGCTGCCTTATGGTGAGCGCGGGCTTGAGATCATGCTTGAGAGATGCAGGATCTTAAGGTCTAGGGAGATGCCTGCTTTGGCGTCTGTTGAGGGTGAGCTTGAGAGAGCTCTGAGAGAGCCAATTTCGAGCCCGAGTCTTGGTGATCTCTTAAAGGGGGTTGGCCGGGTCCTGCTGGCGGTGCCGGATAATACTAGGGCCTTCCCATCTAGGCGTTTAATCCCCCGTGTGCTGGATCATGTGGAGAGGGTTAACCCCATGGCCGAGGTCCAAGTTCTAGTTGCGACCGGCCTCCATAGAGAGGTTGAGAGGGATGAGTTAGAGAGGATGTTTGGTAAGGATGTCCTAGAGAAATATGATATAGTCAATCATAGGGCATCCGATGATGAGCAGGTTGTGAAGCTTGATGCAAGGACGAGCTATGGGACGCCGATCCATGTTAATAGACTTGTTCTCGAGAGCGATGTCGTTATAGGGGCTGGGCTCATTGAACCTCATTTCTTCGCTGGGTACAGCGGCGGCAGGAAGATAATCTTGCCGGGGGTTGCGGGGAAGGAGGCGATATTCAAGAATCACGGCTTTAGGATGATTGACAATCCGAGATCTAGGGCAGGAATACTTGAGGGGAACCCGATCCACATGGATATGATTGAGTTCATGAAGATGACTCGACTCGACTTCATAATCAATGTGACAATAAATGAAGGAAGGGAGATTACTGGAATATTCGCGGGTGATCCAGTAAGGGCTCATCTAGCTGGGATCGAGTTCCTAGATAGATTTGTCAAGCTTCGCGTTGAGAGACCCGCTGACATCGTAATAACGACTAATGGTGGCTTTCCGCTGGATAGGGATCTTTATCAGGCTGTCAAAGGGATGGATACCGCCGCTTATGTGGTTAAGGATGGAGGAGTCATAATAATCGCCTCGGAGTGCAGGGATGGGCTCGGCGGCCACGAGGAGTTCCTGAGAATCTTCCAAGGTGCTGGCAGCCCCGATGAAGTCCTCGAAAATATCAGGAAGAATGAGCCGATAAATGATCAGTGGGAGGCACAGATACTGGCAAGGGTCCTGAAGAGAGCCAAGGTGATCCTGGTGAGCGATTATATCTCTGAGAGGCTTGCGAGTAGCTTCATGCTCGAGCGTGCCAAGACCGTGGAGGAGGCGCTGGAGATAGCATTAAGTATCATTGGGAGGAGTGATGCTGAGATAATGGTGATCCCGGAGGGCCCCTATGTCATACCCTTAACTGATAATGGCGTCTAATGATCTGCCTGACTCCTATTGTTTTAGCGAGCCGCTACTTTCTAGGTGTATAACAATCTTCCCTCTCGGGCTCGGGATTATCTTCAACCTCGCGTTCAAGAACTCCTTCCTCAGCTCCTCTCCCTCTTGAAGCCAATCTAGGAATGTTGCTAGGGCTGCGATCTCGCTATGGGGCTGGTTTCCGATAGCAATATTATAGTCTGCCAAGCCATAGACCTCTCCCGGGACCTTCTCTCCCCCAATAATCACCAATAGATCTTTACCATCTCTCCAGAGTCTCCTGACTTCATCTATTATATCAGGGAGGTTCACCCCATACATTGTCAGGTGTATTATTGTCGCCCCGGCTTCCTTGAACCTCCTAATCACCCCTCTCCAGTTATCTTCGAATCTCGCTGAGAATGGCCCGCCCCATTTCTCGACTATGCTCTCTATGCGGTGTATGAGGGAATCATCGCGGTCTCCCGTGATTATTATCTCGTGGGCACCATATGCTCTCGCGACCAAGGCAACGTGCGTCGTAACCCTCTTATCTCTTGCTATTCTATGGCCGAGCCTCAGGACCGTTATCTTGGACATCTCCCCACACTATTCCGCCTTTTCGGCTACCTCGGACTTCCTCGCCTCGGTCATCTCGCTTAATGCCTTCTCGATCTCCTCGATCTTCCGCTTGAGAGCCTCTATCAGGTCCCTGTTCTCATGGGGTTCCATTGGCTTTTTACATACTGGACATCGGAAGAGCTGCTCCATAGCTTGGTCAAATAAGAGCCTGGGATGGCCTAGGACGCCACACCAGTAGAACTGGTTGCTCTCCTCGGCTTGGAGCTTCTCGATCAACCTCTCCCGGATCTTCTGCATGTTTGATATTATAAATCCCGTCGCTTGCTCCTCTTGGACATACCACTTGAATATTCTGTGATCAGTCTTTTTATCTCTCGCAAGCTCATAGTAGAGTATTCCAATACTGTTAAGCCTGTGAAGTATCTTCCTCACCTCACGTACATCCATGTTAAGCTTCTTCGCGATTTGCTCATCAACTATCCCCGGCCTGCTTATAAGAAGCCGCATGACCTTAGCGGCCTCCTCCCCTCCGACGAGCCTCGCCAGCTCGACTAATGTCTCCTTCTCAATTATCAGAAGCATCCTATGGAATAGAGCTTATAGTGTCGCCTAAAAAACTTCCTCCGCGAACATGATCCTCGCTGAGAAGTGTGGGGGGAGGGGGGAGCTGGTAAGGGCTATTGAGGAGTGGATTAATGGGCTTCTTGAAGAAGCCTCGGGGCTCAGGGTCGAGGCGAGGGAGGGGGTTGATGGATGGATCATCATAGCGCCGGATGAGGAGCTTGTTGAGACCATAATCCGGCTTCAGGCCAGGATCGATCCCATCTCGTCGGGGAAGCCACCCTATACAGCCCGTGTCAAGGATATCTCAGGATCAAGGATTGTTGTGGAGTATCCAAGCCCTAATGGCATCACGGTGAGGAGAGTTCTATCAACCAGCGCGTTCGCGGCGAGCTTGGGATATAGCGGCGATAAGCCCCTAGAGTTTCTGGAGAACGTTGGCGTCCTTGAAGGGACGCCCGTGAGCCTGTCAGCCAGAATGCCATCACTCGTACAGCTCGAGCTCCTCGCTGAGCAGGTGATGAGGGGGCTTGATCGGGTGATGATCCTAAATGCCGCTATAGGCGAGGTTGATAAATCCGTAGATATTTTCAGAGATCAGATAGCGCATCATGACCATCTAACTCTTTTATCACATATGTTATACCTGCGGCTTGGAGCAAGGCTTGATAAACTTGTGAATAGGTTGCGGCAAAAGCTTCCCCGCGGCGTAATCATCAAGCCGCTTCCATGGAGCCAAGTCTCTGAATTCCTGGAGTCCGGTAGTCTTCAAGTAGGAGAGATCCTCAAGCACATTGGGTTTGGGGAAGTGTGGGCCGGGTGGGATTCGAACCCACGACCTCCGCCGCCTCCCCCGGAAACCGTGTCAGGGCGGCGTCATAGCCTCTAGACTACCGGCCCAGCCGGCATCCTAACGTGATTCAAGGCTTTAGATAAATTTGTTTCGACGGGCTACCTCTTTATCTCCCTTCGCTTCCATCTCAGGTCATAGCTCCTGCATCTTCTACACTTCTCCGCGGTGGGCGCGTTCCTAGCCCCGCATTTCATGCAGATCTTATAGTAGAGCCTGCGTCTTTGAGCCAGCTGAAGAAGCGTGATGTCCCTTATCGGCATGTCAAGATGTCCCTGAAAATGGAATAATTTAGCCATTATCCTCTACTAGCCTCCAGAACTCCTTAACGAGTCTCTCATCCATCTACTTCCATCTCCCCCTCGCTCCTACCCCTCCTATCGTGGCCCCGGCCCTCTCCATGTTCCTCCTTATAATCTCGGAGGCGTATAATTCGCTCATAACCCTCTTGAGCTTCCCCTGCTCGTCCGTGAGCAGGAGGCCGTTGCTTAGGATCGTGGCCTAACATCGTGCGGGGAAATAAATTTATGTGGAGGCCGGTGTCAATTAAAGTGTAGCCCACGGTGGTAGAAGAATGTCCCAGAGCGAGATTCCAACAGTATTAGTTGGTAAGAAGCCGCTGATGAACTATGTCTTCGCTTGTCTAACGACTCTTCAAGGAGGGGCTAAGCAGCTGATGATCAAGGCCAGGGGCAGGGCCATCAGCAGGGCTGTCGACGTTGTCCAGATCCTCCAGAGAAGGTTCTACAAGGACTTGAAGGTCGCCGACATAAAGCTGGGCACGCAGGAGGTCATGGGCCCCAATAATCAGCCCGTACCCGTCAGCACAATCGAGATACTGCTGAAGCGCGAGTCCTGAAACCCCCTCCACCAATTTTATTCCAAGCTAGAATTAAATTCAAATTCTCCGTGGGCTTACCCTCAAAGCCCCTTCCCCCATCTCTCGGGAGGCTTTCGGGGGGACGCGTGGAGGGGTCAGGTTGTTGCTGAAGGAGCCTTCTAGGGCCGATGAACGAAGAGTATGAAGGGGTGTTGGAGAAGGCCCTAACAGAATATGGGCAGCTCTTTAACAGGTTTGAGAGCGCACCTTCAGCCGGGGGCTGGAAGCCTTTTATCCACACGCGACTGCCTTTAGGGCGGGAATGCCGGACGAGAAGCTATTATATTTCCTGAAGAGCGGGAAGGATAGAGAGGTGGGTAGGTGGAGCTCCCATTATGCTCCTTCGATCTTAGGACTGGCATCTTCTGCCCCCGATGCTCGGAGAAGCTTGAGAGGGGACTCTATAACGATCTAGATGTTAGGGTGATGAAGCTCTTCCTTGAGCTCGAGAAGAAGTTCACAAAGCTCCAGAAAGCTGGGTATGTTAAGTCCGTTGATGGGGGAGATACCATATTCGTTATTCTTAGAAGCGGTGATCTGGGGAGGTTCGAGGTGAGGGAGGTTGCCCAGCTCAGGAAGGTTCTCAGCGAGGAGCTTGGAAAACATGTTAGGCTCATAGAGGATAATCCAGATCCGTTGAAGTTTCTGGAGGGAGTTGCGGCCCCGGCTAGGGTCGTCGCCGTCAATAAAATCTGGCTGCCGGATGGCTCCGAGGAGACTAGGGTAATCTTCGATCATGAGAGAAACCTCAAGGTTGGCGAGGAGGCCTTGAAGAAGCTGCTGGAGGAGGTTAAGGGGATGAAGTTGATGATCGATTTTGAGAAGAGGCGCTTCCGGGGGCCTCAGAGGAAAGAGAGGGCTCCAAGGGGGGCCATGGCTAGAGAGAAGTCATCAACCTAAGGTGGACTTAGTCTTTTTAGGAGGATTCTGGGGATCTTAGGGTGGAGGGACGACATGTTAAGAAGCCATTACATCGGCGACCTCAGGCCAGGTATGGCCGGAGAGGTCAGGATAGCGGGGTGGGTTGATAGGGTTAAGGATGTTGGTAAGTTCAGGTTCATCTGGCTGAGGGATAGGAGCGGGCTCTGCCAAGTGACTGTGCAGAAGGATCAGGGGGAGGTCTATGATGTGGCCTTGAGGCTGGGGCTTCACGACTTCATAGCTGTTGGCGGCATTGTTCTTGAGAAGCCCATCGCGAAGGTGGGCGTCGAGATAAAGCCGACGAGCATAATGATTCTCAGCAAGTCTGATTCCCCCCTACCCCTTGATGTTAGTGGGCTTGTGAAGTCAGGCCTATCCACCCGCCTAGATTGGAGACCGATAGATCTTAGGGATCCCAGAAACATGGCCATTCTCAAGATCCAGGCAACTCTCGTCCGGGGGATGCAGAGATATCTCGACTCTAATGGCTTCATCCAAGTCTTCACGCCATGCTTGATCGGCGCGGGATCTGAGGGTGGTGCCGAGCTCTTCGAGGTCGATTACTTTGGGAGGAGGGCTTACCTCAGGCAGGATCCACAGCTTCATAGGCAACTTCTCATGGTGGCAGGCCTCGACAGGATATATGATCTCGGGCCGAGCTGGAGGGCTGAGCCAAGCCATACTCCGAGGCATCTCTGCGAGTACCGGTCATGCGCCGTCGAGCTATCATTCATAGAGAATGAGAAGGATGTGATGATGGTTGAGGAGGAGCTTGTGGCCGCCGGGATAAAAGAGGTCGTCGAGACATGTGAAAGCGAACTTAATCTGCTCGGGGTCGAGGTGGAGGTTCCCAAGAGACCATTTCCCATCCTCGAGTTCCCGAAAGTCTACGAGATCTTGGAGGATCTTGGGAAGAGGATCCCGTGGGGGGAGGATCTCGACCGGGAGGCTGAGAAGCTTCTCGCGGAATACGTGAAGGAAAACTATGACCATGACTTCTTCTTTATCAACAAGTTCCCGTATAGGGTTAAGCCCTTCTACGTGATGAAGGAAGATGGAACCGAGTGGGCAAGGAGCACGGACTTGATAGGCGGCGGCCTCGAGCTGAGCTCCGGCGGGCAGAGGGAGCACCGCTACGAGAGAATAATCCAGCAGATCGGGGAGAAGGGGCTGAATCTAGAAGACTTCAAGTGGTTTACCGAGCACTTTAGATACGGCGCACCCCCTCACGGGGGATTCGCAATCGGGATCGAGAGACTGACCATGGTGATACTGGGGCTTGAAAATATCAGGGAGGCGACGCCATTCCCGAGAACACCTGAGAGGCTTCTACCCTGAAATCCTCACCATCCCGCTTCATGAGGATATAGACCTCGTCCCTGACATCCTCGGTGACCTGCAAGGGCTCGAGATGCCAGTTCTTGAGATGCTCCCTGAAGAGCCTTAGTATGAGCGGCTTAAGCTCGATCCTCTTCTTCAGGAGTGTTATGATGATTGTATCGCGTGAGACCCTTGCCATCTCCTTCACCGCCCGCTCCGGGTCAAGCAGGTGGATCACGGTGAAGCACGCTGTTAGATCAGCGGCGCCGGATCTTATCGGGAGCGCATGCGCATCAGCCTGAATCACCATCGCGCCGGGAGACCTATCCCTTGCAACTCTCAGCCTATCAGCATCCAAGTCTATTCCGATGTAGATGTGGCGAAGGCCCAGCATCTTCAAAAAGCGGGCGAGGAGGCCCGTACCGCAGCCGACATCGAGTACGACTGAAGGCCTCCTAAAAGGCTGGGAAAATCTCCCGAGCGCCGCGGCATACTTCGCAACCTGCTCCTCGCCATAAAGCTCATCATAGCCCTCCGCCGGGACGTCATAGAGCGGCTCCCCGCCGCCCATACTCCAGGATAATTATGAGCAAGGATAATATCTAGGGTTTTCCAAAGATCTATTGCCGGCGATGATGAGTTTGCCGAGTTCGGAGCGGTGAAGTTAATAGGCCCTCACCGAGCCGGCTTTTCACCTTTCGACATTAAATTCTATGGGCTCGCCGGTCTCCGGGCTAAGCCTCATCATGACTTTGACGAATCTTCTCCGTCCATCTCTGATCCGCAGATCTAGTCTGACATTCCATAGGCCGCCATGTGTGCTTGGCTCGAGTGTTATCGAGTCAACCCAATGCTTCTCGATCTTGGCTCCAAGCCTCTTCTCGGCCTCGCTTAGCGCCAGCTTCTTCGCCTCCTCCCAAGAGGCTATCCTCATACCTGCCCACATCCTCCCTCTTGGATGGGCTACTCGGATCTTAAAGCTTGAACCGGGTCCATCCTAGCTGCTTTCACCGCCGGGTATAATCCCGAGAATACCCCAACGAGGATGGCGAAGAAGAAGCTCTCTATGATGAGCTCCGGCGTGATCACTGGTGTGTATGAGATTTGAAGTACCTGGGCTATGGATGTGCTAGCCTCCCTCACTTGGAGCATTCGCGCGAAGATGTCTCCCAAGAAGAGTGATGCCAAGACTCCCAATACTATTCCGAGGAGCCCTCCTATAGCCCCTATCAGGGCTGCCTCTGCTAGGAAGACCGCTGCCACGTGCTTCTGCGTGAAGCCTAGGGCCCTTAGCACTCCGATTTCTCTAGTCCTCTCCATAACGGACATTATCATCGTGTTCATTATACCTATGCCGGCGACAACGAGCGAAACGCTTGCAACGATGAGCATGAAGATCGAGAAGTTGGAGATTATCGCCCTGACATTCCTGACTATTGTGAGAGGGCTAATTATCTCTATATCGTTACCATAGATATCCTTCAGCATATTTATCAGGGGCTCGACGGCATCAGGAGAGTTCGCGACTATCACTATCGCGGGATAATATTTTGAGCCAAACATGTTTTTCGCTGCCTCGACCGTTGCGAGGATGCTGTTATCAACGTCTAGGTAGGGTGTCGAGCCGAACTCATTATAGATCGCGCTTACCACGAATGTTTTTGTCTTAATTGACCGTTCGCTCTGGAAAAGCACGGAAACGGATGAGTAGAGCTTTATACTCTTGCTCGGCTCGTCTGGCGGATGCGCGACCTTGTAGCCAAGGGCCACGGCTGTGACGTCCGCCGGCTGGAGTGGCTCGCCCTCAAGGAGTTCTAAGTCCGGGAGTATAAGCTTAATCATTCTAGGATCCGTTGCAAGAAAGATTACCTGCTTCTCAATAGAACCTGACCTCAACATCACTCTTGTGAGATAGAATGGTGCTGTGGCCCTGACACCAGGAAGTCTTGAAAGCATAATCACATCCGTGTCCGTGAATTTGACTGAGCCCTCCCTAGTCGGGATTATCCAGATATTATTACTGCCGATCTTCGAGAGAACTTCATTTAGGAAGTTGTCGAATCCACTTGTATTCGATATAAGAGTTATTACTGCCAGTATGCCTATTGTTATTCCAAGTATCGTGAGGATGCTCCGCGTCTTCCTATCCTTGAGCCCCTTGAACGCATATGAGAAAATGTCACCCGGCCTCAACCCTTCTCCGCCTCCTCGCAAGATATACTATGATCACAAGCAGTATTATTATTGCGATTATCAAGATCAGTTGATTTAACTGGATCTGCGGCACCTGCTCCTTTGCCGAGGATTCCGTGAGCTGCGGTACTTTGACTACTCCCTCAAGGATCGTTTCACCCCTATTTCTCAGGGAGTCCAAGTAGCTTACCTTGAGGATCACCTTTGCCTCGCCCTCCTTCTTTTCCACATGCTCAACAGGTATGTTGAAGAGTATTGGCGCGTTCGGCTCGACGTCGCCGAGATAGCTTACTTGGGTTGAGACGAGGTCGCCGTTGATGATCTCTATCCTCGTGTATGACGCCTTCTCGGTTCCCTCATTTAATATCTTTCCAATTAGGATCATCTCCTTGCCCATCCTCTCAAGCGATATCTCTTGGAGCTTGATGTCGATTATCCCCTTGACATACATGCCGATCAAATGGCCCTCGCTTCTAATCCAGCCTCCGGATTCCTTGAAGCTCGCCTCAACCCTTAGGTTAAATGGTTCCCCAATCGTCGAGCCGGAGGTGGTTTCAGAGGGCGCATAGACCTTGAGGCTTAGCGTCATTTTCTCGCCTTCTCTCAGCTCATGTATGTTCCATGTCGTCGGCCCGATGAGTGTCACCCAGCTAGCTGTCGGCGCTATAGTCACAGTTATATCCCTGAGCTTCTCGCCTGCAATGTTCTCTATTGTTATGTTTATAGGCTCTATCATCCCGCCTCTTACATATTCGTCCGAGTATACTCTCAACCTATTCCTCTTACTTTCCTCGAGAATTGTTATTGTGAGACCCTTTTCAGCAACATGTCTTCCTTCATCATCAGCGTATGTTATCAACACGGGTATTGAGTAGGATCCTCCGGCAGCCCTTTCATTCACTAGAACGTCTATCGAGATCTTTTTCTCGGATCCAGGCTCGAGATCTCCAAGCTTGAGCGAAGTTAAGCCGCTTAGAACTGTCAGAGGTGGGCTGATAAGCTTATTTAGCCCGATTTCCACGTTGACATCTCTCGCAGTCTCGCTCCCGCTATTCTTCACGATGATGTTCAGGGTCTTAGAGTGCGCGGGCTCCATGACTGGATCATCAAGCAGTACGTCTAAAAGGACCCCAACGCCTCCGAGCGGCTTAACCTTCACCATAAGCTCGTGCGTCTCGGTAACCTGCTCTCCATAGGAGTTCTGGTATCTCACCTCGGCGACTAGGATAGCTGAGCCATCTGCCAGCGCCCTGCTCACGAATATCCTTAGCGGGATGATTACGTATGAGCCCGGCGCCAAGTTCCCGACAACATGCCTGCCACCGCCCTCGAGGAGGGCTAAGCCAGCGGAGGCGGATCTCACCCAGACTTCAACCGATGATGCATGAGCCGATCCCGTGTTCTCCACGGTCAGCTTGAGGTTGGCCTCCGATCCTGGCTCGAGAATGCTTGGGCTAATGGATAGCTCGAGGCCGGCTTTGCCCGTGACCCTGAACCTGACCTTGACTATTGTCAGGGTTATCGAATCCTCATCCCACTTGACGTATCTCAGGGCGAGACTCGCCTCATGTTCGCCCACCTTCACATTCTCACCTATGTCTATGAGGAATGTTAGGTAGAAACGCTCGCCTGATCTAACATGGCCGCTTGTCGAGGGACTTGTTAAGCGCTCGCCGCTCTTGGAGTCCCTAAAGCCCTCCGGCAGATATAACGTTCCCTGAACGTATCTAATGTCCTTGTCCATAGTGTTTATGAGCTCGATGACGAGTTGCGTGTTCCTATCTCCTGGAGCGACCTCCATTCTCTTGTTGATGCTCCCAAACCAAGCGTCCGAGAATATTATGTCCGGGACTGAGTCCGCTGAAGCTGCCAGCGGTATGACGATTGCTGCCAGTAGTAGGCAGGCTAGGATTAGGCTAATTCTCCTCATAAACAACACCATCCCTCATCCTCACGATTCTCTTGGCTGGAGCAGCCGTCTCGGGGTTATGCGTTACGACCACCAGTGTTACGCCGAGCTCCCGGTTAAGCCTCGTGAGGAGGTCCACAACCTCGGCTGCTGAGGCTGAGTCAAGGTTTCCAGTCGGCTCATCTGCTAATATTATCCTCGGGCTCGTCACTATGGCTCTAGCGATCGCAACCCTCTGCTGCTCTCCACCGCTGAGTTCTATTGGCCTATGATTCATCCTATGTGCTAGGCCCACCATCTCTAGCGCCTCCTTAGCCCTCCTCATCCTTTCCTCGCCATTAACGCCCTTGATCGCGAGTGGTAGCATTACGTTCTCGAGGGCCGTGAGTCGGGGTATCAGGTTAAATGTCTGGAAAACGAATCCTATAAGCTCGTTCCTCAGCCTGCTGAGCTCCTCATCGCTCATCTTGCTCGGGTCTCTGCCCTCGATCAGAACCCTGCCCCTCGTCGGCCTATCGAGAGCACCCGCCAGGTGCAGGAACGTGGATTTACCGCTCCCCGATGGCCCCATTATCGCCACATGCTCGCCCCGCTTAATCTCTATATTGAGGCCCCTGAGCGCCGGGACCTCCACCCTGCCCAGCTTATAGATCTTCCAGACGTTCTCAAACTTTATTGCCGGCTGCTCCAACGCCATCACCCAGCCGGGGCTTTTTCAGAGCGCAATAAGTATTTTTTGTAACCTGCGGAGTATTATTACAGGTTTTCATGATGAGCGGGCAGGAGGAGCTCGTCCGCGCGCTCAGGAAGCTTGGGCTGAGCGAATATGAGGCGAGAGCTTATATCGCCCTTGTGGAGCTTGGCGAGGCGGATGCGAGCGAGATCTCGAGAAGGTCCGGCGTCCCGAGAACTAGGATTTATGATGTCCTCGGCAGGCTTGAGTCGGCGGGGATAATCCAGAAGATCCTTGGGTCTAGGCCAGCCGTATACTCAGCGATACCGCCCGATAGAGCACTGGAGCCGCTAAGAAGGAGGTTATTCGACGAGGTCTCGGAGGCGATTGACAGGCTGAAGCTCATGTATGCCTCGACGAAGACTATTCCAAGATTTAATATGATTTTGTTCAGGGGTGATAGGGTTTATGAGGCAATAATGGATCTGGTTGAGCGGTCGAGGAGGGATTTTCTCGCGAGGATCTTCTATCTGCCATCACACGTACTGATGGAGCTCGTGGAGAGGCTTAGGAGTCTTAAGCAGCGAAACATCCAAGTATACTTCTACATCGATACGCGTGTTCTGAGGAGGGAGCTCCCGCTAGATCAGCTGGAGGGGATGTTAAAGGAGCTTGGAGGCAACACTTTCACAGCTCTTATCCCCCTAAGCTTTATATGCGCCGACTTCGAGAGGCTGCTGGTTATATATGCCTCGCCGGAGAACCCAAGCGAGTGCTATGGTTTCCTAGTTCACGGATTTGAGGAGGTTGGGAAGATTATTAGGGATCAGCTCGTAGGCGAGCGAGCGTCACCAGAGAGCAGCTAGCGCGTCAGCCTATTATATGCTTCAATAGTAGCCTGACCACTCCAACCCTCTTGGAAACCTCTACCCACATCCCCATCACCTCGCATCATTAACGATTATGGTGTAGCTTGGCTCAATCCCGCATATGAGCCTACCCCTCTCCCTCACGTAATATGTTAGATCCCGGTCGGGGTCATCCGAGACCTCCTCCAGCACCCTCCAAAAACTCCTCATCATAAACCTCATAGGCCTCGAAGTATGCGTCGCGGCTACCCCCTAAACCACCCTACAACAATCCTCATGCTCCCACAACCGAGCATGATGAAGGACCTGCCCTTATTTCTTGGACTCTATCCTGAAAGTGGAAGAAAAAATAAAGAGTGGGGTGTTGTGATGCGGGCTCCGGCTTTATGGCATGCTCATTTCAGCGGCCTTCAGCTTGAATAGCACTGCGTCCCACACCTCCTCCTAGACTTCCCCGAGGTATTCGATTAGCTGATCCCAGTCCATCACTCTGACCATGTCGCATCTTGTTACGCGCCTGTCGCCCTCCCTCAAGCCCCTGATCACGAAATACTTGACATCGTCCCCTCCCTGACGGTATTACGAATATCTGCTCCGAAGTTTTTCCATCGCCATGGAATCCTATTTTTAGCCGGCTTCCCGGCATCTTGACATCATCATAATAATCTTCCATTTTCAGGCAGGTCCCCAAGAAATAAGGGGAGGCATGTATTGGGATGGTATTGTGGGGGGCATGGCTGGTTACGTGGATGTCTTCGAGGAGGCTGGTCTCCTGAAGGAGTTTATCGGGGTCTTGGATTACGTGGACTCGACGCTTGCCGCTGTTGAGAGGTATGGGCCGCTAGTCATCGTTAGGACGCTTGTCAATGATGGCCTTAGGATGCTCGATGATTTCGCCGAGGAGTATCGCGGATACGTTGGCAAGGTGATGGACCACGTTTGCGAGGAGCTTCACGGCCTACTCTATGAAGCCCTTGGAGGTGAATGAAGATTGAAGAGGACATGTACTGTGGAGTTGATTGTTGATGAGGATGCTGAGAAGAGGCTGAGACAGCTCTGCGACCTTTCATCAAAGCTATGGAACGAGGTCAACTATGCCAGGCTGAAGATGTATCTCGAGAAGAAGCATATTGACTTCGAGGGGACATATAGGGAGTTCTATGAGAAATACAAACAATTAATAGGTGCTGTTACGGCCCAGACGATCCTGCTGAGGAATGGTAAGGCGTGGAAGGCCTTCTTCAGGCTATTGGAGCTGAAGAGGGAGGGAAAGCTGCCGCCATTCATGAGGAGGGTTAGCCCGCCGGGATTCGGCAAGAGGAATGGATCTAGGACGCTTTGGACCGTCATTAGGAAGGATCAGTATAAGATGGATGGCGACAGGATTGTTCTTCAAGGTCTCGGCGCAGTTGGCTGGATAGAAGTGAGATATAAGGGCATTATACATCTGAGGGGTGAGCATGGAGGGATTGAGATACGCTACGACGCCGATAGAAAGAAGTGGTATGCCCACATATCATTCAAGGTCTCCGAGAAGATGGTGAGGGGAGAATGGAGGCCGGTGCCGCGACAACCGAAGGGCAACTTGACCGCGGGCATAGATATTGGAATCAACAATTTGATGGCAATCTATGTCGAGAACGGTTTGACGAAGCTCATCAATGGCAGGCCGCTGAAGTCGATATCATATTACTGGAGGAAGAAGGTCGCCGAGTATCAATCAACGCTGAACAAGTATGGCCTGGAGACATCCAAGAGGCTTGGGCGGATGTACACGAAATGGAAGAGGCAGATAAGACACTACATAAACGCCAAAGTGAGGCAGGCCATAGAATGGCTTTACGATGTCGGCATCTCCACAGTTAAGGTCGGATATCCAAAAGGCATTGCGCAGGAGGACGGCAACTTCGATAAAAATAATGTCTGGACCTATGGATATCTGCTTAGGAGGATTAGCGAGGTCGCGGAGGAGTATGGGATAAAAGTGATCTACGTTGATGAGGCGGGCACCTCATCAAGATGCCCGCTACATGGCGATGGATGCGGTATAAGGGTATACCGAGGATTGTTCAAGTGTACGACGATGAACAAAGTATTTAACGCTGACCTCATAGCGGCACACAATATTTTATTGGCGCCAGTAACCCCCGAGTCCCGGAGAGGGATAGGGGGTAATGGCCGGAGACCCGGCCAAGGGCTAAACCCTCAAAAAAGAGGGGATGTAGCCCAAACCTCCCCACCCCAAATGGGGAGGGGGTCAATGTATGCTTCTTCTTGCTAGGAGCTTGTTGATTGCGTTTATCATGGCCTCGACGCTGGCCATCACTATATCTTCCCTCGCGCCCCTCGCGGAGACAAGGTTTCCAGTCTCATCCTCAATCTTGACGATTACCTCGGCGATGGCGTCCGATCCACCTGTAACTGCCTCTATCCTAAACTCTCGAAGGCTTATCCTAGCTAGGTTCTGAATCACTCTCTGAATAGCCTTTAGTGATGCATCGACTGGGCCAACTCCTGTTTCCGCCGAGACATATTCCTTCCCAAGCACATTTAGCTTGACCGATGATGTTGGTATAACCCCGGTCCCGGTGACGACGACGAGCTCCTCGAGGTTCACTGCCTTCATCCCCTCGATCGGTGCCTCTATCACGGATCTAGCTATCGCAAGGACATCAGTATCCGTCACGGTTTTGCCCTTGTCTCCTAGTTCCTTAACCCTCTTGACTATTTCATCGAGCTGATTTTCCGTCGGCCTCAGCCCGCTCTCCTCGAGTATCGTCTTTATTCCGTGCTTACCTGCGTGCTTGCCCGCCACTATCTTCCTTACCCTGCCAACAAGCTCGGGGCTAAACGGCTCGAAGGCGCATGGATCCACGACGACACCCCTAACATGTATCCCGGACTCATGCGCGAACGCGTTATCACCTACTATCGGCTTATGGGGCTGAAGCTGGACCCCCGTCAGCCTTCTAACGAGCTGGGATGTCGCGTATATCTGCCTCGTATCTATGTTCGTCTTCTTTCCATATAGCAGGTTGAGGGCCATGACAACCTCCTCGAGGGCGGCGTTCCCAGCCCTCTCCCCTATACCATTCACTGTAACATGTGCTTGGACCGCCCCTGCCTCTATACCGGCCAGAGTATTCGCGACCGCGAGCCCGAAGTCATTATGGCAGTGAACGCTTATCGGGATCCTCACGACCCTCCTCAGCTCCATGATCAGGTCATACATGCGCTTGGGCGTCATAACGCCGACAGTATCCGGCACGTTGAGCCTATCCGCCCCAGCCTCCTCGGCAGCCCGGCAGACTTGCTTCAGGAATTCTAGATCAGTTCTCGTGGCATCCATCGGGGAGAATTCGCATATGAAGCCATGATCCTTAACATATGTTATGTATTTTATGATCCTTTCCAGCGCTTCCTCCCTACTCACACCGAGAACGCTCTTCAGGTGTATGTCACTGGTCGAGTAGAAGACATGTATGGAGTCCGGCTCGACGCTGATGGCCGCGTCCACATCTCTCTGATCAGCTCTTGCGAGGGCGCATATCTCAGCCTTGAGTCCAGCCTCCTTAATTAGCTTGAAAGCCCTCCTCTCACCCTCCGACGCGACCGGGAACCCGGCCTCAATCACGTCAACTCCAAGCCTATCCAGCTGTATCGCTATTTCCAGCTTTTGCTCCGGTGTCAAGCTAACTCCTGGAGCCTGCTCACCATCCCTTAAAGTCGTATCGAATATACGGATGATCTCGCTCAACTCTGGAGACCGCCAAGGGCGGGAACTATTAAGCCTTTATTCTGAGCTCAATCTCGTTCCATCAAGCCCGCCTAATCTCTTCCATCATGCTCGCTATTCTTGCCCCAAGCTCAATGGTCTTGGCCCTGCCCCCAAGGTCAGGTGTCAGCACCTTTCCCTCTTCGAGCGTCCTCGTGACCGCTTCGTTCACAAGCTCGGAGGCCTCAAGGCATCTCTCGTCACTATATCTCGCTGCGAGCCACTCGAACATCATCGCCGCCGAGAGTATCATGGAGATCGGGTTTGCTATCCCCTTACCAGCTATATCTGGGGCGCATCCATGAACAGGTTCGAAGATTGCGTATTCATCGCCTATATTTGCGGCTGGCGCTAGGCCGAGGCCTCCCACAACTTGAGCAGCCTCATCTGATAATATGTCTCCGAAGACGTTAGTGGTGACTATTACGTCGAAATGCTCAGGCCTTCTTATTAGATCCATTGCCGCGGCATCAACATACATCTCTGAGTACGCTATGTCCGGATAATCTTTGGAGACCTCCCTACATGTCCTAGCGAACAGGCCGCATGTTATTCTCATGACATTCGCCTTATGAACCGCCACAATCTTCCTTTTCCTCCGCCGCGCTAGCTCGAACGCATATCGCGCTATCCGCTCACACCCCCTCCTAGTTATCAGCCTGATGCCGATCGCGATACCATCAAGCTCCCACTCATACCCCTTATAGAGGTCCTCAGTGTTCTCACGGACTATGACAAGGTCTACGCCCGGCTTGAGGGCCGGGACGTTGGGAAGGGACCTCGCGGGCCTTACATTCGCATAAAGATCAAACATCTGTCTAAGCCTCACTATCACGTCAGCGGCCGTCTCGCCGACAGGCCCCTTCAAGCATGCATGAGAGCCCTTTAAAGTCCTTATAGTCTCATCCGGGAGCGGCGTCCCTGTCCTCTTCATGCACGCGTCTCCAGCCTCGACATCAACTATCTCTAGCTTTAAGCCGAGGAGCTCTTCAAGCTTCAAGAGAACTAGAAGCGTTGCTTCAGCCTGCTCCGGGCCTATGCCATCGCCACGTATCAAGGCTATGCGATATCTCATGTCAGGCCGCCACTACTCAAGTCCAAGCTTCTTCCTCACATATCTCGTGAGACCACCGGCGCTTATTATCTCGATGGCGAGTGGTGGGAGGGGCTTTGCCTGAATCTTGATCCCTCTCGTCTTATTCTCTATGATGCCGCTTACCAAGTCCACTGATAGAAGATCTCCCTCGCTTACCTTATCTCTCAGGCTCGCCTCGAGTATCGGGAGGCCGATGTTTATCGCGTTCCTATAGAAAATCCTCGCGAAGGATTCTGCTATGACGCATTTGGTGTTTGCGTGCTTCAGCGCAACCGGGGCCTCCTCTCTGCTAGAGCCACAACCAAAGTTTCTGCCTGCAACTATTATCACACCCTCCCTAGCTTTCTGCGGAAAGTTTGGGTCCACGCCCTCCATCGCGTGCTTCGCCAGCTCAGATGGCTCTTGTAGGACGAGGTATCTGCCTGGGATAATCACATCCGTGTCGATATTGTCTCCGTATACGACTGCTTTGCCTTCAACCCTCATCCCTAATCCACCTCCCTCGGGTCTGTTATCTTGCCCTTTATAGCTGACGCCGCAACAGTAGCTGGTGATGCGAGGTATACCTTCGACTTAGGGCTGCCCATCCTTCCGACGAAGTTCCTGTTGGCGGAGCTTATGCAGACCTCATCGTCGGCTAGGACTCCCCGGCTGATCCCAATGCATGGGCCGCATCCCGGACCGCAGACTATCGCTCCAGCCTTGATGAATATCTCGATCAGCCCCTCTTTCAGGGCACGATCATAGACTTCCTGAGAACCGGGGATTATCACAAGCCTTACGCCATCCTTCACCCTCCTTCCCTTCAGTATCTCGGCAGCGGCCCTGAGATCATCAAGCCTCCCGTTAGTGCATGTTCCTATGAAGCCCTGCTGTATCTCTATGCCGCCGACCTCGCTCACAGGCTTCACATTATCAACTGATGGTGGAATCGCGACTTGGGGCTCTAGCCGCGATGCATCTATCTCGTAGACCTTGGTGAACTCGGCGTCTTCATCGCTCCGGATCGGGGTTATAGGCTCTCCAGTCCTCTCCTTCACGTATTTTATAGTCTTCTCATCGGGCTCGATTATCCCAGCCTTCGCGCCAGCCTCTATGCTCATGTTGCAGATCGTCGCCCTGCCGTCTATCCCGAGATCCCTTATCGTCTGCCCGGAGAAGAGCATGGCCTTATAGTTCGCACCCTCGGCCCCAATCATCCCGATTATATGAAGTATGAGGTCCTTCGCGTAGACCCGCTTTTGTAACTTGCCACTGACCTCGAATTTCAGCGTCTCTGGAACCCTGAGCCATATTGAGCCGGTGGCGAGAACTGCGGCCATATCCGTTGCTCCAACGCCGGTGGCGAAAGCCCCGAGGGCACCATATGTCACTGTATGTGAGTCCGCTCCAACTATCAGCTCGCCGGGCTTGACATGGCCCTTCTCAAGCATCACGACGTGACAGACCCCTCCACGCCCTATATCGTAGAAGTATTTTATCCCCTGCTCCCTGACAAAGTTCCTCACCTTCTTCTGAAGCTCTGCAGCCTTTATCGTTGAGGGCGGGACATCATGGTCGAATACGACGATTATCCTCTCAGGATCCCAGACCCTCTTGACGCCTATCTCCCTGAACGAGTCTATCACCCTCGGCCCGGTCAGGTCGTGCATCATCGCCTTATCCACTTTGGCATCAATTATCTGGCCCGGTGAAACCTCTTTCTCACCAGAAGCTCTCGCCAAGATCTTCTCGACTATGTTCAACCTCTCGATCCCCCGCCTTCCGGCCCTCACACGATAATGGTGTTATTTCTAGTTATTTCTCTAGGCCCGCCATCTTCCTAAGCCTTCTCCCCACCACCTCGAGCAGGTGGTTCTCCACCTGTCTTATGAGCTTCTCGAGGGTTCTCCCGCCGCCCTCATACTCCTTAA
>Ga0078972_1009058_pt1 | contig 20034 bp, 16 predicted proteins | sample YelNatPaOPGAMG01_FD_67568 | JGI IMG/M metagenome (GOLD analysis project Ga0078972, IMG submission 67568) | Hot spring thermophilic microbial communities from Obsidian Pool, Yellowstone National Park, USA - OP-RAMG-01 (SPADES assembly) (version 2) | ecosystem: Environmental > Aquatic > Thermal...
AACACTGGGTCGAGGGCGTCGCGACTCCTCTTGGACTCGGTCGAGAGTACGGATAGCAGCGGCGAGGCGTCCGTGAACTCACTTGGAAAAACTTCCGAGCCTCTCTGAATGACGCACGAGTCCGTGAGCCGTCGTCGCTGGACTTGGAATACCGAAGCTGTCCATGTAAAGCATAGCTCGGAAAAATAGATACAGACAAATAGAACGAGCAGGTCAGTGTTTCATTTTACCTGAAACGTGTATAGATCTCGTGGTGCGAAAAAACAAGATACTCGTGCGCTTGTTCGGCGAAACCTGAGAGCGTTCGCAGGATCTGTCTATATTCTGGAGCAGTGGACGCCCGCGGGTTCCAGGCCCCGGTCAAGACCCGTTCTTTTTCACGCAACGAGCTGCCGGAGACGCCCCTGCAAAAGCACATGTGCGCTGGCGTTTTTCCCATGGACGTCACGAATGCTACGTTTCGAACAACCGCCCAAGTCCAGAGCTCTTGAACGACTCCAGCAACTATCGTCACAGCATGCCTGTGCCGTTCAGATACAAAGCACGTTCTCTTGGAGACGCATTGCCCGTCCTTCCTGGACATCACGACGACACCTGCACCGTTCACACATTGGACACGTTTTTCTGGATACGCATCGCCCATCTTTCCAGGAGACGAGATTTTCGAGCGAGCGGGTCCGCAGCTAACGCCCGAATAGCATCCCGCAGCTGAATTGTCGAGTATGCGCTCATCCCACGTGGCAACGTCGAAGACGCAGCCGACGCTTCTGGTGCTGTGCTTGCGTGCTGCCTCGCAGCCAGCCGTGGTTTGGTACGACGCTCCGACTCCCAGTCTGGCTCCGCTGTGGTGCCATCGTTGGCGTCTGCTCGTTCGTAATCGGTTGTAGAGGGACGCGTACGCGTTGGAACAGGACGCTTTCGGCGAGCTGCAGTCAGTGCAGCGAGCATTCCACTCAGCGCCACATTGGTCTCCTGGACTTTTTCCCGTTGACGAGCTTGCTCCAACGCAAGCCGACGGTGATGGAGCTGGACTCCAGTATCGGCATTCTCACCCTCGTCTGGCAGGTTCAGCGCATATCGCTTTCGAGCTCGCTCTTCCAAGAGTTTCTTGCGCTGCTGTGCCAGCACACGTCGTACAGATGATTCGGGTACAACCAGAGTCAGCGCGTATCGGGGATATGCCTGGCGCCTAGCTGCTGTCCACTGGAGCGTGCGCTCGAGCACTTGCCGCAGTCGCGTCTCTGCGGCCTGACTGAGCAGGGCAAGGCATGACTTGGCTGCCCGCAGGTTCCCGTGTCTCTGGAGCGCCTCCAGGAAACGCGCTGTTAACGCTTGCTGATCGAGGAGAAACGATTCCGGTGCGGCGTCTACGACCGCAGTGACAACATTCTCCTGTTCCAGAAGAGCTCGTTCTCGTTCTAAGTCTACCTTGACGAGACGCTCTACATCGTCGTCATCGTCGTTGCCAGTATCTTCAGGCCCAGGGCTTGGAGCACTTCCGTCTGGTTCATTGGCGGCATTATCTTCATCGTCATCATCATGCTCCCTTGTCTGAGTACCTGCTGCTGCTGCTGCTGCTGCCTTTGAGGTGCTCCCCGGAGGGACTTGATGGCGCGGCGGTCGCCGTAGTTGCGCTCGGTTCTGGTTTGCACCTGGACTGGAGGCGCTTGCACCACCAGCACCACCACCGGCAGCAGCAGCAGCAGCAGACCTCGCTGCTGTCGACGATACAGCGCTTTCGATTGCAATCATAGGGCCAGCGCCGGCTGCTGCATGGCGTTGCGAAGCGAGGGATGCTCCACCAACAACTCCGCCCGCCTCGCGAGCACCCTGCAACGACTGCGCGTAGGGTAGTGAGTTCGCACTCGGCACCGGCCTGGAGCCTGGCATGGATCGTCGCTCAGCGCTGGCTCCTCCGGGGCGCGTGCCCGAGGGAGTAGGGTGCGTTTTGGGAAGCGCAGTGACCTCGCTCCCGACGACAGCTGCCGGCATGCCCGTTCGGCTCGTTACTGGATCAGCGCTTGGTGGCTCCGTTCGTGATACAGGTGCGGGAGCGTCTCCAGTTGCCGACCCAGCCGTCCCTGAAGTCGATGCTGCAGGTGCCTGCCGCGGTGCAGTGCAGAAGCGCACAAAGTCGCCCCAGAGATCCGGCACAGCACCATCCGTCGCTCGGTGAAAGAGTTCCCGCAGTGCTCTCCGAAATGAATGATAGTCTGTACGATCCTCGGCGAGTTCGCAGAGCTTATCACGAATCGCCCGTCGATACGAATTGAAGACATTCAACTGCGATGCATCCAGGCTATTCAAAGAAGCCTGACGTCCACGCATATGCTCTAAGAGTCGTCCCATGAAGTAACGCGCAAAGCGTTGGGCGAGGAAGAGCTCCGACTGGCGCTGCTGCGGCGTTCGACTCGAGTTCGGGTTCGCTGCTGGTGTTGCCCCCGAAGGCGCCGTTATCGTTGCTGTTGTTAGCGGCGGTGGCGGCAGTGGTGGTGACGTACCTGCACCAGTCGATGCTGCTCGTTCGCCTGCACCGGCTCGGGCTGCTGTCCCGATGCTTGCCGCACTCGCCACCGCGGCTGGCGTCTGTGCTGCACCTTGGCGACCGGCGAGGGCGCTCGCACTGGATGACGTGCTCAGTGGCACGGAAAGCAACGATGCTCCCACTCCGTTCCCATTGCCACCCTGTCGGTAACTGCTTGACTGGATCAGCGACGCTAGGGTATCGATTTCCCGCTGTAGCGCCCCGTCGCCATCTGGAGCGCGTGCTCCCCGTAAACTAGAAACGTACTCGTCTAGGGCTGCACCGGGTGCAGCCGCTTCCGACTGATCCCTCGTTGGTCCGGCAGATCGTGCCCTAGGCGATGCCCTTCTCATGGAACGCGGTTGACAGGGGGTTCCCTTGCTGGAGTACGTCGCACCCGCGGACGCCTGTGCTTGCACTCGCAGGAAGCGTACGCGTTTTACGGCTGCTCGACGGCACCCTCGGCGACCGCGGAGAAGCTCACTCGAGTCTACGCAGTTGTAGACGCTGGTCCTAGGGCTCTGAAACTCCTGCTGGAAGCGCGTTTAGTAGGAAAGCGACTCGCTAGAAGAACGCCCCCGTAAAAGCGGTCGGTATATATAGACGCTGTTGGTTGAAGTGTTCAGCGCCGGAGCATGAGGCGCAGGATAGCGGCGTTCGCGTGCCCTGGAACTGTCCTCCCTGCAGTGCTCCGGGAAAAGTGTTTGCAACAGCCGTTTGTTTACACTGTGTGCTTCAAGTGAGGGGTTCACGAGGAAGGTTCCTGAGGACGAGAACTGGAGTGTGCCTGAAGGGTTCGCGCTCGCGCCTCTAGAAGTGGCTTTTGGGCGCGAACGACGCTGCTGTTGTGGGTGTACGCTTCGGCACCAGCTGACAGGTCACTGGTAGCGTGGAGAACCCCTGTGAGCAGTTGGAAGTATTTGGTTCGTCTAGGTCGGCACAGGTGTTGCATCCTGGTTCGCTTTTCGCGTTCTTGGCTTTGTTGAGAGCAAGTTGGAGCACGGGCGGTAACGAGGCCGGACGAGCGCCTATAAGAACCGAACTTCAACTGCTTGTCCAGTGCTGTGGCCGTGCTTCCTTATAGCGTTCACTGTAGGAGGACCGATCAAAGTCCCTGGTGGCGTTACAGGCTTGGGCGGCGACTCGCTCGCGCAGCTTTACGTCATGGTCTACGAGTGCACGGTAGCGGGCGGGTTGCGAGCACGCGTTGGGGAGAACGCGCTCGAGAACCAGGCTCTCTGTCGAAGTGCTCGGCAGAACGACTGGTGGTTTCACCTCGAGTCGCTGCCGTCCCCGCACTGCGTCCTGGAGAACCCAAACGGGGCCTGGAGAGAGCCCCCTCGCGAAGCAGTTTTGGCTTGTGCTCAGCTCGTGAAAGAGCGTTCAAAATGGCGTCAGGTGCATCGCGTCACGGTTATCTATCTACCGGCCAAATATGTCAGCAGGAGACATCTTCAATCGGACGAAAAACCTGGCAGTGTCGTGTTGCTGAAAGAGCCCCGTCGAGTCGTCATTTAGGGACCCATAGGGATATCAGGAGAAAGAACGCGAGCGCACATCGGCACACTGATAATCATATGCAGCGCCACTGAAACGTACTTACTCATTCATGCGTACCGTCATCGACATGTGACGGAGTGCTTCGTCGTGCTTGCACATAACGACGATCCGCGGGCAATTCGGTAAAGATGCGCATTACCTTGCACCGCCAGCGTGGATTTGTATCCCCTCGTATCAAGTTGGTACGTGTGAGAACCGTACATCATTCGACATGGAGAAGCGCTCGGCACCTGCGTCACGAGATGCACAGTGCGATCCATGAGCTGTTTTCTACAGGCGTTGGAGAAGGTCGCTTTGTGCACACGTGCAGCCAACTGACGTATTCTTAACTGGTTTCTGAAACCGTCTATCCGAGAAACATTCTATAAGCACAGGATGGTCCTCTCGACAGAGGTAACCATCAGCCGGCGTATACGTGTTCGTGAAGCGAAGCACCGAGAAGCTGTATCTTATGGGTTCGTGCTCCGGAGCCGAGCGCTGCCTGCGGTAACAAGGTGAAAGCCGTTGACGATCTAAGGACGGCCTGCCTGTCTCTCTCTCTCTCTTTCTGAGAATGCTCATTCCCGCCATTGGGACCGTGTCGCATACGTACCTTCACAAGATTGATAGCGATGCAAACGGAACGGTTTCCTCTTGCTTCGAATAGAGACGCAGGATGCATACGCGGAGGCCCCTAACAGCGTCAAGGCGCATGCGACACCATTCCGAGCGACCTTCACTAGCATAGGAGGCACTCGCTATCCCGTTCGGATACTTGATCCAGGGTGCCTCGACGTCTGCTTCCGCGTAAAAACTGTTGTTCTGACATGCTACAGTCTACTTCGGTTCCAGCTTCGAAGACGTGAACATAGCCCGTAATTTGCCTGCAGTCCACACAGCAATTCCGCTCCAGATCTGTATTTTGCGCAATGTTCATGCAGCGCGCGTCTCGAGGTACGCACGCGCCTTTCGAAACAAGTGGTACAGCCCGGTCGCGCACACGAAAACGTTCACCGTTGCCAGACTGTAGTTCTTGGGTACTATCTGGAACGACCACCGTGCCCAGATCGCCCCAGTTGCTGCAAGCGCTACGTTCTGTGCCGTGGACACTCGATCAACAGGGCGATTTAGATCCCGGATACCAGCGATGACTAGCGCCCACTTCATTGCCGGCGCCCAGAAGAACACCGTGCGTGGCCCCGCCGGGCTATTGATGAACTGGCGCAGCCGCGACGCAGACGCCGTGGAGGCAGTTCCAGTGCCAGACTGACCCGGAGGCTTCATTTCACCCATAGTCAGCAGATAACGAATAAATCGTATACACGTAAGTTGCCAGCGCTAGCCCTCGTCTGATACCGTCCAGACAACGGCCAAGCAGCGTGCGCAAGCGATCGAGGGTAGGGCGTTAGAGCGTCGTGCGCTGCAACTGAAGCGCCAACGATCAAAAGCATCGAGATCGCAAAAGAAGTATGACACTAATGTATAGAACTATACAAAAGGTGAATGCGCCTCTGACGCTGCTGCATGCTGGTGTGTGATGTCCACGCACGGCACGGCACGGCACGGCACGGCACGGCACGGCACGGCACGGCACGGCACGGCACGGCACGGCACGGCACGGCACAGCACGGCACAGCACGGCAGCGGCGCGCGAAACGTCGAGCAGACCTCTGGTCGGTCATGCACGCACGCAGCGTCCTCGTGCATCGAAGCTTTTCATGGCGGCAAGCACGTTGGAAATGAAACAGGAACGATCATCCAGTCGTGTACGTACTGTGTTCCATGCAGAACAGTGAATGCTGGAACAGCAGTGCTAACACGTTCTTTCTGTTTCTATTTGATCCCCTCGCGGGTGTACATCAATGGGAATGCACCTTGGGATTGAGTCAAGGTCGAGCAACAAGGCTTCAGGCTACTACTGCTCGCTTTGGACGGAATGGCACCACTTGCACGAGTCTGATATGCTACGGTTAGCAGGTTGATGGACCATCATTCATGTAGTTCGTACCCTGAACGTACTGCACCACACACAGAACTTTTCAAGTCTGTCCATGGGACTGCATCCTCTTCAATCGGTAGCAATCCATAAGGTCTTTGATTAGTACCATCAAAGGATCCATAAAATGTCGAGTTTGCTACTCGGTCTATATGAGTGGCGGGTCATAGACGGGGCTAGGAAGAGACAGCGCTCTTCTAGACATGCTCAAAAAACAGAATATTGTCCAACGATCATCGAAAGTCTAGAAGTATCGAATGACAGGCGCTTTCGAGCCTTTTCTGACCCGCTCCCTGCCATCAGCTCCAGTTCCTCCTTGTGCACTTCGACCCTGAGTAGCTGCCCCACAAATTTAGATCGCCTTAGCTCCACTGGTCGTGTCTCCAGCACCGCATATCGTCTGATGTTGACAGCGGCTTTAGAGTGTCAGTTCACAAACCCCGTGCATTTCTTGCCGCTCGTTGAACGCACCTCTACTCCACCTCCTCCTTCGTTTTCGTCACTTGCTTTCCTTCGCACGATGATCAGCGAGAAGAGGATTTTTCCGTTTTTCGTCTGGCACCCGATGATGACGGGCCTCGAGGACCCCCGAATTCCATCTCTATGCCTTCCCTTGCGACCCTTTAATTTCTTCAAAATGAACGCACTTCATACACACCTTCTATAAATCACGACAAAGCATTTGATAGCACGCATCCGCAGGTGAAACACGGTTCAGGTAAACGACTAGAAAACAGATACCCCAGTGAAACACGGTTCAGGTAAACGACTAGAAAACGGATATCCCAGTAAAACACGGTTCAGGTAAACGACTAGAAAACGGATACACCAATGAAACACTGTTCAGGTGAAGGACTAGAAAACAGATACACCAGTGAAACACTGTTCAGGTAAAGGACTAGAAAACGGATACCCCAGTGAAACACGGTTCAGGTAAAGGACTAGACAACGGATACACCAGTGAAACACGGTTCAGGTAAAGGACTAGAAAACGGATACCCCAGTGAAACACGGTTCAGGTAAAGGACTAGAAAACAGATACCCCAGTGAAACACGGTTCAGGTAAACGACTAGAAAACGGATACACCAGTGAAACACGGTTCAGGTAAACGACTAGAAAACGGATACACCAGTGAAACACGGTTCAGGTAAACGGCTAGAAAACGGATACCCCAGTAAACCGTACCTCAAGCCACGAGTGAGCGCTGAGCACCATGCGCGCCATGGCGCATCGGCTGCGACGCTGGAGCCTATACGACTATCATACGGTTTCGAGGCCGTTGTATTCACTGCCTAGCGCAGCTGCGTTTGGCAGCTGTCTTTTCATCCGTTATGTATTTATTAGGTGCTAATGACGAAAGCGAGAAAGTAGACTGCCCCGAAGACGGCAATCAGGCGGCGGCTTTTGTAGGGGTGAACAGCTCGCACTCCCTGGGGAAACAGCGCAAAGCGCGTTGGCGCTCGTACCGAGCGGTGCGGCGACGCTGGGAGCGTTCCGCAGCACGCGGCTGGGCTCTGCTACTGACCAGCAGTAACCAGAGCGTCCAGCGGAACCCCGAACTGCAGACGGAAGTGAGCTCAGGAGCGCACGAGGTGGAGCTGGGTGGTGGTGCTGGTGCCGGTGTCGACAGTACCGGAACCAGACAGCCTGGCGTCGAGGAGGTGGCAAAGGCGACTGATGCGGCGAAAAGGGCGGCTGCTTGCAAGAATGATCGCATCGGAGCAGGCCTGGTCGAAGATATTGTTTCTGTGGAAGATTCCGAGGCCACCAATGACGCTATCACTCATGCAGGTACCGTAAGCGACAAACGGGTCGTTTCTCGCGATACCGGGGCGTGCGCTGGTGTCAGTGCCCTGCCGCCTCTGCCGCGACTCTCCTCGAAGAATCGTCAACAGCGGTTGCAGTTTGCCCGCCGTTCGATCCTGGTGTCCCGGTCATGGCGACAATGGGAGCCACCGAACATCGCTCCGGTGGCTAGCGTGGACTCGCTGACGCAACAGCAGATGCCGAGAAGGCCCCAGAGGACATTCATGATGCGTTTGCCTGCACCGCCGCCAGGCTCGGGGCTGCTACGTTTTCTGCCTGGGTCGAAGCGTGCCGCATATCGACGAGCTGGACATCGTCTGTTTCAGGTCTTCCGCCGTATGCAGCACACGGCGCCCGCGGAGGAACCCATCTTGCCTTCGAAGGTATCAGACCTAGCGGGTGATCTTGGCCCTGATCCAGAGCATATGAGAGCCAGCATGGGCGACTTTGGCGTGCAACAGACGTCCACTGAGACGAACGAGAGCACACGAGCATCAGCAACACCAGCATCGCAGACGAAACGCAATACATGGAATCGAACGCAGGGCTCGCATGCACCCACTCTCCGAGGCCTGAGCCTCCTACCAGCACTCTTTCGTGACAGTAGAGATGGCACTTGCTCTAGTGAGCGTCCGGTTGTGCAGCGAGCGTTTCACGATCCCCTCCGAGTCACTCGCTTGCGCGCCCGTCGACTGCGTAGACCGTTGCTGCTTGCGTTGCGGGCATCGCTGCTCTCGGTTCAGATCATTTTTCGGTCGATGATCATGAACTTTCCTGGCATGGCAAGGTGGTTGCGGGCACGTCAAGCCGCCCACGTGAACGCTATGATTCGAAAACACGCAGCGATCGCTTTCCCGATGCTCGAAGAGGTTGAATGCACACAACTGGAGGATGACGGGAGCAGCATCCATTCCGATAACGAATCGGGAGCATGGACGCCTGCGGAGCAAATCTGCATCGATGAGGACGGTGTCGCAGAATTCCTGTGTGCAGATGGCCATGTAGACGCATGCCTAGGAAACATTGCCGGTCTGGCGAAGAACAACAACCCCGATACATCTCTGGCATCGCGTGTGCCGTGGCGTTCGGATCTTGGTGATCCAGCGCCTCGCCTTACCGGTCCTGGAAAGGCGCAGGTATCGAAACACACACAAAGTGAATCCCTCACACAGGTGCTCGATGCAGCAAGCGTGGGCTCTACGGGGAGCGCAAATGCCGCTGCCGCCGCGTCTTGTACGCATCATCCACCCGCAAGGGCGACATCCTCCCGCGGGACATCACAGGCCCGGTCGAGACGCTTGCTCGAAACAGACTCGCACTCGGCCGACGACGACGAGAACGACGAGAACGTGAAACTTTTCCATGCCCGACCGTCTGCGTCCCTGCCACACGAAGAGGATGACAAAGATTCCCGAGATCGTTCGAGCTGTAGGGTCAGCACCTTGGAACGGCCTCAACCGAAACGAGGCTCGCGACCAAACAAACGCGCGACAGCTGGTGCCTTCAAAAGGACGTTCAACGCAGGATCGTCTTTAAGCGAGACCTCGAATGATCATTTTCGGGTCCTGGAGATAGGCGGTGTTTGGACGGAGGTTCTCGTGATCCACTCGAATGCGGCACAAGCGACGGGCGCATCCCCACAGGCCGAGCGCTTGCCTTCGCTCGGTTGCAAGTCGCTGTCGGTGAGCTCCATGGGATCCTCAATAGACCTGGACGACTGGAAGACGCCCTCGGGGAACGACATGATCCTCGATGATGGTACGGTATCACCGGGAAACAACCGCATTTCCGTGAACAACGGTGAACCTGCAGCCGCTTTGTATCGGGGATGCAGTGTCTCCCTGGGAACAGGCGTGCACCTGGACTCGACAAGCTCGGATGCGCCGACGATGAATGGAATGCGTCGCATCCGCAGCAGCAGCAGCAGCACGCTGCCCTACACACGTACGTTCATTCGATCCCAGCAGCACGGTGCGGTAGCGGTATCGCGTTCACAGCCGTCCGCGCAACAAGCACCCAGCGACTCGCAGCGGCATCTGGATACGAGTAGGCATCCAGTCCAGCCGGGGCGTCGTCGCCGGTGTCAGGTTGTGTTCCTACCGGGTAACCCGGGCTGTATCGAGTTGTACGAGTCCTTTCTCCTGCAGTGCGCAGCGATGCTGGCTCAGGCAGGCCACCCGTCCGTTGAATTCGTCATCCATGGTGTTGGACTCGCCGGGCACGACCTTAGAGGCCTGAATCGCCCCGGACGCTTCTTCGACCTGTCCGAACAGACCCGCCACAAACTCGCCTACATTCGGGAACACGTCGGTTGGTCATTCGCCGAGGATTCGAACTACATCAATGACGACATCGACATCGACGATAACGAGGACCTCGTCTTGATTGGCCACAGCACCGGTGCACATATCATCTGCCGGATGCTGGAAGCGAGTCCAGCGCTAGCGGAACGAGCGCATGTGATTCTACTTACCCCAGCGATCGCTGAGGTTGCCGACGGTATCCGCACCGCTTTCCGTCAACGAGCGTTTATATTTCAGCGCGGAGCTCGACACATTACGGCGGGTTTGGCGAGCATGATCCTCCGCGTCGCGCCCGAGCGTATGGTCAGTGATCTCATTGATGAGTTTCTGGCACATCGGGCGACACCTCAGGTTGCTCGCCGTATTCGGGACCTCTTCCGACTCGCCGCCGACAAGTACCATCTTTTCCTGAACGTTCTCGCGCTTGCCGCTGACAAGTGTCTTCACATTGGCGACATGAATATCGCGCTGCTACGCCGTTTCGCGCGCCGACTCGTCATGTACTATGTGCCGGATGACCCGTTTGCAACTTCTGATCAGTGCGCCCGAGTTCGCCGACAAGTCCCCGAGGCACATGTCGAGTATGAGAGCGGTCAGATTTACCACGGCTTTATCTTGAGCGAGCAGCAAACCGAATACGTGGCCCGCAAAGTCGTTCACTGGGTGCTGGAGGCAGTGCGTCGGCCGCCGTCTACATCCGGTGCCGGTGGTTGAGGTGCCCGGCCTTGTTCAATCAACGATCGTAGCGTGGATCGAAACTGTGCCTGCAAGCCAGGCTCGATCAGTGCATCGATTAGGGCGATGAGTTCCCATAGCTCAGCAGCCGCGCGAGGACTTGCGAGGTCAAACGCATCTCCGAGATAACGCGTGATCCAGTCGACGAAAGCGTTGACGGCGCGCGTCCAGGCCGCGCTCTCGGTGGTCGACGCCGCCTGTTGTTGTTGTTGTTGTTGTTGCTGTTGCTGCTGGAGGAGTTTGAATGCCTGCGTAAATAGCATCCGCAACAAGTGCGTGCCCTTCTCACTCGAGAGCGCCACCTGGGTCAGGACGCGTGAGCGCGCATGACCAGTGCGAAAGGCGTCCAGGAGTACGGCAAGCTCGTGCAACGACGTATACTGCAGAATGCCGTCGGTGATGATGCCCCAGAATGCTTCAGTTACGTGCTGATTTGCAGGATTTTCCAGTTCAGTGCTGCAGTAAGCGGCGAGACGCCCCAGAAAGAGCTGATAGACGCGCTGGCGATCTGTGGCACGCAGTAATTGCCACACTTGCGTGAGTAACCGCTTGCCTTTGGGAATCGCGCAAATACTGTAGAAGAGCTGAGCAGTTGGCGCACCAGACGATGCGACTGCACCGGTCGCAGACGACCCGTGCTCGTAGAGGCCCAGCAGCTTGCACAACGTCTCCTGATAGGCGGTCTGCTGCGCAGCAGACAAGGACGCGAAGAGCGCTGGCGTCACTAGGCTGGATCCGGTCTCCAGCGCCATCCCGTGAAGCACATCGTACGCTTGCTCGATGCGACCACGTGCTTTGATGCGCGGGTCTTCGTGGAACGAGCCGCTGGGGTTTGCTTCACCATTCGCCTGCTCGGTTGCTTGCCATGTCGCTGAATCGGGGTCGAGTTCCAGGGATAGCACCTGACGGGGCGCTTGTGGCGTCCACTTTGGTGGAGCACCCAGCGCTGACGCCAACGCTGCTGCATTGGGCGGATGCCTCCGGGGCCCGCGGACACCTCCAGCATTGCCCGTGATGCTGGTGGAGGTGCTATGCGACGGTGGCATGCCTGCCATCGAAGGCGTCCGTTCAGCTTGTGCCTGGTTTGCCTTCCACAGTACCTTCGAGCGTTCGTGGACGTTATGCTGCTGACTTGCAGCAGCGTGTCGCCGAGCCGCCAGCTCAGTGGCATAGAAGGCCTCGGCCCGTACGGCGTCTTCGGACTCGGTCAGGTGCAGGGAGCGTTGCTGCAGGTAGCGAACTTTCTCAATCTCGTGCGGCTTCATGGCCTGGAGGTGACTCGATGACTCGCGCGGGTGCTGCACCTCCGCAGGTGCAACATGAATACCGGTCTCTGTCGCTGACCAACACGGAAAAGCGCTCTCATATGTGGAAGGATCTCGCGATCTCGCGTGCTGCTCTGCTCGTGGAACGCTGCCAGCCATATGAGGCGTCGTTGAAGCGGTACCTGACCGCAAGCCCGCTGACAAAGAAGAATTCCAGGGTGTCTTCAAGGCGCCAGTGCCCGGCGTCTCTGCTGTCGCCTGTGTAGGTGGTGCTGTTGGCGTCCGCGCCATTGTCGCAGACGTCGTGACTCCCTGAAAGCTGCGCTCCAGCTCAGTGACCGACAAGACGCCCGAGACGTGCCGCACGACCGGCTCGGTGTGTGCGTGAAATGGCGCCGGCGGAGCCTCGAATCCAGGGGCAGCCACCGGCGGTGCACTGTAGCTCGCGGAGAAGAAGCCACCGCTGCTAGAGCTGTTCCCGCCGCTGCCCGTGCTGGGCACTAGCGGCCGACCAGCGAGCAGCGCCTCTTCCAAGGCACGTGACTCGAGCACCCTCTCCGTGTGAGGCTGGGCGATGGACCACCCGCCTTGGACGTCAGCATCGATGACGGGGTGCGTCTCAGCGCATGTCCTCAGCGGCGCTGCACCAGGCTCCATGCGGGTGCTTTGCGGCTTTGGGTAACGCGCTGGTCTAGCGTCGACCGCTTGCGGGGCACGGTCTCGAACCTCGGGCACAAAATGGCCGGAACGCTTCACCACCATTCCATGTGGACGTAGCCTAGCGCCAAAAGCTATCGCTTGTCGGTACACGAGGGTGTACACAAGTACGAGTTCACCCGTCGCCGCAGTGCTCCTACCGTGCGTTCCGCACCAAGCGGGCGTTTCGAAGCACCCGCGTTCGCAGCATGAAAACGTGGTGCGCGATCAGCGGCTTCGCCGCCGCCTTCGATGCTGGATAAAGATGTATTTTTAGGTATAAAGTGACACTCGCTCCGTTCGTGCGTGTTTGCTGCAGCCATCTTTGCGTTTGTGTCGATCGCGTCGATCGATCGTATGTGTACATACACTGACGTGCAGAGGCTTCCCGGCCTTGTTCGACCGGCCATCTGTTATCGTTTTCAGCTTCTCGTTGTACACTTCGACCCGGAGAGGCTGCCTCACCAAGTTCGATCGCGTCAGTTCCTCGGGTCTCGTCTCCAGTACCGCACATCTCCTCGTATTGATGGCAGCGTTCATGCCAAGGTTCATGAACTCTCTGTGTTCATTGCCACTGGTTGAACACAACCATGGAAGGATTCCTCGAGCACGTACCCTCTGCGCCGTTCGCTGCTCTGTCAGCTCTCCGTGCTGTTCTACCTCCGAAGCGCTCCGCTGGCTTTTTTCCATCTCGACGCTCTGAAGCGTATACCCTAGCTCATGGAATATGGTTCAGGTACGGAACTGACCTATCGGTGCTGTGACAAAACGATGTGCACGCTCTTTGTACGCTCGTGTCGACGGAGCGAGTATGCTTCCTTTTATGGACGCCCAGCTCGCTGCTCCGTGTGCTACTACGGGTCTCTGACTCTCGTCCTCCTTCAGGGCGCTCAAGTGATTGAAAAAGTTGGCAAGTGCACGTTACTTCCCTCGGTACAAGTTCACACGCCAATGAGCTCACCGGAACCTGTTGTTCTCTTGCCAAAACGCCTCCCATTGCGCAACCTGAACTTCCACGAACTCCTGAAAAGCTTTAAGGTCCGCTCCAAGGTTTGTCGCCCCGCTCATCGCTTCGAGGTGATTCTTACCTCCTGTATTCCGCATCTCACATTTTTTCCGTGCATGCATTCGTTCCGACCCTCGATAGTAGCGCGCGTTCGAGGACTTTCGAAGACGCATGTCGCTCTGGTGTAAGTTGCCGTCGTTACCATCTTGCCCGCGCTTAGGCACAGCGACGATCATGGTATCCGTGTTCCCAGGGCGTTCCGTGCCGATGACAAAGTCGTTCCCGTGCACGTTGTGCGCCGCAGGGCCCGCCTCCTTCTCATCTTCATGCTTCGCCGAGGGCGACAACGACGACCGAACAGGGCGATCCACTTTCGAGCGCCGATAGTGTACACCTATGGATACCCCATCGCTTTCGATCTTCCCCGTGAATACCTTCTTCTTACTCGTTTTGCGACGTTTGAAATCGAAGATATCCCTCCAATAGGTGTCGCGGTCTTCGCCCGTGAACTCCTCCCTGCTTACATCGAACTCGGGACAGATCTCCTTCATAATGCCGAAAAGGACGCCAGAATCGATTGTGATAAAGTGTGACTTGTCCTCGCGTATCGGAACGACATTGAAGCGCTGCTCCAGAAGCGAAGCCCTGCGTTCCACTGAATCTTCATTTTCCTCCACGTCCAGCTCCATATCGGCCATGCGTTCGAGCTCTCGATTCAGAAACACGAAAGAACGCAGGATGAAGGGACAACATCTCTCTTCATCTTTTTTCATCTCTGATACCTTTTCTGTTGGGTTGACCAGCCCCAGTACCGCACGGTGCTCTTGAATTGCCGCACGAATCACAGAATCCACATTCGTGCTCGTCCATGATGTCTTCTCGTCGACGAACTCGATCTCCTGGTCATCCCGAGGATCGTTCGTGATGCCATCGATGATGGCCCATATTCCTTTGCGAGACAGGCCCGGGCACAGCGTGAAGACGGAGCGTTTCATGAAGCGTTTGAGGTTCATGATCATGTGGTTCTTCAGGTTCGTGACGTACTTCATCGCTCCGTAGGTGTCAATCTCTCGGTGGCCCCTGTATCGAGCACCGCTGAAGCGGTATTCGGGGTGGTTCTCATGGAAGGTTCTCACTCGCTCATTGCTCGTCGACATTTCCCCTGCGCCAACCATTAGTTGGCGAATGAAAGACACATGGAAAAATTCTTTCGGAACCTCGACCGTTTTGATGTCGGTAACGTCGGAGAACAAATCGTTCACGAATTTCGTCAGTCCTAAAGAAGCGTTAAGAATACTACTGGAGTACGACTCGACAGGTTTTCTGATGGACTCTCGCAACTTTCTCTCGTAGGGTTCCTTGATAGGGCTTCCGAGAAAGGCTTTCACAACGACCTCGTTCTTGTGTCGTCTTTCGAGTTGCATTTGTCGTGAGGCCTCCTGCTTCTGATACGTCTTCTTCTTCTGTTCATCTGGAGTTGGCACTGGTTTCCGTTGCTTTGTCAAACCCGGCGGCAGGGGGCCTCCAGGATCCTCGAATTTCGTGTTCATTATTTTTATTTTTGAAAACGAACGCGGTTCGAAAGCGTCTACTATAATTCACGAAAAACACTTGACTGGACTTGTTTGATGTTCCAAAACTAATGAACTGAAAGACTGTACTTGGTTACGACCTCAACGGAAACCCAACTTTTTTCCGGTAGAACAACACGCTACTGATCAAGATCGCGTTTTCCTTCAACGGAGGCATATGCGTCGTGTCTCATGTCGGCCTGATCTCCCAAATGCGCTCATTTAGCGCAATGCGTGTACCGCGCAAGACGCCTCACCGATCGACGAAGGACACGTGTCCGACGCCCCGCATTGGCACATGCGTGTTTGCATCGCACTGCAGCTGAAATCAGGTGCCGTAGATCGGAAACTCCCGTAGAATGCACTCCTGCTATAGGCTATGTCGCTGGTGCCGACGCAAATGCCCATCGCAGTACCGCCCTGACATACATGGAGATGCAAGGGCCTAGCACGATACCCCGCGATGCTTCTATCGAAAGCGTATCCATCTCAGTATCCTACGCTCGTGCGGGTGCGGTGTGCATCACTCTACTCAATAGGAATTTCGTCAGTTTTATTGATCGTAAGCAAACAAGGCACGGTCTCGTTCCCGAACTCGTATATATGTTTACTCCCTATGCTTGTTATGCACACTGCACGGACGCTGGAACGAGGAACTGACCTGAATTTTGCTTCTATCCGGCGTCATGGCCTGGTACTGATGACCGTTCAAGTCATTTCCATTCTGCCGTCGTTGTCTAACTTATGGTGCCTGCTTCATCCTCCGGATCCGGTGATCTTGGCAGAGGCATCGCACACAAGTAGCGCCCATATCTATCAGTGCGTTTGACCAACGCATCTAGTCTGGCATGATCGAGGCATATGACAAAGAGCGCATGCTGCATCCTGTTGCACCCTATCGGTTTACTTGCAAGAGCGTACCCTGTATGTAGTGGTGAAATCGCCAAACCGGGAACTTTTTCTGGACCCCTGCCGCGCCGTATGCTCCCGAATATTCGATGGCTACGTTCTGATTTCGCATTCCCAGTAGTCATACAGTAGAACATACGGATTTCTTTCTTTCAGTACGAATGAACACACACTAGGGTCAGTATGGAACGAAATGGTGCCACGACCATAGAGCGCATATATAAACTCACTTGCAGACGCCTCCAAAACTTTTTTGACTGGCCCTCTGGACTCGGGTTCAGCTTCTCCATTTACATCTCGAGCATGACACAATGCCTCTTAAAGTTGGATCTCGTCAGCTCCGTGGGTCTCGTGTTCAGCATCAAACTTTGTCTGATATTGATGGCGGCGTTAAAGTCTCGGTTCACGAACTCTACACGTTTATGGTAGCTTCTTGAACTCACCTTTGCTGAGATTCATCGAACTCGCGCCCTCTGAGCCACTACAGTCTCGCTATCGCCACGTCGCGCAAACACTTTCTCTCGCCTATCTCTCATCGTTATAATCTTCTTGCTCTTTTTCGCTTGATTGTCAGCGAGAAGAGGACCTTTTCAGTTTTTGTCGGAGCTGGCGACTCCGGGTGCCCAAAAACCTCGACGTCCATGTTCATAACTTTCTCCTCGCTTTTTTATTTCCGGAAGCGAACGTACTTCTCAATGCCCTTGGGCGACGACCTTCCCAGAGCGACAAGGACTTTCGCAAGAATGACGACATGTGCCCCGGTGTGTCGAAGTGTGCTGAACGCTTCAGCGATTCGCACAGTGGAGCGCTCATTACGTTTTACAATTTGGAACGCTTCTTCGATGGGCTCGAAAATTACAGCGTTTGGAAGAATGGAAAGTAACTTTATCGAGATAGACTCGGCAAAAGCCCAAACGCAAGCAGAACGGTGGGAATGCCATGTTGTCCAATAGAAGAGCATCGCCAGACGTCAGCGGCAAAAGTCTTTAATGATTCGACGAAGTGGTTGGCGCTGTTGTACGTGCCTTCTCTACCATCGAAACTGAAGCCGCCAGACGAATCCGCTGCGCCTAGAACAGATGATTTCGTCGTTCTCTTCCCGTTGGTTTGTACATAGAATGATCTTCCCCACCGCGAATACCCATGTACGATCCGACCTTTTCGTGCGAAGGATGTCTCGTCACCTGAAAAAATAAACTGATGCCCCTGTGCTTCATATCGAAAGTGACGCTCCAGGAACGCTGTCGTTGCGATTTCGGTGGAAGATGTCCGTGAATGAAATAGAAATCTTTTTTGCGACTGTATCCAAGTATTTTCAGGACCACAACAACAAGCTGTTTAGAGGCAGAGACACCTGTTGTGGCTATTACCGTCGCTTTCGCTCTCCGTAAGGTGCTCAAAGGGTCGTTCTGTGCAATTGACCACGAACCGTCTTTGAGAATATCGGTTTTTGCAGCGGAGCACATATACTTGTTTCTTTCAGTGCTCCGTAACCGTCTGAGTTCTATGGTATCACTGACCTGAAGGAGGCATGCAGTCTTCATGCACTGTCCAGTAAAGAGCATACATCTAACAGGCAATTCGTTTACGATCTATACGGTACATCGCAAAGTAATTTCTTCCTCGTGCTGCACCCGGCAGCGCAAGTGGAACAGAATTGAATTCGAAAGACACCATGCACGTACACACCTGAGCGAACTGACACCGAAGCGCGGCGTGTTGCTATCAAACTCGTGAGACTCGGGCGCGTTTCTGCTTTAGCGGCGGTCTCTTGACGGTGCTTTGGCAGCGCGGACGCAACTGAGGGAGTCTGGTTCGACTTACTGGTGTTTCTGCAGTCGAGAAACGCCAACGAAATCTGGTTCGGCGTAAAGCGCTGCGCGCTGTGTTTTTATGATGTCCTGAATGCAGGCGTTAGACCGGCGAGTTCAAGTGTCTGAGGAGACGGCTAGTGATGTCGGTGCGGATGCGGCGGACGAAGAAGAGGCAGTTGTAGGAGGCACGGACTATTTCAGTCTTCTAGGACTCCACTTCGATCCGAGTGCGCCGCCCAGCGCCCAGCAAGTCGCACAAGCTTACCGCCGGGCAGCCAAGCGCTATCACCCAGACCGAAATCCGGCTAGCCCAGCAAGAGCTAAACGACACTTTGAACGTATCTATCGCGCCTACGAGACCTTGAGAAACGCGGAAACACGAAACGCGTATATGAGTTGGCTTCTGCGGCAGCGGTCTGGAGCCGATTTTTCGTACAGGGTTGCTCCAGAGCGGCGAAGAACGTACCTCAGCATGCGCAGTCGACGGCGTCTTCAGTTTCGCCGCGAGCTCGAAGCACGCGAACAGCGAACAAGTGCGTGCTACCGAAATCGAAAGCAAGAAAAGAACGTAGAATCTCGAGGGCCACTATCGACAAACCGTCAGAGCGCCTCCTCTCGTGATGCTCCGGCCACAGAGTCATGAGAGATGCAACTGAGCCGAGCATTGCAACCAGAGCATGGATGTTGAACGGGCGCCTTTACGGTTTGTAACCATTTCACCGAGTCAAGATAGTCACCGAGTAGAAGCCGTGGCAGCGCTATCCATCCTGATGCGACGCCACGATGAAAAGCCCGTGTCTGCGACCTCGTCCGTGAGTTGCTGCGGGTTACCACCGGCGCGGTAGTGCAAGCGATATACCGCGTTGCGTTCGTGCGAACAGTGCTGTCTCTACGCGGCATAGGATTGTTTCCGGACATCACGGTACCCTGGAGTTCCAGAGGTCGAGCGACTTGCGGACCCCTGGTGCGCGCTACGTGTCGTCGCCGCGGAGAGCCCGTTGCAAGTTGCGTCGTCCCGAGCCTGTGATAAGCAAAAGCGGCCAGATCAACGTGAGTATCAGCTTTGAAGAAGAGTCGAAGGTTGTGCGCTCAAAACCTCGATAGAAGCGATATGCAAAATAGAGGTAAAGAACCGCTACCAACCAGTTGGGAACCAGTGGAATCAGGCCTGCGAGGTGCATTGAGGCACCTTTGCTATGGAGCCCCGAAGCGCTTGGCGCCATGCCTGCCTCTTCTGCCGCACCTGACGAGACCAGGCATAGTTTGATAGGTGCTGGCTTTGTGCGCAGGGCCCGTGCGCGTCGCAAGTTCAGGTGAGGTTCGCGTGCTCCGGCCCTGGTGGCAGCAAACGAAACTGAGTGACCAGTCCGACCAGCCAGAGGTACAAGTCCCCAACGGGCTGTGGCGGCAAGCTCAACGAACATGCCGACAGAACCAGAGATTCACTATGTGCGATATTCGCTATTTGGTGGGACGTGTCCTAGCACACACCAAGTTCGTAGCGCTTTCGGTGCGCGCTGAGCGCGCTCGACACTTTTGAGAACAGCGCTCGACGGCGTACACCGAGATCCGCGGCGCTAAGTGTACAGACGGCCATCTTCTGCCCGTGTCCAGCGAGGGGCGATTCTGAAGCAGGCACCCCGCACCCCAGTATGCACATCCTGCATGCGATGGTAAATCGAACGTGCAGCGGATGCGCGCGTACGGCCATCTTCTGTCCGTGTCCAGCGAGGGGCGATTCTGAAGCGGGCACCCCGCACCCCAGTGTGCACATCCTGCATGCGATGGTAAATCGAACGTGCAGCGGATGCGCGCGTACGGCCATCACTGGCGCGTCTGAGCAGTGTTCCCGTAAGAGCGCCGTCTATA